>Ga0272444_10000104_pt1 | contig 101337 bp, 82 predicted proteins | sample SSMForm13_FD_201033 | JGI IMG/M metagenome (GOLD analysis project Ga0272444, IMG submission 201033) | Marine sediment archaeal communities from Little Sippewissett salt marsh, Falmouth, MA, United States - SSM-Form-13 | ecosystem: Environmental > Aquatic > Marine > Wetlands > Sediment ...
CCTGAATAGTAGATAAATTATTTAAGAATATCAATAAAAAAAGGAAGAGAAGGGATTTTATGACCTACTCGATTGGTCTCGCCGGAAAGGGCGGGACAGGGAAAACAACCATCGCAGGATGGCTGGTGCGGTACCTGGTAAGTCACGGAAAAATACCGGTGCTCGCTGTGGATGCGGACTCGAATGCAAATCTAAACGAGGTGCTGGGTCTGGGGGTAGAGGAGACGCTGGGCGGCGCTCGGGAGGAAATGAAAAAAGGGGTCGCCACGGGGATGACCAAGGACGTGTTCATGGAGATGAAACTGGAGACCGCCGTCGTCGAGGCGGACGGTTTCGATCTGGTGGTGATGGGTCGTCCCGAAGGCTCCGGATGCTATTGTGCGGCAAACACCCTCCTCACCCTGTACCTGGATCGACTGGTGAACAACTACCCGTATGTGGTCATCGACAACGAGGCGGGAATGGAGCACATCAGCCGGTTGACCACGAACAACATCGATCTGCTTCTCATCGTCTCGGATGCTTCGCGTCGCGGGATCCTGTCTGCCGGGCGCATCCAGGAGTTGGCCGATGATCTCAGCCTGAATATCGGATCCAAACATTTTATCGTCAACATGGCCAAGGAGAGTCAGAAGGAGGCCCTGGCATCCATGGCCGCCTCCTACGCCCTGGATCTCGTCGGAATCGTGCCGGAGGACGAGGATGTCGCTCGTTTCGATCTCGAGGGTCGGCCTACCGTGGAACTGGAGGATGAAAATCCTGCGATCAAGGCGGCCTATGACATCTTTCAACGGGTACTGGAATCTTCATAGATGGGAGTGATATCTATATGTTGTGGTCGCTTCTGGCGCAAACGCAATATGAGGAATGAAAACGGAGGACAACCGTTTTATTTTACTGACGAAAACTCTTGACAAGGTTTTCTCTCTTCATTAATCTAACGCATCCTTGAGGTGAATTTTTTTTCTCCGTTATTGTTCTATTTTTCACATAACGTATACATAGAAAAATCAACAGGTTGTATCTAACTTACCAATAGCAAACGGAATGCTATGATATTCCAAGAAGGAGGGAAAGAAATTGGCCTTTCAAATTCCTGAACAGACCTATTCCGGAAAAATCGGGGAAGTGACCCTTGGTGTGGGAGATGCATCGGCTACCGTGGGAGGCCAGGACTCCTACGCATTCCACGTCTTCGAAGGAAATGTTCCGAACCCGCCGAAGATCGCCATGGAGATCTGGGATTACGACCCTTCGGAGGAGTGGCCCGAAGCGGCCGTGGCACCGTTCAAGGATGTCATTTCCTCCCCCGAAGCCTGGGCAAAGAAGTGCGTCGATGACTACGGGGCCGATCTCATTGTGGTTCAGCTCAAGAGCACGGACCCGAACGCCCAGGATCGAAGCGCAGATGAGGCGGCAGAGGTTTTCAAGAAGGTGGTCGAAGCCGTGAACGTCCCCGTGATCGCCTGGGGCACGGCCAACAACGAGAAGGACGAGGAGGTCCTTCGCAAGATCGCCGAGGTTTGCGAGGGCAAGAACGTAGGGCTCGGACCGGTAGAAGAAGCGAACCACAAGGGGGTCGGAGCAACGGGACTGGGTTACGGACACAGCATTGTCGCGTCGAGCCCCATCGACGTGAACCTGGCCAAGCAGCTCAATATCCTTCTCGGGAATCTCGGCGTTCAGATGGAAAAGATCGTGATCGATCCCACCACCGGAGGCCTGGGCTACGGCCTGGAGTACAGCTACTCGGTGATGGAGCGGATCCGCATGGCTGCCCTGACCCAAGAGGACGACAAGCTTCAGCTCCCCATGATCAGCAACATCGGAAACGAGGTCTGGAAGTGCAAGGAAGCGGGAGAGGGCGTTGAGGAAGCGCCGACCCTTGGGGACCCGGAGAAGCGGGCCATCCTCATGGAGGCGGTTGCGGCGGCGTGCTATCTCATGGCGGGGTCGGATGTGGTGATCCTGCGTCACCCCGAAACGGTTCGCATGACCAGGGCGTTCATTGAACTCATGGTCAACGGCGGAATGGCCACGGACGTCGAGGGGATTGCCAAGAACCTCGAGCCCGTGGAAGTAGACCTCAAGGCCCTTTCACCGGAGCCGGATCTGACGGTTGAGGAAGAAAAGGCGGCCGCGAAGCCTGCTCCGAAAAAGGAAGCGGCCCCCAAGGCGGAAGAAAAGCCCGCGGCGAAGGCCGAGCCTGCACCTGCCAAGGAGGCTCCCAAGAAGGCAGAGGCCAAGCCAGAAGCGCCCAAGGAAGAGCCTGCCAAGGCCAAGGAGGATGAAGCCAAGGCCAAGGCCGAAGCAGAGGCCAAGGCCAAGGCGGAAGCCGAAGCCAAAGCCAAGGCCAAGGAGGATGAAGCCAAGGCCAAAGCCGAAGCGGATGCCAAGGCCAAGGCAGAGGCAGAGGCCAAAGCCAAGGCGGAAGCCGAAGTCAAGGCTAAGGCGGAAGCCGAAGTCAAGGCCAAGGAAAAGGAAGAGCTCCTGGAGTTGAGACGCAAGCGCGCAGAAGAGCGCCAGAAGCATGCTGCCGAACACGCTGCCGGGAAAGAGGAGGAGATCCCGAAGACCGCGGCCAAGGAACAGCTCGACCTCGTGGAGAGGCTGTCCCAGAATATCGACCGCATCCACCGGCGTGCATAAAGCGTATTAAAGACCCATTCCATATACGAGAGGAGGAACCTCGACGATGGCTACTGAAGAAGTCAAAAAAACGGTCGCTGCAAAGGACAAAAAGAAAACGGCGGCGGATCCCAGGGACCTTACTATTGATCCCTCCTGCCAGGAGATGATCGTCCGTTCCCGGGAAATGGAGATCGAGACGATCTTTGATCGTGCCCAGTCCATGAAACCCTGCAACATCGGGGCCCAGGGAACGTGCTGCAAGAACTGCTCTCAGGGACCCTGCCGTCTTCCCCTGCCCAAGGGCGGCATCGAGGGCGAGGATACCCGTAAGGGTCTTTGCGGGGCCACGGCCCAGACCATTGCGGCCCGGAACTTCGCCCGCATGGTGGCCGGCGGGGCCGCGGCCCACTCCGACCACGGTCGGGGCGTGGCCGAGACCTTCCTGGCTGCGGCCCGGAAAGAGACCAAAGACTACAAGATCCGCGACACCAAGAAGCTCCTGGAGATCGCTCCGGACTTCGGGGTGGATATCTACGTGGAGGACGAGAACGGCGAGAAAGTTGACCGGGACATCGACGAGATCGCCCTGGAGGTCGCGGAAAACGCCCTGGCCCAGTGGGGCCAGCAGGAGGGCGAGGTCTGCACGATCCGGCGGGCTCCCGAGGCAAGGTACGAGCTCTGGAAGAAGCTGGGCGTCGCGCCCCGGGGCATCGACCGGGAGATCGTGGAGATCATGCACCGGACCCACATCGGCGTGGACCAGGACTACGAGAACATCGTGGAGCAGTGCTCCCGGGCGGCCATTGCGGACGGCTGGGGCGGGTCCATGATCGCCACGGACCTCCAGGATGTGCTCTTCGGGTGTCCTTACCCGGTCAAGAGCTCGGCCAACCTGGGCGTCCTCAAGGAAGACCACGTGAATCTGGTCATTCACGGGCACGAGCCGCTCCTGAGCGAGATGATCGTCCAGGCCGCCGAGCTGCCGGAAATGCTCGAGTTGGCCAATTCCAAGGGGGCCAAGGGCATTCAGCTCAGCGGCATCTGCTGTACGGCCAACGAGATCCTCATGCGCCACGGCGTGCCCCTGGCCGGGGATTTCCTACAGCAGGAGCTGGCCATCGTGACCGGTGCGGTGGACGCCATGGTGGTGGATGTCCAGTGCATCATGGAGAACATCGCCAATGTGGCCGACTGCTTTCACACCAAGGTGATCACCACGAACCCGCGCGCCAAGATCGGCTCCGGGCACACCATCCACATCGAGTTCGACGAGCATACCGCGTTCGAGGATGCCAAGGAAATCGTGCGAGTGGCCATCGAGAACTTCCCGAAACGGGAAAAAGAGGTGGTGATCCCCAGCTACCAGTCAAATCTGATTGCAGGCTTCAGCTACGAGGCCATCAACTACCACCTGGGCGGGACCTTCCGAGCGTCCTATACGCCTCTCAACGACAATATCATCAACGGCCGGATCCGCGGGATCGGCGGCGTGGTGGGGTGCAACAACGCTCGAACCCAGCACGATGGCGGCCACCTAGCCGTGGTCAAGGAGCTCATCAAGAACGACGTGATCGTGCTCACCACGGGCTGTAACGCCATTGCGTGCGCCAAGGCCGGGCTCCTCACGCCGGAATCCGCTGCGGTCCACTGCGGTCCGGGGCTGGCCGAGGTCTGCGAGACCGTGGGCATCCCGCCGGTCCTCCACATGGGGTCGTGCGTGGACAACAGCCGAATCCTCATGGCGGCCACGGAGGTGGTCAAGGCCGGCGGGCTCGGAAACGACATCAGCGACCTTCCGGCCGCAGGGTCCGCACCCGAGTGGATGAGCGAGAAGGCCATCAGCATCGGGCACTACTTCGTGACCGCCGGGGTGTACACGGTCTTCGGCGTGACCATGCCGGTGAGTGGATCGCCCATCTTCGAGAACTACCTGTACAAGGAGCTCGAGGAACTCTACGGCGGCATGTGGGACCTCGTTGTGGATCCCATTGAGCATGCGCGAAAGATGATCGCCCACATCGACAAGAAACGGAAGGCCCTCGGCATCGACAAGGCGCGAGAGAGGGTCCTCATGGATATGGCCGACCGGCAGAAGCTGGATGCGGCGTAGGACTGCGGCGGGGCCCTGAAGAGCCGGGCCCCGGACGCTTTCTCAGATATAGTGAACATCACCTCTTAAGAAGGGAGGAAAAAGGTTATGTCGAAACTCGTAGCATTTGCCGCCATCCAGGGCGCGTACAATATTGTTTCCAAGGCCGAAGGGAAATACAAGCGGGCCCTGGAGAAATTCGGTGGAAGCCAGAAACTCGAATTTCCCAACACCGCCTACTTTCTGCCGATCATCTACTCGCTGACCGGAATCAAGGTCACGGACCTCGACTCGGCCCGCAAGCCGCTTGATTTCGCGCGAAAACTCCTGCCGCCTCACGTCAAAAAGGACTGTCACCTGCCCTATCTCGGGCCCCTGCTGGACGCGGGCATGGCCGCGCTCTTCGCCGAGGAGATCGTGGAGGCCATCCGCTACGTGGAGGATCCGGACTTCTACCAGCCTTCGGTGGAGGATCCGGACGTGGACAACGACAAGATCTGGCTGGGTGCAGCGGACGACGCGATCATGCGGAAGCGCGGCGTGGAGTTCGTGGACGGCACGGCCCCAGGGTTTGCGGCCATTGTGGGTGCGGCGCCCGACTCGGCCACCGCCAAGAAGATGGCCGAGGAGTACCAGGTCAAGACGATCTATGTGTTCATGGCGGCCAACCAGAGCGGCACGACCTTTGCCGAGCAGCTCCTTGCCGAGAACGTCCAGCTCGGGTGGAACACCCGCCTGGTGCCCTTTGGACCGGACATCTCCGCGGCCGTCTTTGCCCTGGGCTTTGCCAACCGGGCCGGCATGTCCTTCGGCGGCATCGAGCCGGGGGATTATAAGAAAATGCTGGCCTACCAGAAGAACCGGATCTTCGCGTTCGTGAACGCCCTGGGCGAGGTGAACGCGGAGTGGGCGGCCAACGCGGCCGGGTGCGTGAACTGGGGTTTTCCCACCCTTGCGGACACGGATATCCCGGAGATTCTGCCCACGGGCGTGTGCACCTACGAGCACGTGGTGGCCAACGTGGGACACGACGAAATGCCGTCCAAGTCCATCGAGATTCGCGGCCTCAAGGTCACGATCACCGAGATCGACATCCCGCTGGCTTACGGTCCGGCCTTCGAGGGCGAGCGTGTGCGTAAGGACGACCTCTACCTGGAAATGGGCGGCAGCAAGACCCAGTGCACCGAGCTCTGCAAGATGGCCGACATGAACGAGATCGAGGACGGCAAGGTGGAGATCATCGGCCCCAATCTCAAGGACAGCAAGAAGGGCGACAAGCTGCCGCTCGGGATCTACGTCCAGGTGGCCGGCCGCCAGATGCAGGAGGATTTCGAGCCCATCCTGGAGCGGCAGATCCATCACCTGATCAACTACGCCCAGGGCATCATGCACATCGGGCAACGCGACATCTCCTGGATCCGCGTGGGCGAGGCGGCTGTAGAAAAGGGCTTCACGCTCAAGGACCTCGGGACCATTCTCCATGCCAAGCTGCACCAGGACTTCGGCAGCATTCTCGACAAGATCCAGGTGACCCTTTATACGAAAGATGACGACGTGCAGGCCCTGACCAAGAGGGCCCGCGAGGAGTACAAGCACCGCGACGAGCGCGTGGAGAGCATGACCGACGAGGACACGGACCCCTTTTACTCCTGCACCCTGTGCCAGTCCTTTGCACCGAACCACGTGTGCGTGGTCAGCCCGGAGCGGACCGGTCTCTGCGGGGCCTACAACTGGATGGACTGCAAAGCATCCTTCGAGATCAACCCCACCGGACCCAACCAGCCCGTGGAAAAGGGCGAGTGTACGGACCCGGTGATGGGCTCGTGGGCGGGCGTGGACGATTTCGTGTACAAGGCGTCCCGACAGGCCATCAACCACGTGAACTTCTACAGCCTGGTCCAGGACCCCATGACCACGTGCGGGTGCTGCGAGTGCATTGCGGCTGTCCTTCCCACGTGTAACGGCGTCATGACCGTCCACCGGGACTACATCGGTGAAACCCCTTCCGGCATGAAGTTCACGACGCTCGCAGGCGTCATGGGTGGCGGCCAGTCTTCCCCTGGGTTTGTCGGGCACTCCAAGTTCAACATCACCCAGAGAAAATTCATCAAGGGAGACGGCGGCCTCAGGCGCCTGGTGTGGATGCCCAAGTCCCTCAAGGACGAGATCAAGGAGCGCTTTGAGAAGCGTGCCGAAGAGGAAGGCATCGCGGACCTGCTCGACCGGATTGCCGACGAGACCGTGGGCATTACCGAGGAGGAGATCATGCCGTTCCTGCAGGAGAAGGATCACCCCGCACTGAAGATGGACCCCATCGTCGGCTGATATTCGGCGGAGGGATGAGAACAAAGCAAACCTTCGAGTTGAGGAGAGCAACATGGGACTGACTGGTATACAGATCTTCAAAATGCTTCCCAAGACGAACTGCGGTGAGTGTGGCGTTCCCACGTGCCTGGCCTTTGCCATGAACCTGGCATCGGGCAAGGCGGAGCTGGACGCCTGCCCGTACGTCTCGGAAGAGGCCCGGGAACAGCTTGCCGAGGCCTCGGCCCCGCCGATCCGACCGGTAGCGATTGGGGCGGGCGTCCGGGCGCTCAAAGTAGGCGGTGAGACCGTCATGTTTCGTCATGAGAAGACCTTTTATAACCCCACCGGGCTGGGCGTCTTGGTGACATCGGATATCGATGCAGGCACCCTGGACGCCAAGCTCAAGGAATGGAATGCGCTCCAGTTCGAGCGGGTGGGCTTGAACCTTCGGCCCGAGCTGATTGCGCTCAAGGACGTCAGCGGCGATGCCGCGGCCTTTTCCGCCACAGCCAAGAAGATCGCCGAGGAGAGCGAGTTCAACCTCGTGCTCATGAGCGACAAGGTGGATGTGCTCAAGGCGGGCGTGGAGACGGCCGGCTTCAAGAAGCCGCTGCTTTATGCGGCCACCAAGGACAACGTGGACGACATGGGCGCGCTCGCCCAGGAAAGCGGCCTGCCCCTGGCCGTGAAGGCCGATGACATCGACGGTCTCACGGAGCTCACGGACAAGCTTGCGGGCATGGGGCTCAAGGACCTGGTCCTGGACCCGGGCGCGCGGGAGCCCAAGCAGGTGTTCGAGGACCATGTCGCCATTCGACGGGCGGCGCTCAAGACGGGAAACCGTTCCGTGGGCTTCCCGACGATCACCTTTCCGTGCGAGATGGCCGGCAACCTGGACATGGAGGTTGTGCTCGGGGCGCTGCTGATCGCCAAGTACGCGGGGATCGCTATCCTTTCCGATTTCACGGGGGAAAGCCTCTTTCCCCTGCTCCTGGAGCGCCTCAACCTTTACACGGACCCGCAGCGGCCCATGACCGTGACCCAGGGGATTTACGAGATCGGCACGCCGGACGAGAACTCGCCGGTGCTCATCACCACGAACTTTTCGTTGACGTACTTCATCGTGAGCGGGGAGATCGAGGCCAGCCGAATCTCCAGCTGGTTGCTGATCATGGACACCGAGGGGCTTTCCGTCATGACCGCGTGGGCGGCCGGGAAGTTCGTGGGGGACGCCGTGGGCATGTTCGTAAAGAAGTGCGGCATCGCCGACAAGGTGAAGCATCGCAAGATCATCATCCCGGGTTATGCGGCGTCGATCAGCGGGGACATGGAAGAAGAGCTTCCGGACTGGGAGATCCTGATCGGACCCAGGGACGCGTCCCTGATCCCCAAGTACCTGAAGGAGATGGGAAACTAGGTTTCCCTGTTTAACCCGTTACCCTCGTTCGTGATGGAGAGAGCCTATGTTACTGATTGGAGAGAACCTGAACGTGATCAGCCGGAATATCGGGAAGGCCTTCAAGGAGAAGGACCCAGGCCCGATCGTCGAGGAAGCCAAGCGGCAGAAGGACCTCGGCATGGACTGGATCGACATCAACCTGGGCCCGGCCCGAAAGGGCGGTCCGGAACTCATGGAGTTTGTCGTCACCACGGTCCAGAACGAGATCGGGGACACGCCGCCGCTCTGTCTGGACACCTCGAACATCGAAGCCATGGAGGCCGGACTCGCGGTCCACAAAGGAAAGGCCATTATCAATTCGATCATGGCCCGGCCGGAGCGCTACGAGAAGATGATTCCCCTGGCCGTGAAGTATAAGGCAGCCATGATCGCTCTCATGTGGGGTCCGGAAGGCTTGCCGCGTGATGAAAACGAGCGGGCGGCCCTGGCCGTGGAGCTCCTTTACGCGGCGAACGAGGCCGGCGTGCCGAACGAGGACATCTTCGTGGATGGGATTGTTACGCCGGTGAACATTCAGCAGCCCCAGCTCATGAGCCTTCTCGCTTTCCAGGGGATGCTCCAAGACATCGCCCCGGGCGCTAAATCGACCTGCGGTCTGTCCAACGTCTCTAACGGACCCCCGGATCACCTCCGCCCGATCCTGAACCAGACTTACATGGTCATGCTGGAGCGGAACGGGATGTACTCCGTGATCGCGGACGCGTACGACGAAGCGCTCGTGGCCATTGCACGGGGACAACGTCCGGACATCGTGGAGGTCATCCACAAGGTGATGGACGAGGAGGACATTGACATGGGTTCGCTTTCCGAGGAGCTCCAGGGCTACGTGAAGACGGCCCGGGTCATTCTGGGGCATTCCCTGTACTCGGACTCCTGGCTCGAACTGTAAACTGACAACGGCGGATTTTTCGCGCTGTCACGATGATAGGCCCTCCGTGGGTTGGGCATCCATCCCATGGAGGGCTTTGCTATTCTGAAAAAGCGTGAGATGGGGGATCGGTACGGCGTCCCCGTTCAGCTCCCCGCAGACAAGGAGAGAGAAGGAAATCATGAAGGAAAAGGAAGAATTGCCCACGATGAAGCAGCCGACGCCCGGGGACTTGGAGCGAGCGGAACAGGACCGGATGATCGAGGCCGGGCTCAAGCGAATCGGGCGGAAGATCCTGGTGATGAGCGGAAAGGGGGGTGTGGGAAAGAGCACCGTCGCCTCCCTGCTTGCGGTGCTTCTGGCCCATCGAGGCTTTCGCGTGGGCCTGCTGGATGTAGACCTCCATGGCCCAAGCATTCCCCGTCTTGTTGGAGCCAGAGGCGGCCTTCGAATTGAGGGAGAAGGCCGGGTGCGTCCCTATCAGGGGGAAGACGGGCTGCAGGTCATGTCCATCGAGATGGTCCTGGGGGAGAACAAGGACGCGGCGGTGATCTGGCGTGGCCCTCTCAAGATCAGCGCCATTCGACAGTTCATCTCGGACATCGAATGGGGGGACCTGGACTACCTCGTCGTGGACTCGCCTCCGGGGACCGGCGACGAACCGCTGACCGTGGCGCAGACCATTCCGGATGCAGAGGCCCTGATCGTAACCACGCCCCAGGAAATCAGTCTGGCCGACGTGCGAAAGTCCATCAACTTCTGCCGGGAGGTCAACCTGAAGATCGCCGGACTGGTGGAGAATATGGCGACCCTGGTCTGTCCGCACTGCGGGAAGGAGATTCCCCTGTTTGGATCCGGCGGGGGCGCCAAGGTGGCCAAGCAGATGGGCCTTCCCCTGCTGACGGAAATCCCGGCAGATCCTTCTCTGGTCGAGCTGGGAGATCAAGGCCGGTTGGTCGATCTGCGGCGGGATGAGCAAAGCCCCGTGCGCAAGGCGTACGACCGCATCGTCGACCATTTCACGGCAGACGGACCTGCGCCGGCTTCAGTGGCAGAATCCCCTGCCGGGGCCTGAAGGTTTCACGCAACGGTGCGGTCTTGCTCGAGCCTGTGGTCGTCCATGAACAGGGGAAGACATCGCTTTCGGGCATGGCATGAGGCCTGCTCGAACCATGCGGCCCGCGCTTGAAAAACCGGGCAAATCCGACTATAGTGAGTATTTTCTCCTTGAGACTCCCCGCCCTGTTCAAGGTGGCGGAGAGGCTACATGGATAAGGTGTGCGTATTCCATGGATACCGCTCGTTGACCCCGGTCGGGGCATGCGCAGGCAAGGCATTTATCAGCGTTCGGGAGATCGATTTCGGTGACAGCCCTCCGTTCTACAGGCAATGCGAGCCTTCCCCTTGTTCCGTCTCGCCATGGTTCCAGGGGAAAACGGCGGTGTCTTTCCTGCGGCACCCCGGACATGAACGGCGGTCGTCGCTACTGCTCCAAAGAGTGTCGCGAGCAGATGATGTGGGTCCTGTCCCTTTCCAAGGGGCTCCTCCGCGCATTCAATGCGCGCTATGCGGCCTTCTATTTCGACGACGAGCACGTGGTCCTGGATATCCTTCCCCTGCGCTCCGGCCACATCTCACGCTTTTCCTGCCGGCGACGTGGGGACCGAAAGCCGGCCGATGATCTGAAGGCCCTGGTCCTCCAGAGCGGAGAGGAATGGCACGACTTGGTCAGCAACCTCCATTCCAAGGGATATGCCACGCTGTTCCTGCTGCGCAGAAATCATGATCATTCCCTGCAGCCCGAATCCGTAAAGCCGGACTGCCGCACGCGCCCGCGGTTTTCCCGAAAAGAAAGGGAGTCCATGAAAACCCTGAACATCGGGGTGAACGACCTCCTCTCGGCGCAGAGCGTTCTAAAAATAAAAAGTGCCTACAAGCAGAAGGCCAAGCTCCATCACCCGGACATGGGTGGGGATGCCGAGGACTTTCGCAGGCTGGCCGAGGCACACCAACAGATGCTTCTGTGGGCGAAGAACCCTCAGTTTACGTCCCGCAAAGCACTCACCGACTGCTGGTCCTACGACGGTTTCACGAATCGATGGGTACCGCCCCTCTGAGCCTTCATGCGCGTAATCTCGCAGGCGACTCATCCATTGACTTCCCGGAGCAACGGATCAGCCCGACCCCCTGGGTGGCCGGGCGATCGTTTCCGGCAGGATTCGGAGTAAGAATTTGTCTGGTTCCTTCGTGTCCGTGAAGGACGTTCTGAAACGGAAACCCGTGTTTGCCTCGGCCCCGTGCCGGGTCGACGTGGGCGGCACCTGGGACATCAAGGCGCTGGCCCTTCCCTGCAAGCGGGAGGACCCGGCCACGGTCAATGTGGCACTGGATCTGCGCACACGTGTGCATCTTTTGCCCTATCGGGAAGGGTACGTGCGCATGTCTTCGCGGGGGTTTCGCCCCGAGGGAGAGGCGCGTGATGCGGATACGTTGCCTTTTGACGCACCCCTCGGTCTTTTCTTTGCAGCCGTGTCACGGTTCGGTTTTCACGGGCTCGAGGTTCGCATCGAATCCCAGGCTCCGATTCGATCGGCACTAGGGGGCTCCAGTACGGCCCTCACGGCCCTCATAAAGGCCCTTTCTCACCTGGGAGAACGATTGGGGAAAAGGCCCTTGCCGCCACGGGAAGTGCTTGCCCTGGGCTACCAGCTCGAGGACGCCCTTTCCGGAGGCTTCTGCGGGATGCAGGACCAGGCGGCGGCCGTTTACGGTGGCGTGAACCTATGGCGGTGGCGCTATGGAAGCGCGCGAACCCCGGTCGTACGAAAGGCATTGCTGGACGCCCAGGGGTGCAGAGAGTTTGGACGTCGCATGATCGTGGCCCACAGCGGGGTGGGTCACGACTCCGGCCGGATCAACCGCGGCTGGGTGGAGGCGTTTTTGTCGGGGCGAAACCGCAAAGGCTGGTCGGCGGCCAACCGGGCGGTGCACCGTTTCGCCGGCTTTCTCCAGGCACGGGATTGGTCCGGGGCGGCCGAGTCCCTTCGTGAGGAGATGGACATCCGGCGGGACATAACCCCGGATGCCTTGATTCCGGAGACTCGAAGGCTGATCGAAGCGGCCGAGGCCGAAGGGTGTGGGGCCCGGTTCGCCGGTGCAGGCGGCGGGGGAGCGGTCTGGGCGACAGGGTCCCTTCGGCGGGTTCAAGCTCTTCGGTCTGTATGGGAACGCCTTCTTATGCAGATGAAGGGAGGACGAATTCTGCATTGTCGGGTGGATCCTCGAGGGGTCCGATGCGAGAGGTTGAGGGGATGAGTGAGCGTGCTCCCTTCCTCCGGATCGTTGGGACGGGTGTGGGGTAGGCAACCATGGAGACGACAAAGGACCAGGGCCATAGGATGGACGCCGGGATGATCCTTCACGCGGGTCTCGACGTCATCGATATCATGACATCGCGTTTTCAGCGGGAAATGGGACGCCAGTTCGAACGCGTGTGGCTGGACAGCCTGGAAAAGGTCGGGAGCCTTTCCCGGCAGCTCTTCGAAGGGATTCACCCGGGATCGGAAAATCGGGACATCAACACCCACATCATACGGTCTCGATGGGAAGACCGGGATGCCGAGGAGGAGGTCTCGACCCTCCTTGCGTCGTTCCAGGAAATGATCGATGTCCACCTCGCCGCAGTGAGGCGGGTTCTCGGGTCTGGAATCGTTCGAGAGGCTGAGGAAGAGGCGGTCAGGGTGCTTTCCCTGGTCGAAAAGTACAAGGGTTCCGGTGAGGTGGTCAGGGCCTTTATGGAGACGCTTACGCCTTCCCGGACTCCTTCATCACATCCATGAAGACCTTGTAAAAGCGCTCGTTTTCAGTCACGGCCTTTTTCAGGATCGCAGAGAGCTTTTCCGTGTCATTCGCACGAATCACAAGGTTCGCGCTCAAGGCAAAGGCCATCATGTTGTCCATGGTCTGGAACTGATCTCCGATCAGGGCCAGAAACGTTTTTCTACGGAGAGTCATGGGAGAGTGATTGAGGGAGTTGATGATGGGGCTGTGCTCAAGAGGCTGCCCGTCAAAGCCATCGGCCAGCACAATCAGGTCGAATACGTGGAAGCGCATCTTGCCGATGGCCTCCCGCGTTCCCAGAGCATCCACGAAACGGAATCCTTGATCCTCTACGGCAGCGCGAACGAGCGCCTTTCGCGCCTCGTCGCTGTCCAGGACCAGGGACAGGCGGGTACCCTCTTCGTAAAACCCGATGGATGTTTCATCCCCGTAGTCGACAGGTTCATCGCCCGCTTCATCCACGTCCGGGGCCGCTACCTCTTCGGGTGTGCGCGTGTCGATGGTGATCTTGTTCTTGCATGCCGGACAGGCGATCTGAATGACCTGGTTTTGAGGGACTTTCTCGTCGGGAATCCGCAACGTCTTCTTGCAGTGCTCGCAAGTTACTTCCATGAATGCGCCTCCTTATCCCACCTCGTTTCGCAGTGTGCCGGTTCGGGTGATCATCTCCGCCGCCTTTCCTCCTTGTCATTCCCGTAGGAATCGTCCAGGGACAAATCCTCAATGGATGTGGTCTTCTCCCCTCGGGAGGCCTTGATGGCGTCGATCGCGCGGCCCACCACCGCCTTTCTCGATGCGTAACTCAGAGCGGTCTCCTCGCTGACGAGGCCCTGCTGGTAAAGTTCGGCGATGCTCTGGTCGAAGGTCATCATGTTGAAGGCCTGGCCGCCCGCGATGATGTCGTAAAAGGTTTTGCCCTCGGACTCGCCGTTCAAGATCAGGTCCTTCACCCGAAGGCTGGTCCCCATGAGTTCAAAGGCGGCAACCCGTCCCCCGCCCTCCTTGGGAAGTAGCCGCTGGGATGCGATCCAACGAAGGGTGTCGGTGAGTCGGATGCGGATCTGTTTCTCCTCCTCCTGCTCGAACATGCCCACGATCCGGTTGATCGTTTGCCCTGCATCCACCGTGTGAAGGGTGGTGAGCACGAGGTGGCCGGTTTCTGCGGCGGAAAGTCCGATTTCCACAGTCTCCCGGTCCCGCATTTCACCCACGAGAATGACCTTTGGGGCCTGCCGCAGGGCCGCGCGGAGCCCGGTGGAGAAGGCGTCGAAGTCGAGGCCGAGCTCTCTCTGATTGAAAGTGGATTTCTTCTGAGAGTGAACGAACTCCACCGGGTCTTCCAGGGTGACTACGTGCACGGACTTCCTTTCGTTGATTTCATCCAGCACGGCGGCGAGCGATGTGGACTTGCCGCTCCCGGTGGCCCCGGTGACGAAGATGATGCCGTTTCTGTCTTCGGCCATTTTCTTGAAGGCCGGCGGCAGCTTCATCTCCTCGACGGTCGGCACCCGGGTAGCCAGCTGCCGCATCACGGTGGAGTAGCATCCTTTCTGGGAGAAGATGTTCACGCGGAATCGGGCCTTGCCGGCCAGCTGGTACGACATGTCGCAGGATCCCTGCGTAAGCAGGTTTTTCGTCAGACGCCGATCCCCGTTGATGAGGTTCAGCGCAAAGACCTCGGTTTGGAAAGGCGTCAACCGATGGACGGGCGGGTTCAGCGGAACCGGCATGAGCTCCCCGGCCGATTCCACCTGAAACGGCTTGTCTACCGTGATGTTCAAGTCCGACACGTTGTCATGGGACTCGAGCATGGTCGTGAGGATGTGATCGATCTGCTGCCGTCTCATGGGGGCGTACTCCCTTGGAAAAGGTTGAAAAGGCGAGAGCTTCGGGGCCTATACCTCGGTGAAGTCGGACGGCGGATTCTTCAGAAACGGACGGAATTTGCCCTTGTCGTTCGCCTTGTTGTAAGCGTCGTCCGGACTGATTCGCTTCGCCTTGAGGTGTTCCATGATGGCGTCGTCCAGCGACTGCATGCCGTACTTCTTCCCTGTCTGGATCATAGAGGGAATTTGAAAGGTCTTGCCTTCGCGGATCAGGTTCCGCACGGCCGGATTCGCAATCATGATCTCCAACGCGGCGACCCGCCCCTTCATGTCGATCCGTTTAAAGAGGGTCTGAGCCACCACGGCGCGCAGGCCGTCCGCCAAGGTGTTGCGAACCTGCTCCTGCTGGCTCACGGGAAACACTTCAATGACCCGGTCCACGGTCTTAGCCGCACTCGTCGTGTGGAGTGTCGCGAACACGAGGTGACCGGTGGCCGAGGCCTCGATGGCGAGGGTGATGGTCTCCAGGTCGCGCATCTCCCCGACCATGATGATATCGGGATCCTCACGTAGGGCCCCGCGGAGGGCTGCGGAAAAGGACCGGGTGTGGAGGCCCACTTCCCGGTGATTGACCACGGCCTTCTGGCTCTGGTGCACGAACTCGATCGGGTCCTCGATGGTCAGGATGTGATCCTTGCGGCTTCGGTTCGCCTCGTCGACGACGGCGGCCAGGGTCGTGGACTTGCCGCTTCCCGTGGGCCCTGTAACGAGGACAAGCCCTCTCGGCAGGGTGGAGAGCCGCTTGACGACCGGCGGCAGCCCCAGCTGCTCGCAGGTAAGGATCGTGGACGGAATTTCACGGAACACGGCACCCACACCGTATTTCTGCTGGAAAAAGTTGGCGCGGTACCGGGCAAGTCCCGGGATTTCGTAAGCAAAGTCTACATCTCCCGACTCCTCGAAGATTTTGATTTTTTCTTCAGCCGCGATCTCGTAAAGCATGCTTTTGAGGTTGTCGTTGTCCAGCGGCTTGTACTTTACTCGTTCCAGCTCCCCCTGAATGCGGAGCACCGGCTGCTGACCGGAAATAAGGTGCAGGTCACTCGCACCCTGTTCGTTCATGAGCTTGAAAAAGGCGTCGATCTGGGCCATGGATTTCCTCCGGAAAGGGGAAGACCGCCGGTGCCGCTCCTTGCATGCACCGTCCGCCCCGGCGTCCTCAGGATCTCATGCGGGCGGTATCCGTGTTTTCGTTCTGAGAAGCGTTTCCTGGGTTATTTTTGCGCGGGGTCCCGCCGTTGGAAGAGGGACCCTCCCGATGCGTCCGGGTTCGTGATCTCGCCGGGTCCGATTGCTGTATCGCCATTGCAGGGTGCCGGGTCTGTATGGACCCTTTCCTCTCCGTCCACCACCGTAGAGCCCTGTATTCCCCTTCCGGCGCGAAAGACCGAGGGAGCAGCGCTTAGAGGAAGTCAACGCAATTATAATCCAAACGAACGGGGAGTCAAAGGTAAAAACTCCCTTGCACCCTGGCGCTTCCCATGACTCAGGCGGAGGAATCCGGAAGCTGCTTGACCATGAGCAGGGCGTCCTGACCCTTGGGATAGAACGCCCGCTTGAGGCGAACGGTCCGATATCCGGAACATTCGAACAGGTTCCGGGCTGTATGATTGTCCGTGGCCGTGTGAAGCCACATCCGCTCGGCCCCTTGGTCATGAACCATCGCCTCGATCCGTCGCAGAAGGGCCCGGCCCGCGCCCCTGCGCCGCGCGGCAGGATCCACGGCAATGGCCAGGAGTTCAGCGCCACGCGGCGGATCGGAACGGGCCGAGAACCGCTCCGTCATGGCAAACCCTGCGGATTGCCCGGAGATCTTTGCAATCAAACTGGCCGCCTGTCCGGAATCGAGCCAACCCCGAATGATGTCCCCGTAGGAGCCGTAGGCTTGGAATGCAACTTCGCTGAGGCGGTGGATGAACAGGGCGTCCGAGGATCGTGTTTGCCGAATGGATACCTGTCGAAGGCTACGGTCAGGAAGGTTCTGGTAAGACGATGGGGTCCCGGGAGGAACATGAAGCTTGCTTTCGATCCTTCCCTTAGGGCGCAAGCGTCGAAGGCGCCGCACTTCCCCGTACTTTCCATATCGTCCGCCGCTCATAAGCGCTCTTTTCTCGGTCTTTCATAAGGGGGGTGGGAAATACATGAGGGCTTTTCGGAAAACCCATGACCCGGATTCTTCACTAAGGTGAACAAGAGAGCAAGGCGAAAGAGAAGATACGGCAGGCAGGGGTCTCCCTCTTCGTCCTCTGTACATCCCGTGGTCTGGAACGCTTTTCCTCCTACGGGGTGTGCCCGATAGCCGGCCATGTCCCTGCGTGCATCTCCCGCACCTTTCGAACCACCGGATCCACCAACCGCCTTCGCGCACCGACGGAAACGCTGCCAGGGTCGGTCCTGGACCGTTCGGTCAACTCGTTTAGGATAGCCCCAACAGAGTCACGAAGGCCTCCGAGGTTGTACCCTCCCTCCAAGGTCAAGACGAGTTTCCCCTCGCAGGAGGTCTCCGCGATCTCCATGAGGTTGCGTGTCATTGCGGCGAAGCCCCGAGGAGTGACGCCCATGCCCCCGAGTGGATCGGACGGATGGATATCCATGCCCGCGGAGACGAGGACCAGGTCCGGCCGGTAGGACTGCGCCGCCGGTCGGATGATCTCCTCGAAAAGGGCGGCGTACTCCCCGTCGCCGCACCCTGCGCGCAAGGGAATGTTCATCGTATAGCCGCGACCCTCGCCGACACCGGTTTCTTCAAAGGCCCCGGTTCCGGGGTAATACGGGTACTGGTGGGCGGAGATGTAGAGGACCGACGGGTCCTCCTCGAAGGTGTGCTGCGTGCCGTTTCCGTGATGAAGGTCCCAGTCGACGATCAGGATGCGGGAAAGACCCAAGGTTGTCTGGGCGTACCGGGCGGCCACGGCGATGTTGTTCACAAGGCAGAAGCCCTTGGCGCGGGCACTCTCCGCATGATGTCCGGGTGGGCGCACGAGCGCAAACGCGTTGCGGATTCGTCGGGCACAGACCTCTGAAACCGCGTTGCAGAGGCCGCCGGCGGCGGAAACCGCGGCGTCCCAGGACGCGCTGCAGGCAGAGGTGTCCGGATCCAGAAACGTGTGAGATCGCCCCTGCGTGCCGGACAAACGGTCCAGATAACCGGGATCGTGGACGGCCAGCAGATGGTCCGGTTCGGCTGGACGCGCAGGAATGGGAACCCAGCCACCCCGCCAGTTCGGGGTATCGAGGAGGTCGTAGAGGACCCGGAGTCTTTCGGGGCTCTCCGGATGAAAGGCCCCCATCTCGTGATCAAGAAATCGCTCTTCCCTGACAATGCCCGTTGCTGTCATTGGATGGTTCACGCTCACGGCGACCTTCCCTTGGGATCTCCAAGAGGGAGAAAGGAATGCTCCTCCAGAACCCATGGAGGGGTTTTGCACGAATGAAGATAAACCATATGTATTTTATCACATGTATGGATCCAAGGAAAAGGACATCCACGGCCGGTAAGGCGGACGAAGAGATTCCCCTTGCGGGTGCCTTTTGCCGACGCTAAAGTGAATGAGACCAAAGCGTTGCAGGCTGCTCCTGTGCGCCTCCTTACGATTCGGAAAGGCAAGGACCGGGCGGGACGGCTTGGGAACGGCACACCCTTTCATAAGGCATGTATGGAGATCCGTGCGCAGAAGAAGGAACCGGTTTCAGCTCCCTTTTCCCCGGCTCATCCGGGATTCGTCTTCCTGAATCTGGCCTACTTCCTGGCCTTCTCCAACGTCGCCTTCTTCTATCTGTACCCGCTTGCGCTGGACGCCATGGGTGCGGGAAGCCGCACCATTGGATGGGTGATGGGCGTATTCTCCCTGATAGCGGTCCTTTCGCGACCGTTCATGGGGCGTATCGGGGGAAGGCACGGCGAATTCCGTCTCATGTCCGCAGGCATGGTCGTGATGCTTGCAGCCACGGCGTGTTATCCCTTTCTCGAACGCGTCGGTCCGATTCTTCTTTCCGTGCGCGGGGTCCACGGTCTGGGTTTTTCCGCATTCGTGGCGGGGAGTTTTTCAGCGGTGGCCCGCCTTTTTTCGGAGGAGCGCCGGGCCCAGGCCTACGGAATCGTGGGGGCCTCGCTCATGGCCGCGGTGGCCCTGGCCCCCCTCCTTGGGGAACTCCTCCTGGGGCGCTGGGGCTTCGATGCGCTTTACGGGGCTGCGTGCGGGGTGGTCGCCCTGGGATGGATCGCCGTGCGAAAAGCCGCACGGCGAGCGGGTGAGGGGGTGATGCGACGAGCGGAGAGGCGGGTTGTCTACAGGCCGTTCCTTCGGGATGTCTCGTTTCTCTTTCTGTTGCTGTCCACGGTGATCTTCGGACATTGCCAGTCCACGGTGTTCAATTTCCTCGCCCTGTGGGCCGAGGAAACAGATGCATCAGCCGGTGGGTTTTTCTTTGTGGCCTTTACGCTGGCCATTGGTATTCTGTTGACCTCGGGCCGGGCGATCGATCGATGGGGAAAACGACGGTTTCTTCGGTTGAGTTACCCTGTATTCGGGTCGGGGCTTCTCCTGATCCCTCCGCTATTCGGATGCTTTGGAGGGTGGATTCCGGCGCTTCTCTTCGGTGCAGGAATGGGATTCCTGTTTCCTGCGCACAACGCCTTGGCGGCTGAACACGGCGGAGCGAGCGGCAAGGCGGGAGCTATGGCCCTGTTCACGGCGGTTTACGATTCCGGGTTTATCACGGGGCCGGTTCTTTCCGGGGCTGTGGCCTCATGGATCGGCCTGGAACGGCTGTTTACCATCACCGGCGGGACGGCTCTTCTCGGATTCATCGTGTGTCTGGCCGCTCCCATTCGGGAGCGGCAGGACCGTTCGAAAGCGTTTTCGGAGGGCATGCGGCATGGATGAGGAACTCATGCTGGAGCAGCTGGAAACATTGGCCAAAGGTCTGGAAGTCGAGGTGCGCTACGAGACCCTGCGCAGGGAGACGCGGTTCAACCCCGGTGGGCTGTGCCGTATTCGAGGGCTTCCCGTCGTCATCGTCAACCGAAAGGCACCGTTGAGGGACCAGCTGGAGGTACTCGCCGGGGCGATCAAGCGCTTCGACCTCGGCTCTGTCTACCTTCGTCCCGGCCTCAGGGAGTTTCTCGAGGGCATCTCCCCCGGGCGGCCCGTGGACCCAAGCCAGATTGAAACAGACGACGGCGACGACGGCGCATGACGCATGTCGGGGCGTTTCAGGGGGCGGGGCCTTCCGCCGGATCCGGGGCGCGAGGGGCCGGGGAACTCCCGGAAAGGCTGTCAAAGATCCGAACCGGGGACAGGAACAATCGCTTCAGGACATCGGCCACGCCACTTCCCAGATGCTTGAAGGGCACATAATGGACGTCCGGATTCGCAAAAGGACCGGTCACATCGAAGTAGTAGGTGAGAAAGGATCGATCCTTGCCGGTGAGGGCATATCCGAGGATCGGGATGGTGCTCACAATCGCGTCCAAGGTTTCATGGGGGCGAATTCCCATGGTGAAGCGATACATCCGCTTGGTTAGATACGCGTTGCCTGTGGCCACGGCGTTGAATACAGGACTCGTCATGGAGGCGTTCTCTGTGGAGAGAATCCCATGGTCGATGTCTGCATGGCTCTCAATTCGCTCGAAGTAAAACGTGTTCTCCGGGAGGTCCCCGGGCTTTGGTTTGAAGAGCTTTCTGAGGCTGAGGGCGTCCAGGACTTTAAAGAGGAAGCTCGAGTGGTGTATGTGCCCCTCCTGGATGGTGACGTTCGCGCTTCCCGAGAGATTTTTCAGAAGGTCCTTTGCCTTCTCACCTCGGAAGTTCAAAAGGGCCTCCATGTTCAAGGTGCCGTCCATCGGGGGGTTCTTCACGCCCAGGTCTTCAAGAAGGGCACTCACGGGCTGTTCGGTCAGCCTTACACGGTTGGAGAGATAGATCTCGGCGGGGTCTCCGCTGCGTATGTGACCGCTTGAGGTCACGACCCCGTGCGCCAGGCGAATGCGGGAGCGTGTCAATGTGGCCGTCCCCTCCCACAGGCGGACATCGGCTTGCAGGGGGCCGAAGTAGAGATCCTTCCACCGCCCCTGTTCTGCGTGAACCTGCGCCTGAATTCGAATCTGCTCGGGGATGCCGCCTTTTGCAATTTCCATGTCCTTGGAAAGAAAATCGGCGATGTTCAGAAACTCCCCGTGAACGTCAAGTCGCCCTGTGATTTCTTCCCAGCCCTCGAAGTCCCCTTCCGCCTCCAGTCGGCTGTCGCCCACACAGAGTCGGCAGGCATCCAGGCGGATCGATCGTCCCGAACAATCCAGAAGAAAGGAGCCTTCCGTGATGGGGGAAGGAAGCCGGTTCAGATGGGCGGTGATCCCTTCGCCGCGAATGCGGCCCAGTACCAGGGTGGAAAGCGGGGTGAGGCGGGAGGCCATGATTTTAAGATGACCCCGAATAATCCCGCTGCTGGGATGTCCCTGTTCGCGAAATCGGAGCCCCAGGTCCTCGAGGTTCAGCTCCGGGGCCGTGACCTCCAGTGTAAAGAGATCCTTGCGTTCCAGGTCGTATCCCCCGGAGAGCTCCAGGGTGGAGCCCCGGAACCGGCACTGGACCTGACGCATGACGAGGTGTTCCCCCGGACCCAGCTGCATGTCGAACGAGACGTGGTCCTCACGCCCGGGCGGTCTCATGGAGACCCGTTCGTTCCGAAGCGTGACGCCCGCGAGATCGATCCTTCCCTTGCAGGACCAGATATCCCCTTGCCGGATCAGGGTGAGCCGGGTGGTCACGGGTTTCTGAAAGGCCAAAGGAAGTTCAAACCCCCGAAAAAGGGCGGAGAGGGTTTCATTCATATCGACCCAGGAGGCGATGCGGGCCGAGCGAAGGGGGTATACGCGCTCCCCGCCCCCAAAGGTCCCGTTTGCCTCGAACCGGGACTGCCCCCACGCCCCTGAGGCGCGAAACTGGTTCTCGCTCTCCTCGAAAATCTGGATTTCGGCGGAGTCGAGCACCAGAGGAAGACGGAGCTCCGGCTGGAGAACCCGGCAGTCCTGAAGGTGGAACGTCCCCTTTCGTGTGCGCGGAAACGGCCATTCAGGCTCGTATCGGAACCACGTCCTACAGGAGAGGCGCCCCGCGACGGGACCCACACGGTCCAGGGTGTGGAGCACGTCCGGGGGGAGGAAGACCATCCGCTTGTGCTCCTTCAGGGTTTGAAGGTCGAAATCCCCGTCGACCAGTACGTCCCAGACGGGGCGCTCCTGCTGGACGTCCGTCACCTCGAGGCGACCCTCGCGAAGGAGCGAGTCGTTCAAATGGCCGTTGAGATCGGCAATTACGAGATCACCCTCTTCGTAACGGACAATGGCGGAGACGTTTCGAAACGGATAGGGCATGCCCCCGCCCGAAACGACGAAACGACGACAGGTCACAGAGAGAGAAAGCGCGTCTTCGTGTTCTGGGTGGCCCAGGTTCTCGAGGTCTTCAAGCGTTCCGTTCAGGGTGAGATGCTCGAGGCGGGCCTCTCCCTTTTGAAGCAGCGGGAACAGCCGGGATTCGACCCAGGGTGCGAGCAGGGGGGCGGGAAAGTACCTCCGAAAGGAAGCGATGGGCAGGAAACCGGTTTCTGCTCTCATCTGTACATCGGGGTTCTCTTTGTTGTGCAGATCGATTCGGAGGTCCATTCTGGAGGACAGGTCTCCGGTCGTGAACGTCAGCTCCGGGATGATCACCTGTTTCCCCTGGCTTCGACCTGAAAGAAAAACCTCAGCCTCGGGAAGGCGAAAGGTCTTTCGCTGGCCAGGTTGAACCAGATCGAACTGAAGATCCTGTCCCGTGATGTGTCCGGAACCCGTGAATTCGGAACCCTCCCCTTTTTCGAGCGTGAGCTCGGCCTCCACGACCCCTTTCTGGAAGGGGAGGTCCTTAGGCCAGGGGAGAAACGGTGCCGGGATGGGCCCCGCTTCCACATGGATATGAAAAGGACCGGGCGTTCCCTGCTTTTTCAGGGAGCCGCCTTTCCCGCGGATGCGAAAAGGGATGGAGGTTTCCGGCCATTCAACGGTTCCGGAGGCGGTGATCGCCATGGGCATGGGATCGCGTTTGTGATGGCGCACATCCAGAAAAAGCGATTCCAGCCCGTAAGGGCGGTCTCCGAAGACGATGCGACCCTTCTCCATGGAGAAAGACTGGAGGCCGGGGATCCAGAAAACAGGCCATTGCTCCAGGGAAAACAGGGTCGGATCAGAGCCTTCCTCCGGACGGTTCACGTAGATTCGAGGTCGAATGAGCGTCAGGCTGACCGGAACGATGCGCCTCGAAATCAAGGCGCGGGCATTCAGGGTGAGGCGCATACCGGCGGCCTGGATCGAATGGCCCTTGTCCGGGGTCACCGCTTCGAGGTCATGCACCTGGATCCCGATTCCCCCCCAAAGGCTCAGTTCGATTCGTCCGGTCCGTACGCTGTATCCCGTGTGTGCCGAGAGGCTTTCCACTAAGGCTTCCTGCACGGAAGGTCTTTGAAGGAGGGCATGCGAGAGAAGAACCAGGGAGGCGAAAAGCAGCGCCAGCAGGATCGGAATGAAGGCATACGGACGGAGCCTTGCCAGGATCATCGGGGGCACGTGCCGCCTCGCACTTCGAAGTAGTCCCTCAAGATACGGGCGTGGTCGAAGGCAAGCTCCCGGGGCAGGGTTTCCCTGGTGAATACACCCACGCCGGAGGCATCGTCCCCGGCACGGGGTTCTCCCTGGGCTCTGGCGGTAAAGACCACGGTGATGGTGTGCTGCCTGGGGTCCCGGTCCGGGTCGGAGTAGGCACCGAGCTGACCGGTGAGCGAGACCTTGAGCCCGGTCTCCTCCCCTGCCTCCCGAACCGCGGCCTCCTCCAGGCTTTCTCCGTAGTCCACAAAGCCTCCGGGGAGTGCCCACCCATAAGGAGGGTTCCTGCGACGGATCAAGACGATACCCCCTTGCACTTCAATGACAAGGTCCACCGTGGGAAAAGGATTTCGGTATCGCTCGACCACGTGACCGCAGTGGGGGCACCTGAGCTGATCCTTCACAATGGGATTCCTTCCGAGAGGGGGTCATCCGCAAGGCTCACCCGTAGGGGTGGTCATAAGGCGCAAGTTTCGAATCCGGTCCCCTACCCGACCGGTAATGAGTTCGTATAGCGGACGGCCCCACAAGGGATTGTCAAGGCGTTTTCGCCCGGAGCGTCGGTCCAACTCGTTGCAGGCGAGGAGTTTCGCCAGCATCAGGTCGTTGGACCCGGTGTGCGGGTGTTGTGTTTTCTCGGCCAGGCCGTAGGCAAATGTGATGAGCGCAATGGCGGTGACCGCGTTCGGTTCGGAGGCCAGGTCGCGGCGGGTAGCCTCCGCTCGGCTCATGGGTTCGAGAATGGATGAGGGGACATCAGCGAGCGTTGTCGATTTGGAAAAGGTTTCGCAAAGCCAGGTGAAGTTCTCTAACCCGATGAGATCCACTATGGGGTTTGCCGTGCCGTTGGTCATGGGATTCTACCTGTGTGTTCTCCGTCCGTCCGGGAGCCGGCCAGAATCACCCGTTCCTGAAAGGCCATTTGTTGAACGTCCCCACTTTACCGAAAACGCGGCTACGGCACAATGGGAATCTGGGAATCCGGGTGTTCGGTGAGAACGGCTGAGGGCCTGCTGCCAGGGCCTGTCCCCCTTGAGGCAGAGCCTTTTCCATTGACGACGGTATCCGGTTCTCCTAGGATAAAATTCGTCCAGGCCGTGAGCGTGTGAGGAGTCGGCGGATCTTCGACGAAAGGAGAGGAGGATGGGCGAGAACAATCTGGTTTTTTTGGAGGTCCTGGAGTGGTTCGATGATACCGGGCAGGAACTGGTACACCGGATTCCCGAGCAGGGATCCGGCGAGATCAAGTTCGGGGCCCAAATGACCGTGCGGGAAAGTCAGGCCGGGGTGTTTTTTTACAAGGGCAAGGCCGTAGAGGCGTTCGGTCCAGGACGGCACACCCTGAAGACCGGGAACATCCCCATCCTGACGAAAATTGCGGCGCTCCCCTGGGCGATGACGAGCCCGCTCCGTGCCGAGGTCTACTTCGTGAACATGAAGGTGTTCACGAACCTGAAATGGGGTACGCGTGACCCGGTGGCGTTTAAGGACTCAGAGCTCGGACTGATTCGTTTACGGGCCTTCGGTGTGTTCAACCTTCAGGTGGTTCAGCCGATCCTGTTCATCAACAAGATGGTGGGGACGCAGGGAATGTTCGGCACGGCAGAGGTCGAGGAGTACCTCAACCGGGTCATCGTCAGCCGGTTCAACGACTTCATGGGCGATACCCTGGACTCCATCCTGAATCTCCCGTCGAAGTACGACGAACTTTCGGAAGGGCTGGCTAAAAAAGTCCAGGAGGACTTCGGCCATTTCGGCCTTGCCCTTACCCACCTCTACGTCAACGCCATTACACCGCCGGCCGAGGTCCAGAAGGCAATCGACGATCGAAGCCGGATGGGCGTGTTTCAGGACATGAACAAGCTCATGCAGATGAAGGCGGCCATGGCCATGGAAAAGGCCGCTGAGTCAGAGGGCGGAGCCGGGGACGGAATGGGCATGGGCATGGGCGTCATGATGCCGGCCATGTTCGCACAGTACTTCTCCGGTGGGTCCCCGTCAGGAGGTGCAGGACCCGCTCCCGATGGGTCCGCTGGACAGGAGCCCCAAGCCACGTGTCCGGAATGTCAGGCGGCCATTCCGGTCAACGCCAAGTTCTGCCCCTTTTGCGGGCACCAGCAGGTGGTTTTTTCGCAGTGCGCGAACTGCGGGAAAAACCTGGCCCCCAACGCCCGTTTCTGCCCGCGTTGCGGGCACGCGGTGGAGGAGACGCCTGCGGCGAAGTTCTGCCCTGCGTGCGGCAACGAAAACCTCCCAGACTCCGTATATTGCAATAACTGCGGGGAAAAGCTCTAGCTTTGCTGATCGACTACCAGTGCCCCCAGTGCGGGGCCCCGGCCACACTGGATGAGACGGACCACCTCTTTGAGTGCGGCTTCTGTCGGGTGAAATCCTATCTTCTGAGCCGGGTATACCGTTACGTCCTTCCCCACCGTGCAGCAGAAGGGGTGGAGGTGGTCTATGTCCCTTACTGGCGGTTCAAGGGCATGCTGTTCTCCTGTGCCGTGCAGGGCATTCAGCACCGCATCGTAGATGTGAGCTACCGCGCACTCGGGCTGCGCCAGGTGCCTGCCACAGTGGGGATTCGGAGTCAAACCCTGAAATTGCAGTTCCTCACCCCGGAAACCGCCGGGCGTTTCCTTCAACCCGATGTCGCCTATACGGAGATGCTCGAGAAGATTCGCGAACGTTACGCCCTGGCGGGGTCCAGCCCCCTGTTTTTTCAAGAGTTTATCGGGGAGACCCTGAGCCTTCTCTACGCGCCGTTTTACCTGCAGGGAGATCGCCTTTTCGATGCTGTCCTGAACCGCCCTGTCTCCGGTCCGCTCCCCGATGACGTGGATCTGGCCGCTCTTCACGGGGGCCGTCCCCGTTGGCGACTCCAGTTCGTCCCGGCCCAGTGCCCGGAGTGCGGCTGGGATCTGGAGGGTGCAAGGGACAGCCTTGCCCTGGATTGCCGAAATTGCCACTCCGTATGGCACGCAGGAAAAAAGCAGTTCATGAAGATCTCGTTTGCCTCGTTCCCGTCCCCTGAGGGAGCAGAGGCAGTCTGCTTTCTACCTTTCTGGAAAATTCGTGCGAAGGTTTCCGGCATTCCCCTGGACTCCCTGGCAGACCTCGTCCGCCTCGCCAATCTCCCGAAGGCCGTGACCGATCCCATGGAGAAACGACCGTTCCACTTCTGGGCACCGGCCTTCAAAGTTCGCCCGCAGGACTTCCTGCGTTTCTCGCTTCGCACCACGCTTTCCCAGCCCGAAGGCGAAGGCGATCCCCACCTGCCCGAGGGGGATCTCTACCCGGTGACGCTGCCTGTAAACGAGGCGATGGAGAGCCTCAAGCTGAACCTGGCCTCCTTCATGAAGCCTCCGCGCAAGCTGCTTCCCAAACTCCCCGAGATCGCCATCGAGGCGCGAGATGTCGTGCTTATCTATGTCCCCTTTCAGATCAGGGGAAACGAGCTTACCTATCCACCATCCCGCCTTCGGATCAACCGAAACCTCCTCAGGTACGCCAAGCAGCTCTAGACGGGTGGATGTCCGGGAATAGGAGTGGAGTCGTGAAAAAGCGCATTCTCATGGGGTGTCTTACAGGGATTCTTCTGCTTTTTGCGCAAGGGACCCGGGGAGAAGAGCGGATCGAGGTCTTTGTGAGCATTCTGCCTCAGGCCGATTTCGTGGAACGGGTGGGGGGGGCGCATGTGGATGTCGAGGTCCTGGTAGGTCCGGGGAAATCCCCGGCCACGTATGAACCCACATCCAAGCAGATGGCCAGGCTGGAGAGGGCCCGTGTGTATTTCCGCATCGGCACCCCCTTTGAGAAGGGTTTCCTTGGAAAGCTTCAGAAGCGGCAGCCGTCCCTTCCGATCGTGGACCTCCGCGATGGGGTGACGCTTCGCTATTTCGAGAGAGGCGGGGGAAGGGAGGTCCCCGATCCTCACGTCTGGCTGGACCCCAAGCGCGTGAAGATACAGGCTTCCACCATCTGCGAGGCGCTTTGCCGGCTCGCGCCCCAAAACTGCACCCGATTCAGGGAAAACCTGACCGCTTTTCATGACGACCTGGATCGGCTGGATCGGCAGATCTCCGACCTCCTGTCCCCGCTCCAGGGCAGGACATTCTACGTATTTCATCCGGCTTTCGGCTATTTTGGCGAATCGTACGGCTTGAAACAGGTCGCTGTTGAAATGGAAGGGAAGAACCCCAGCGCCAGGCAACTCGCTGCCTTGATCGAACAGGCGAAAGCGGACGGCGTGAAGGTCCTCTTTGTGCAGCCCCAGTATTCGAAGATGGAAGCCCAAGCCGTTGCCGAGGCCATCGGCGGCGTTGTGGTCCCTATCAACCCCCTTCCCAGGGACTACATCAAAGAGATGGAGCAGCTGGGCGCCGCTTTGAGAAAAGGGCTCCACCGGGGAAACGAATAGCACAGGTCAAGAAACCCCTTCATCTCCATTCAACCCGTACGTATTCACCCCTCTCCATTCCAAACAGGGCTTGGGCGCACGGATTGCACGTCGTGATGTGACGTTCCGTGTCGATGATGAAGGCCCCGATGATCTTGGCCAGATCCGGGAGGCCGAGCCCGGCGAGGAGAGGGTCGTTTTCCCGGAGGGGAGGTTCCGGTGACCGGTGTTCATGCGGTCGGTCCTCCGGAAGGCTCAGGTTGCGTGCCCTCCGCGGGAAGCGTGATGGCGAACTCGGTCCCCTCCCCGGGTCGACTGCGCACGCCCACGCTCCCACCATGTCTCTCCACGATGCCGAACACCGTGGACAGGCCCAGGCCGGTTCCGTGCCCTTCTTTCTTGGTGGTGAAAAAGGGCTCGAAGATGTGGGGCAGGATCTCAGGATCGATTCCCGGGCCGGAGTCGCACACCCGGACGACCACAGCGTTCGATTCCAGTGCCGCGCTCAGATTGAGGCGTCCCCCTTGGGGCATGGCATCCAGCGCATTGAAGACCAGGTTGATGACGCACTGCTGGAGCTGGTTTGCATCCCCCCGCACGCGCGGGACATTCGGGGCCGTGGAGACGTCGAGAGAAACGTTCTGAAGCTCCAGCTTGTGGCGGCTCAAGAGAGCCGAACGTTCCAGGAGTTCACGGATGTCCACATCCGTGAACTCGATCCGTGAATGGCGGGAAAAGGAAAGGAGGTTGGAGACGATTCGGCTGCAGCGGCTGGTTTCGGTCTCTATGAGTTCCAGGTGATGGTGGAACTTTTCCAATTGCTCGGCGTCAGGGCGTCCCCGCGCCAGGATACGCTTCATGAGCCTCGCATAGTTCAGGATTCCCGATAGCGGATTGTTGATTTCGTGAACCACGCTTGCGGCCAGACGGCCGAGGCTCATCATCTTGTCCTGGTGAAGGATTTTAGCCTGATCGGCCATCTCCCGTTCCAGCCGAAGAATGTCCCGCAGGTCCCGGAAAAAGAAGACCAGCCCGTCCCGTTGGTCGTCTTCCAAAATCTCCGTGGCCGAGACCTGGACGGGAACGGAGCGGTTGTCGGCCGTCAGGAGTCGGGTTTCATACAGGAAGAGGCGACCCGGACCGCCAAAAAACTCTCCTTCCAGAGATTTTCGCAGCTCCCGTACATCGTCCGGCAAGAGGAAATCCGAAAGGCGCTTTCGCCAGAGTACCTCGTGCCGGGCGTAGCCGACCATCCGCTCCAGGGCCTGGTTGTACGTCACGGCGGTCTCATCCCGGTCGCAGCCCAGAATGCCGTCCATGGAGCTGTGGATCAGGCGCCGCTGAAACGAGATGGTTCTCAGGAGCTCCTGTGTGGTATGAACGCTCTCCTCTTCCAGAAGCCTGGCGTGATCCGCGAGCTGTTTCCTCGCCGTGTACCGCTCCCGGGCCCGTTTCAACGCGAGCTGAAGCGCCTCTTCCCCCACGGGTTTGGTGACAAAGTCCGAGGCGTCGAGCTGGAGAGCACGGATGGCCACCTGCATTTCGCCAAAAGCGGTGGCCACAACGACCTCGATCTCCGGCTGGGATGCTTTCACGGCTTCCAGGAGCTGAAGGCCGTCCATCCCCGGCATGCGAATGTCCGTGATCAGGATGTGGGGCTGAAACGTCAGGCAGAGCTGAAGACCGGTTTCTCCGTTCGAGGCCGTTTCGACCTCATACCCCGCATCCTCGAGAGAGACGCCCAGGACTTCACGGATGTCCGCTTCATCATCGACAAGGGCGATCCTCCAGGTTCCATCCTTGTGCGCCACGGCCGTCCCCTTCCCCTTGGGTGGATGGTGATCCTTTCATGCCCGATATTTCCTATCATGCCTGTTTTGGAATCGCAACGTCGCTGCAACAGGGGATACAACATGAATGCAACGTTTGGGGCGTCTTGGCCCGGCACGACGGAGATCAAAGCCCCCATACGGGCGAATCTCTCCGCGTTCCCGTTTCGGCGGGGTGAGGAATGCGCGAGTGAAGCATTTTCAAAAGCGCTTGGCGGGCGTTTCAACCCCGGCATTCCTTTCCTCGCAGAGGACCGCTCACGCCGGAGCAAACAGAATCTTCTCCGCGTGCATCGAACGAGACGACCTAGAGGAGTCATAGCCTGAAACGGCCCATCTGTGATATAGAAGGTCCAGGACGATTGTCCCACACAGGATGCGCCAGCCATGAACAGCCGACAACGTTTCCTTGAGACCATGCGTTACGGGATACCGGATCGCGTTCCCTACTTCGAGGAGGGCATCCGCGAGGAGGTGGTCGAGGCATGGAAGGGGCAGGGCCTTTCATGTGGCGAGGACCTGGCCCGCATGTTTTCCACGGATCTTCGGGAGGAGATCGATCCGGACCTGGAGCCCCGGCCGAAACCCGACGTCTGGCCCGAAACCGAGGTGGAGCTGGGTGCGTTTTCCGCACATCTCGATCCGGACGACCCGGGACGCCTGCCTGTGGAGTGGAGACACAAGGTTCGCTCGTGGCGGGACAGGGATCACCTCCTCATGCTTCGCGTGCATCGGGGGTTTTTCCTGAGCCTGGGGGTCTACGGATGGGATCGCTTTTCCCACGTGATGCTCCGGACCGTGGACCGTCCGCGCTACATTCGGGAATTCATGAGAGTTCAGGGAGAGTTTGCCGCACGAATGGCCGAACGCATTCTTCAGGACGTGGAGGTGGACGCGGCGATTTTCAGCGAGCCCATCGGTGGCAACACGGGCCCTCTGATTTCTCCGGCCATGTACGAGGACTTTGTCCTTCGGAGCTATGAACCCCTCCTGGGAGTCCTGCAGCGGTACGGGGTGACCTACCGCGTTTTCCGAACGTTCGCCAACGCCAGGCGCCTGATCCCGAGCATTCTCAAATGGGGCTTCAATGCCCTCTGGGCATGCGAAGTGTTCATTGAGTCCATGGACTACCAGGATCTTCGAAGAGAGTTCGGACGCGATCTCCGGTTGATCGGAGGGATCGACCTGGATGCCCTGCGTCAGGGGAAAGAGGCCATTCGGCACGAGGTGGAGGACAAGGTACCGCCTCTCCTGGCCGACGGCGGATACATCCCTCTGGCCGACGGCCGCATCCGAGAAGATGTCCCTTTAGAGCATTATATTTACTATCGTCAATTACTTGAACGCGTGACCCATAAGCCATGAACCCGAAAACCGCCCGGCGCATTGCCTGCTTCATCAGCCCCCACGGCTACGGCCATGCCGCCAGGGCCTCCGCCGTCATGGAGGCCTTTCACCGAGAGGTTCCAGGAACTCACTTCGAGATCTACACCCTCGTTCCCCGGAGGTTTTTCGAGGAGTCCCTTCGCGGGCCGTTCATCTATCGCCGCTTCCTCACCGATATCGGGTTGGCCCAGAAAAGCCCTCTGGAGCCGGATCTGTCCGAGACGGTAAGACGCCTGGACCGCCTCTTCCCTCTGGATGCGGATCGTCTGAAAGGGCTGGCCGACTCGATCCGCAGGCGCGGATGCGAATTGGTCCTCTGCGATATCGCGCCCATGGGCATCGAGGTGGCCCGCGCGGCGGGCCTCCCATCCATCCTGCTCGAGAACTTCACCTGGGACTGGATCTACGAGGCTTACGATACCGAGGGCTTGCAGCGCCATGCGCGTTACCTGGCGGAGCTTTTTGAAAAGGCCGACCACCGGATTCAGGCCGAGCCCATATGCCGTTTTCAGCCCGGAGCACACCAGGTGCCACCCGTCAGCCGGAGGCCTCGTTTCCCTGCAGGCGACGTCCGGGACGCCCTCGACGTGCCGCAGGGCATGCCCTTGGTCCTGGTGACTCAAGGGGGGGTGCACGGGGACTTCGGGTTTTTAGATCGACTGGCCCGAAAGAAGGGGGTTCGGTTCCTTATTCCGGGGGGTTCAAAAAACGCGGTGACGCGGAAGGGCAGCCTCATCCTCCTGCCCCGCCACTCGGGGCACTATCACCCGGACCTGGTTCGCGCGGCCGACGCCGTGGTGGGCAAGGCGGGCTACAGCACCCTGGCCGAGGTGTACCGGGCCGGGGTCCCGTTCGGGTACATCCTGCCCGGCGGCTTTCGGGAGTCCAACGTACTGTCGGATTTCATTCGAGACCGCATGCCGGGAATGCCCATCACGGAGAAACGTTTCCACACGGCTGCTTGGCTGGACGACCTCCCCGATCTCCTCGCCCTTCCGCGAGGAGACCCTCCTGTACTTGACGGTGCCCGGGAGGCGTCGCGGGTCCTCTTGGAGATTCTTCAGCGGACCCGCTCGTGATCGCGTTTGAATTCTATTCGGTTTCTTCGTTGAAAATGCTGGCTCCCACACCCCTCCTACCGTATGGGGATCATCCAAATCGAAATCGGGATCGCAATCGAAAAAGAGGGGGTCCTTCGTGCCCCGTGTTCAGCCCTTTCGGAGCACCAGGCGGAGGTAGTTCCTGGGGGAGGACAGAAGCGTCTTGTATCGCGCCCGGCCGGACACTACCAGAGCCATGGCCCGGGAAAACCGTTTCCCGTAGAGTGCGAACAAAACATTCCGGAGACGGGGGCAGCCGTAAACCAGGGAGGATAAGACTCGACCGATCTTCAGATCGTCCAGAACTCGCTCGCGAAGGGAGGCCTCATAGAACGTTCTCACATCCCCTTCCCGGCAATCGGCCCGGATCAGGGCGTCGGATGCCAGAAGACCGCTCTGGACCGCGGCCCAGATCCCTTCTCCCGTGAGGGGGTCGGCCAATCCGGCCGCATCCCCCACGAGCACCACCCGGTTGCGGACAAAGCCGTCTCTCCGGGGAGAGACGGGAATGACAGACCCGCAGGGCTTCGCTGCACGAAGCGGGTTCAGTCCCAAACGGTGCATGTACGCGTGAAGCCGTTCGGAAAGCCGGGGAGGCCCGTTTTTCCGAAACACGCCCACGCCCACGGAAAGGTGGTTCCTTTTGGGAAACACCCAGGCATACCCCCCGGTGATCGCGCCGAAATCGAACCGGGCAGCTTCGTCCATGGCATGAAGCTCCTGATCACGGGTCGGTACCTCGACTTCCAGGGTAGGCGCAAGGCGGCGGGTTTCCCGCCAACCGACCACGTGAGAGAACCGCCCGACCGCGCCGTCTGCGGCCACTGCGAACCGAGCCCGGATCTCACCACGGGACGTAACGATGCGGATGCCGGTCCCTTCCCGGCGAATCCCCGTAACCGGGCATTCCGGGAAGATGCCGACCCCGGCGCGGAAGGCCTCCTCCAGAAGCGCCAGGTCAAATCGATCCCGCATCACCATGCTCAGAATCGGCTCCTCCGTGCGCAGCACAAAGGAGGAACGCTCCGACCCCAGGCTCAGGATCACCTTCCGGCAACGTCGCTCGACCGAGTCCGAAACGTCCGTACCCAGTAGGAGAAGCGCGCGCTGTGTCACCCCCCCGCCGCAGGGTTTGTACCGGGGCAAACCCTGCTTCTCAAACAGGGCCACGCGCGCGCCTTGTCGGGCCAGGGCGAGGGCCGCGGTGGAGCCGGCCGGACCTCCTCCGACGACGGCGACGTCGTATGCACCTGAGACATGCTGTGCTGGATTCATGGCGAGATGCTTGTGACCTGTTTTCCAGGTAGCCGTTGTTTCGCGTTCTTCCGATGCGGATTCATGGTCCGGGAGGGCTCGTTCGCCGGGGGACCCTACTCCGAGACCAGGAGGGGATTGAACCGCGTGTCGCGGTCATAGGCGTCCAGCCCTTCCCTCCGCTTAAGCCCGTTCACCACAAGGTAGGTGAGCGGCGTAGCCGCAGCCTCATAGGCCGACTTGGCGAGCCACTGGACGATTACGGCTGCCGCCAGTGCCGTCCCGGGAAGGGTCCCGGCAAAGGCGGCGGTGATGAACACAAAGGAATCGAGCCCCTGTCCTACCAGCGTGGATGCGATGGTCCGCAGCCAAAGCCAGCGTCCCCGGGTGGCGATCTTCATTTTGGCGAGCACGTACGCGTTGGCAAACTCCCCGACCAGGTAGGCCAGAAACGATGCGAGCAGCAGGCGGGGCGTGTAGCCCAGAATCCGTTCATAAGCCGCTTGGCCGTCCCAGAAGGGGGCAGGGGGAAGGACTTGGCCGAGCCAGATTGCCCCCACCGTGACCGCGTTGCACAGGAAGCCGAGCCAGATGACCCGACGGGCCCGGCTGTAGCCGTAGACCTCGGTCAGGACGTCCCCGACGATGTAGCTGATCGGAAAGATGACGATTGCGGCCGGAAGGATCAGGCTTCCCATGACCACGAGCTTCACGGCCGTGATGTTGGCCGTGATCAGGCAGGTGACGAAGACCGCCACCAGGATGACGAAGCGCGAGGAGTGCCCGTTGGTTTCCGCTGTGTGCATGGATCGGATTTTTTGAGTGTTTTCCAAAGGATCACCGAAAAGGGAATCGATTCATGGCTTTTTGATATAGCAGAGCCTCGCGAAAATTGGAACCGTCAAAACCGTCACAGGGGCGAAAGGACATCGGGTGGACCTGAAAGACGTCGGTCCTCTTCCGGTTCCACACCACCGTTCAGGCGAGGAAAGAGGGACGCGGCAAGGAGGTAGAGCGCGAGGCCCGCCATCATGACCCCCTTCAATCCAAAGCTCATGGCAAGGCATTTTCCGAGGATCGCGCCGACCACGGATGCGCAGGCGTTCACGCCCCATGCCCAAGGGACGAGGCGGGGATGGGTTTCGGACACCTGTCGCAGCCCGAGAGGAAAAGGCCACCCGAGGAAAAAGGCGGGGACTGCAAGGGTGGCTGCGGCGAACGCCCACCGACCCGCTTCACCCCAGGTCAGGGCGGCGTCAAAGACCGGTGTTCCCGCAACGGCAAGAGCCACGAACCACGAGGTCACCACCAGGACCCCCAACCAAAGAAGGCGTGGGGGAGGTCGATTCAGCCGGTAGAGGCTGAGGCTTCCCAGCCCTGCGAACACGAGCATCGTGCTCAGGACAGCGGACGCTGCGATCACCGGGTGGGCGAGGATGAGGGTGTATTTTGGAAGAAGTGCCATCTCAAAGAACATGAACCCGAGGCCAGGGCACGCGAAGTAGAGAAACAGGACTCCCGGGGCCCCCCGCTTCCCACCCCACGTTGGCCGTCGGCATCGGAGAAAAACGAGCGGCAGGAGAATCAGCACGCCGCCTGCCACAAGGGCTTGAATCAGGGCGGCCAGCAGGAAGAAATAACCGGATTCCACGCGCGGGAGCCACTCCCGGTGAAAATGACGGAAGAGTTCCAGGGCCCGGTCCCAGCGGAAGAACCGGGAGAAATAGGGGCGATCGTCGGTCGTGGGAGACACGTCATAGACGTAGTCCTCCAGAAAGGCATGGCTCTCCGGGCCGGCCAGGCGGGAGATGCCCTGGTAGTACCAGGGACGGGCCGGTTTGTCGAAACGGCTCGCCTGTGCCGTCGCCATGCCCGGAAAGAACGCCGTGTCGAAGCCCCGTTTCTGGCAAAAGGCCTGCGCATGGCGGATCTCTCTTTGGGTGAACGGGCTCGGGGACGCCAGGATCGTGGCCGTGGCCCAACTCCGAATGACCAGGAGCCCGGACGCCGGATCGGACGAACCCGATCGGCGAAGCGCCTCAAGGGCCGTAGCGGTCAACCGAAGGGAATCCCGCGGCGGGATTTGCAACCAGCAGGAGAGCGCAAGCATCCCCTGTCGATCCAGCCGATTCAGGCAGCATTCAAATGCTTCGGTCGTGCGCAGGTAATCCTCCGCTGCAGCGTAATGCGCGCCCGTGCCCGCTCCTCCGAAGCCCGCCGAAGATATCTGGATCAGGTCATAGGTCGTACGGGTGTCTCGCAGGTAACGTCTCGGCTCGTCCACGAGCAGACGGACACCGGGGAGGGCGAAGATCCCGCCGGCATAAGCGCCGAAGGGACCGGCGAGAAGGGACACCACGTGTGGATCGGGATCCAGGGCGTGGATTCGCTTGGCGCTGTGATGGAGCGCGAGCTGGACGTCGGCCCCCCCGCCGAGTCCAACCACCAGCACGCGCTCCGGGCGGCGGATGTGGTAGGCAAGGGCGGGGGGGGTGTAATCCAGGTGGACCCGCTCCCCCGGATCCCCGGTAAAACGCATCATGGGGCTCGGCCCGGTCCCGTCCACGAAGAGGCCTTTCTGCTCCGGCAACGACTCCCCCCGGTCCGCGCCATAGTGCAGGCTGAGCCCGGGGACCTGATGGATATGGCGGCTTCCCACCACATGGATCAGCCCCAGAGGGCCTTGCCTCGCGGCTTCCACGCGGGCGTCCGGTAAGGCAAGGATCTGCGGCAGGCCTTTGGCCTCGTGGACATCGGGAGCAAGGGGGAGAGCGAGAACCGTGGCGAATAGAAGACCCGCCGAGATGCCCAGGCCGCTGATCGCACGAGACGAGCGGCGTACGGCGCGGGCACACGGGAGCCCTGCCAGAAGCGTCAGGGCACCCAGCAGCGGGACCAGCTGCCAGGGAGCGGCCAGGTAAAGGGCCGGCACCACGCTCAGGGCTCCGCACCCGGCGCCCAAGAGATCGACACCCACCATGGGGGGCGTTTTTTCTCCCGCGTTGCTCAGGATGATGCCCACGATCGCTCCGGCAAAAAAGAACGGCAGGGCCAGGGCCAGGTATGCGCATGCCAGGTTTTCCCAGGCCTCGGCCCTCCACACCAGGGCCAGAGGATCGAGGCGGGCGGTGCGAAAAAGGACCAGGGACAAGGGATAGGCAAAAGCGGTGCATGCGGCGGAACCCGCAAGGAAGGCGTCCGGGTTCCGTCGTATGCGATTCTGAGTCAGGAAAAGGAGAGACCCGGCCGCTCCGAAGCCCAGCAGGGCCATGCTGATCACCATGGAAGCCAGATGATGCCACAGGGCATAGGAGAGCGTGCGCATGAGCAGGATTTCATGCGCGAGAACCGAGGCCGAGGTCACGAAAAGGAGGACAGCGTGCCGCGGCCTTGCCGTGAGGGGGGAGACAGGGTTCATGGACGAAACCGTTTCACGGGTCGCTCTGTGGCAGGGTTTCGTTCTTTTCGGCCGGAAGGCCGAGTCCTGGAGAAAACCTTTTCCGCCCGGGTGCTAGCGACGTGTTCGTGTGAGGGGAACGAACCGGACCGGGAGCTCTTTTCGCAGGAGGATATCGCCGTCCGGGGTCTTTTCCACGAGCGTGAGGTATTGCACGGCATACGGCGCACCCACGGGGATACACATCCGTCCTCCGGGTTCCAGCTGGCGGATGAGCGGAGGGGGAACCAACCCGGCGGCGCAGGTCACGATGATTCGGTCGAAAGGGCCGTGCTCTTCCCATCCGTAGTATCCGTCCGCCAGCCGCACATGGATGTTGTCATAGCCGAGCCGAGCCAGCCGCTTTTTGGCAGCGCCGGCAAGATCTTCGATGATCTCCACGGTGAAAACCTCCTTCACCAGCCGGGAGAGGACGGCTGCCTGGTACCCGGACCCGGTGCCCACTTCCAGGACCCGGTGGTCCGGTTTTACCCGCAGCATCTCGGTCATTCGAGCCACGATATAGGGTTGGGAGATGGTCTGGCCGTAACCGATGGGCAGGGGGTAGTCCCCATAAGCGCGATCCCGGTCACCGGACCGGACAAAGGCGTGCCGGGGTACATCCCGAAGGGCGCGAAGCACACACCGATCCCGAACCGGGGTGCGAAAGTCGGGCGGGCCCTGGATTTGGTCCCGCACCATAGCTTCTCGGAGCCGGCGGAAGCGCGCAGGTTCCTCCTCGGCCTGTGCAATGGCCGGAAACACCCCTGCCAGCACCCAAACCCATAGAAGCACGGAGCGCACAACCCGCATGATGTCTTCTCCCTGGTATGGAAAGGCAGACGGTTCCCGAAGAAAAGGGCCCCTTCCCGTATGCGGCCTCCGCTGAAAAAAGCTTCGCATTCCTCACCCGCCTTTGGCTGTCCTGCGGGAAGATTCGGCCAAGGCTTCTTTCTTTTTAAGTGAAACATGGCGAAGTTTCAATGGGTTTTCCAGGAATGCCCTCCATCCAGCGAGGTGTTGTCCCCTGAGGGAAAAAGATTCCCATGGTCATGAAAGACAAGGAGCGGTTTGCCCTGTCGGGCGTATAATATCTTGAAATGAATAGATTAATAAATATAGGCAACCCCGGGGGCAGTGGCATCCGTTTTGCATAATATACCTATGCGATTCCCAGGAAAGGAGAGTTTCATCCCCGAAATGCCCATTCAATCCATACCCGTTTCGTCAATGGTCATGACCCAGCCGCCCCGCGGAGGCCGAACCCAGGGAGCAGCCGCCGGGGAGGGCGACTTCCGAAGCCGGCTCCTTGAGAACTCGTATTCTTCCCACGCCAAGGCCGCCCGCTCCGTGGGGTCCTCCCGACCCCCGGACGCGCCGCCGGACCGCCTGGCGGTCAACACGCCGGAGGCCTCGCCGTCCGCAAGGCAGGCCGCCGGGGCCTATGACAGGCAGAGTGCCGTGGACGCCGTGGCCGGTCCCATGAGCGATGTGGCCAAGTACAAAGACGATCAGCTCCTGAGCAACCCCGGCGGGGATCACTATGATCTGGAAAACCACTGCTTTGTGGCAGACCCTCCTGAGCAGAAGAGATTCTGGGGGCGAATCGGGAAGGACATCAAGGATGCCCTGGCGAATGTGAAGAACTTCTTCGGCAACCTTTTCTTTGGTGCCAAAACGCATTACCGCGACGAGAACGGACAGATCCGAGAGGCGGAGCAACGGGGGCTTCTGGGTTCGGTGGTGGACTTTTTTCAGGACCTGGGCAGCGCGTTGAGCTTCGGGGCCTGGCGCCCGGACGGGGAGGCCGAGCCCCAAGGGCTCGGAAAGAGGGTGGGATTTTTCTTCTCCAAGCTCAAGGAAGCGTTCTTCGGCGACCTGGTTCAGGGGGTGACAGGCAGCGTGATCCACATGGCCGAGGACCTCCTCTTCGCAGGATGGAACCTGGTAGAGGTCATTCCGGACGCCACCATCGGCAATTTTGAGGCGGGCCGGAAGGCGACCACCGCCGTGTTTGACAACGGGCAGGTAATCCTGGATTATATCACGGACGTGCTTCCCGGCGGTGAGGCCTCGATACGCGTGCACTCCTGGGATTTGGAAAAAGGCGAGTTTCCGGTCCTGCGCAACATCCGGCAATCCGAGCGGGAAACGGGCGATGCACGATGGAAGTACGTTCGAAACACCCCTTTTCGTAAGGCGATCGAAACCGTGGGATCCATTCTCTTTGACATTCTCACCCTCAACTTCTTCGGTCACCTTCGGGGGTTTGGAGAAGACAGGAAGCACGCCGAGTAACCGAGGAACGCACCGTCGCCGACTCACGCGGACGCGGGACGATTCTCCGGTCTGCGCGCCCCGCGGTTCTTCCGGGCGAGCGTACAAGGCCTCGGTGCAACAGATCATGGGGAAGGGAACAGGCCCGGATCCGTGTGCCTCCATGCCGTCCCATCGCTATCATTTCCGTTCCATTCGCCGTGTGCCCGGAGGGGCGAAAAACCTTGATAACCAATGGGTATTCCTACAGAAACCTTTGACACTCTGATTGTCGGGGGGGGGTTGAGCGGGATGTATGCCGCCTACCTCCTGTCCAGAACCAAGGCCTCCTTTCTCGTTCTCGAAGCCCGGAACCGGATCGGAGGCCGGGTCTTATGCTCCGACTATCAAGGGTATGCCACCGATCTCGGCCCCTCCTGGTACTGGCCCGAGATTCAGCCGAACATGGGGAGCCTGATTCAAACGCTGGGGCTCGAAGGGTATCGGCAATTCGAGGAAGGATTGGGCCGCTTTCAATTCGCTGACGGGGCCGTCCGGACCGTGAGAGGCTACGCTATGGAACCCCGTTCCTGGCGTCTTTCCGGCGGCATGATGGCCCTGGTTCGGAAACTCCGGGAGGAGATCCCGGAAAACGCCATTCGGTGCAATCACCCGGTCTGCCGGATCGAAAAGCAGGGCCATGGAGTGCGGGTCAGCGTCGGTGAACTGGACCGGGAGCCGTGGGCCCGTTTCCGTGCTCACTGCGTCATCCTCGCATTGCCACCACGGCTTGCGGCCGCCACCATCCTTTTCGACCCGGACCTCTCACACCCGTTGACCCAGGCCATGCTGAGGATCGGCACCTGGATGGCGGGTCAAGCGAAGTTTTTCGCACTCTACGAAGAGCCTTTCTGGCGGGAGGCGGGACTCTCGGGCCAGGCCTTCAGTGAGAGCGGTCCGCTGGGAGAGATCCACGATGCATCCAACAAGGGTCATGGACCCTACGGGCTGACCGGCTTTGTGGGCATTCCGGCGGTCCGACGCAACCGCCGGGACCGCCTCCTCGAGGCGATTCGCTTACAGCTCGCCCTGATTTACGGGCAACCTGCTGGGCAGCCATCCGCTGTGTTCTACCAGGACTGGGCGCAGGAACGATTCACCGCCACGCCGTACGACCAGGCACCCATGGTGGAGCACCCCGTCTATCATCCCCCGGCGGGACGAACGGCCATTTGGAACGGCACCGTCCTTTTTGCCGGCACGGAGACCGCCGAACAGCAGGGCGGGTATCTGGAAGGCGCCTTGGCCTCTGCCGAGCGGGCGGTCCTCCTTTTGAGAGAGGGAGCCGGGTAAGGATCTCTCTTTGACCTGGATCGGGTTTTCATCCATACTGTGTCGGCGAGGATCAAGCCCGCGCGGCCGAGGATCCCAACGAGGGAAGGCCGGAAGCCGGGCATGAAGTCGCCCATACCTGCCCTGAGGAGAGCGTGTGCCGTGATTCCCTCTGTGGAAAGCTGTTTTGCTCTGATGGACCGGCTCGAAATGCCCGAGCACATCCGTCGCCACTCCATCATGGTGGAGCAGGCCGCCGCTGTCATCGCCGAGGCGCATGTGCGCTCGGGCACCCCCCTTTTCGAGGAAAAGGTGAGGGCCGGGGCCCTGCTCCATGACATCGCCAAGGCCCCGTGCCTGGAGACCGGAGAGGATCATGCGGTCAAGGGTCGGGAAATCTGTCTCTCCTATCATTTCACGGAAATCTCGGATATCGTGGGAGAGCACGTGAAGCTCCGGCGTTTTGATCCCGATGGAATGGTCCTGGAAAAGGAAATCGTGTACTATGCGGACAAGCGGGTCAATCACGACCGGATCGTGCCCTTGGACGAAAGGCTTTCCGACCTCATCGAGCGATACAGCAGGGGGAACGATGAGCTCGCCCTTCGCATTCGGGCCAACTTCGCGGTGTGCAGGGATGTGGAGCGGAAGCTCTTTCAGAACCTGGCGTTTTGTCCTGAGGACCTTCCCCGGATTGTCGAACAGGTAGGGGCCCCCGCCCGCCTCGAGGGGCGCGAAGCGACCGGTGCCGGACCGAAAGGAGACGTGCCGTGAACAGATCGGTTTTCTGCCGCGTGAGCGTCATTCTCTTCTGTATCGGGGGAATCACCGGAGTGACGCCGGGTTTTACCTGCGCAGACGCGTGCTCCATGGAAAGACAAAACAGGACGTCGCACGAAGGGTTGCACCCGAGTTGCCAAGTGGCCGGCGAACCGCAGGATCCCTCCGAGGAAGGGCCGGCGGGGGATTTGGAAGGCGAGCTCAATGCACTGATCGAGGAGCTGAAGAAGCTGGAGAGAGACGCCAGGAAGATGTTTGAGGAAGAAGTCCTTCCCCGCATCCGCAAGGAGATTCAAAGGCTCCGGGAGAAGCTTCGCGAGTTCGATCTCGAGGAGAAGCAGCCGGAAACCCGGGAGACGTAGACCGCACGGAGCGGGGGAAAGCGGCGTGTCCATTCGAATGATTGCGCAGGACCTCTATCGCCTCGAGCAGGAGGTCTCGCGACTGAAGGCCCGTCTTGAAAAGGCTCCGGAGAGCGAGCGGCCGGAAGTGGAGGACCTTCTTCGCAAGGCGAGGGCGGAACGCAAACGCATGCGCGACATCCTGGAAGGAGCCAAGGAAGATCCGCCCTGCCGCCGACCACGCTAAGCCCTCGAGCCCGAAAGTTCACCGGCTCAAGACTCCTCCCGAAACCGCCAGTAGGGAAACTCCAACAGGTAATCGGCGATGCGCCCGGGGCTGTTTTCCCGGCTTGCCACGAGCCACAGGCTGCTCCTTTTCTCGTCTGTGGACTCGGGATCGAGGGGGTCCCAGCGGGGCATGAGAATCATGGCGTTATCCGCGCTGTACTCAATGTCCCCGGATTCCTTGAAAAGGGCCAGATCCGGCTTTCCGGAGTAGGTGCCGCCCTCCCCCCGCGAGAGCTCGGAGACGACGAGAAAGGACACGTTCTGTTCGTCCCGGATGGATTCCATGTGCCGCAGCCACTCGTCGATTCCGGTGCGACGCTCTGAGAGGTTCTTGAACGGGAGCTTGTGAAGGCTGTCCACCACCACCAGGGCATAGTCGGTCCCGGTCTCGTGCTGGAGGAACTCGATGTGCCGGCGCATGATGTCCGGTGTCAGCTTGCGATCCGTGACCACGCGAAACCAGGGGAGGAGCCCTGTGAGCCCCCGGTGGGCGGATTCTGCCTGCCCCGCGATTTCCGGGTCGTTTCCCTCGAGACGCACCTGCGCCTCCGAGAGCCGGGCCAGTCGGCAAAGCGTGCGCATGTAGATTTTCTGGCGCCCGTTTTCAAAATCGTAGTAGATCACGGGGTGCTGACGGGATGCGACTTCCGTGGAGATCTGCATGAAAAAGGCGGACTTTCCCGCCTTGGGCTGCCCTCCCATGATGTTGATGCCGCGAATGCCACTGAGGGCCTGGTCCAGGTCCGAAAATCCGGTGGGCAGGCCGAGTAGGGTTTTGCCGCGTTCCCGGTCCAGATGCTGACGAAAGATACGATCCTCGCGGGCAGGTGAAGAGAAAGGGGAAAAAGACTTGGCCCGTTGAATCATGTCGGAGACAGCGTGTTCGAGATCCGGACCCTTGTCCCGGGCCAGCGCGCACAGGGCGTACCCGCGATCCAGGCCTGGAGGCCAACGAAGAATCCGCGCCTTGAACCCGATGCGCGTGGCCAGGTCCCTGGCGGCGAGCCGGGCCTCCGGGGTGTTCTGAACAACGACGAAGACGTTCTGCAGGGCCGCAAGCTGATCCCGCTCCAGGACTTCCAACTCCTGGTGGGACGGCACGGCGATCCCGGGATACCCCAGCTGTTTCAGGATGAGCAGGCCGGTCTCCCCTTCGACCACGAAGAGGGAGCCGTCCTCACAGCGCTCGACTTCACCGAGGTTGAAAATGCGGAACGGAGGCTCGAAAAAACGCTCATCCCCATGCCAGAACCAGTCCTCATCCCGCTCGGGAAGCACGCAACGGGCGGCGTAACAGTGACCGTCCTCCTGGATGTAGGGGTAGACCAGGTAGCGGCCGTTGTACCCGATGCGAAGCGCGGAGAGGACGTCTTCGGTGACACCGAACTCTCGAAAGAAGGCGAGCTGGCGGTCGCCGAGAAGGGTGACGAACCGCTTGATCTCTGTATCCAGGTTCTTCGCCGGGAAATCCACATCCCGCACGTAAGGCTCCCGATCCGGATCGTACCCAGGGACCTTTTCCAGCGGCACGTCGTTCAGCCGGGCAAAGTGTACGTGAAATCCGCCGGGCATACAGGCAAGGCTGCATTGAAACCAGCCGGTGAAGAATCCGGTCGGGTCCAGGGATACGGTGATCCGGCCTTGCTCCTCATGGTTCCGGCGGGCGCAGACAGGGCAGGGAGCCTGGATCAGGTCCCCCTCGATTCGGGCACCGGGCAGGTGGTTCAGGTAGAACTCCCGTATGGCGTCACATCGATCCATTCGGCTCCCCCTTTCAGAAAGGACCCCCCTTCTATAGCACATCCCAGGGGAACGTTTCAAAAAAACCCATCCTTCGGTGGGCTGGAGGTCGTGGGGTGCCTCGAAACGGGGGCTTTGAGAGCCCATGGGGGTTTTCATAGCCGTTCGATCGGAATCCTGGTAAAATAACTATTTTGGAGCTCCTGAGCCGGGCCTCCTGTAACCTTTCCGGCCGAAAACAACTCTAGTATTCTAACGAGGCCTTCCAGGCCCTTCCCGGGAGAAGGATCACTGTGCGACATTCTCTGTACGTATTCATTCTATTCTTTTTCGCCAGCCTGCTTGTTGGAACGGCCTTCGCCGTTTCAACGGTCCAGGTGAAGGGCATCCATTCACAGGACGTGTATCCCGCAGGGGGGTCCTACCCTCTCCTGCTTGAGCTTTACGTCCAGGAAGGCTATGCCATTCATGAAGCAGGTTCCGAGCATGCGGATACGGGGATGATTCCCACCCGGCTCTCTTTTCAGCCGCCCTCCCAAGTCGAAATTCAGGAGATTCGTTGGCCCGAGCCGGAGACCGTTACATTTCCCTACCTGGACGAACCCGTGCGCCTTTTCAGGGGAACGATTCTCGTCTGGATCCTCGTTTCCGTGGATGAAGAGGCCCCACCGGGCACCGTTTCGCTCCAGGGAACGCTTTCCTTTCAGGCCTGCACGCAAGAGGCCTGCCTCCCTCCAGGTCGTACAGCCTTTGAGATACCCCTGGAAACCGCACCGCCCGGAGCCCCTGTGAGCACATTGAACGCAGCGCTCTTCCAGGCACTCCCCGGACAGGAAACAGGCGGAGGAAGCATTCCCGGTGCGCTGTTTTGTAACGCCGGTTTTTGCCTGACCCTGATCGGGCTTTTCCTGGGAGGCCTGGCCCTGAACCTCACCCCCTGTATTTACCCACTGATCCCCATCACCGTGTCTTACTTCGGGGGACGGGAGGACAAGGGGCGAGGCCGGACCCTGATTCATGGAGGGTTCTACATGGGGGGGCTCGCCCTGACGAACTCGCTCCTGGGCCTGTTCGCAGCGCTTTCAGGGGGATTGCTCGGGGCCGCCTTACAAAGTCCCTGGGTGCTCGGCGCCGTAGCGATCGTACTCCTGGCCCTGGCCTTGAGCTTTTTCGGCGTGTGGGAAATCCGGATTCCGGCCGGCCTCAATCGAATCGCCGCACGCCACTACAGCGGGTACTTCGGGACCTTCTTCATGGGACTCACACTCGGGGTGGTTGCCGCCCCGTGCCTCGGCCCGTTCATCTTAGGGCTCCTGGCCTATGTGGGTCAGAGCGGGGATCCGCTGCTGGGATTCGTCTATTTCTTTGTGTTGAGCCTGGGCATGGGCCTTCCTCTGGCCTGCCTGGGGGTGTTCTCCGGAGCCCTGAAGCGGCTTCCTGGATCCGGGGACTGGATGGTGTGGGTCCGGGGCCTGCTGGGCTGGGTCCTGGTGGGCATGGCCGCCTATATGATTCGGCCCCTTCTCCCGGGAGGCTTGCCGGCGACCATCCTTCTTGGAGCCGTGGCCGTGGCGGCCGGTGTTCACTTGGGTTGGCTCGATCGAACAGGCGCGACGAATCCCCGCTTCCGCCGCTTCCGCCGCGCCGTGGGGGTGGTGCTGATCGGGGTTGGGGCGGTTTATGCCTTCAGCGCGGGAGGGGAACGCGCCGGCGTTGTATGGAAACCTTACACCCCTGCGGTGCTGGCTCAGGCAAAGGACCAGGGCCGTCCCGCAATGCTGGACTTCTCCGCAGCATGGTGTGTGCCCTGCAGGGAGATGGAGGAGAAGGTGTTCACCGATCCCGAGGTGGTGACGCTCAGCCGGGAGATTGAAACGGTGAAGGTCGACCTCACCCGTCATCGTCCGGAGCACAAGGCCCTGCTGGACCGTTACCGCATACGCGGGGTCCCCACGCTCGTCTTTGTTGATCGAAACGGCAAGGCGGTCCCCGGCCTTCGGGTGGAGGCCTTCGTGCCTGCCGACGAACTCGCGTCACGAATGGAGCGGCTGCTCGCCGAGTAGGGGGTCGGCGTCCCAGGCTTCATTTCAAGACGTGCTCTCGCCAAGACGTTATGATCGTAGAGCGATTCCTTCAATGATTCCGGGCTTCGGGGTGGGCAGGGGGATCGTTCCTGCGCTCCCGGGCCGATCGCCCATAAAATGTGTAGGTGAAGGTGTTGGTGAAAGGTCAAACCCTGATGAGGAACGCCTGAAGGGGATCCCCTTCCTCGGGGTGAGGGGCGTAGGGTCCTTTCCCGAAATGCCTTATTTCTTGGCGGCTTCGCGAGAGATAAACCGCGAAGAGATGGACGCGCGACCGAAGCGCTACCAGCGGACGAGAGCGCTGCCCCAGGTCAGACCCCCGCCGAAGACGGGCAGGCAGATCAGCTGGCCCGGTTGAATGCTGCCGTCCCGAACGGCCTCGTCAAAGGCAATGGCGCATGAGGCCGAAGAGATGTTGCCGTACTTGTGCAGGGTCACGTAGAAGCGTTCCATGGGGACGCGGAGCGTCTTGGCCATGGACTGGAACATGCGCAGGTTGGCCTGGTGGGGGATAAACCACGCGATGTCTTGGACGTCCACGTGGTTGTGTTCCGCAGCTTCCTTGATGGAATCGATGAAGTGACGTACGGCTACGCGGAAGCTCGCATTGGCCTCGATCATGTTCAGGGTGTGAAGCTTCTTGTCCACGCTCTCGTGGCAGATCGGGGTGGTTTTGGACCCTCCCCCGGGCATGAGAAGGTCCTGACCTCCTGCGCCATCCGTGTGAATGTGTGTGGAGAGGAGCTCCGGGCCCTCGTCGCCCATGGAGAGCACAGCGGCGCCGGCACCGTCGCCCCACAGGATGCAGGTGGTGCGATCCGTCCAGTCCAGGGTGCGGGTCATGACTTCCGATGCCACTACCAGCACCGTTTGCGCGGCCCCGGTTTCCAGGTACTGGGAGGCTACATTCAGGCAGAAGATGAACCCGGAGCAGGCGGCGGTCACATCAAAGGTCACGGCCTGGGGGGCATCCAGCTTGGCCTGGAGCCAGTTGGCCGCCGAAGGGCAGCAGGTGTCCGGCGTGATGGTCCCCACGATGATGAGGTCCACGTCCTGGGGTGTGAGGCCCGCCATATCCAGGGCCTTGAGGGAGGCCTCGCGCCCCAAATCCGCAGTGGTCACATCGGGCTCCGCGATGCGTCGCTCCTTCACACCGGTTCGTTGGACCACCCACTCATCGGTTGTCTCGAGGCCCATCTTCTGTAAGTCAAAATTCGTCAGTCGCCTTGGCGGGACATAGGAGCCGGTCCCCAGAATCCGTATCGAAGCCATGTTCGCTCAGTCTTCCTCCACCGCAATACCCAGGGATTTTTCCTTTTCCGCAACGAGGAGCCGGGTTTTGATGACCGTGTCCGGGATCAGGCTCATGGAGTCGATGCCGCACTCGACGAGGAACTCGGCGAAATCGGGAAAGTCGCTCGGGGCCTGACCGCAGATGCCGATCTTGCGCCCCTTTTCCTTGGCCACGTCGATCACCTGCCGGACCAGGCGTTTGACCGCGGTGGAGCGCTCGTTGTAGATGTGTGAGACCAGCGAGGAGTCCCGGTCCAGGCCCAGGGCAAGCTGGGTGAGGTCGTTGGACCCGATGGAGAACCCGTCGAAGAGATCGGCGAACTCATCCGCGCAGATCACATTGCTGGGGATCTCGCACATCACGTAGATCTCCAGCCCTTCCTCCCCCTGCACCAGGCCGAACTCGGCCATCAGGTCGATCACCCTCTTTCCCTCCTCCGGGGTCCGGCAGAAGGGAACCATCACCTTGATGTTCTTCAGGCCCACCTCGCTGCGCGCTTTTTTCAGCGCCAGGCACTCCAGTTCGAAGGCTGGCTTGAATTTCTCGTCGTAGTAACGCGAGGCCCCGCGCCACCCGATCATGGGATTGCTCTCCTGGGGCTCGTAGAGGTAGCCGCCCAGGAGATTCTCGTACTCATTGCTTTTGAAGTCCGAGAGCCTCACGATCACGTCGTTGGGGTAGTAGCCTGCTGCGATCCGGCACACGCCCTCGGCCAGCTTGTCCACGAAGAAGCTCGTCTTGTTCTCGTAAACCGACGTGATCTCGTCGATCTTGTACATCACTCCGGCGATCCGCTGGTCGTCCTTGGCCCTCTTCTTGAGAGCGTCGTAGTCCAGGAGCGCGAGCGGGTGGATACCGATATGCGAGTTGATGATGAACTCCTCCCGGGCCAGCCCCACGCCGTCGTTGGGGATCATCCCCTGGCTGAAGGCCTTCTCCGGAATCCCCACGTTCATCATGATCTTGGTGCGCGTGGCCGGCAGCTCCTCCAGGTCCACCACCTCTACCTCGTAATCGAGGACGCCGTCATACACGTACCCCGTCTCCCCCTCACAGCACGAGACCGTCACCTCCTGCCCCGAGCGGATCACCTCGTCGGCGTTGCCCGACCCGATCACGCACGGAATTCCCAGCTCCCGCGAGACGATCGCCGCATGGCACGTCCGGCCCCCCTTGTTCGTCACAATGGCTGCGGCAATCTTCATGATCGGCTCCCAGTCCGGGTCGGTCATGTTCGTCACCAGCACCTGGCCCCGCTCGAAACGGCTGATCTCCGCGGTGGTCTCGATCACGTTCGCCGCCCCGTGGCCCACCTTCATCCCCACGGCCGTGCCCGTGGTCAGCACCTCCCCGTGCTCCTTCAGCCGGTAGCTCTCGTAGTGGCTCCCCGCCTCCTTGCGCGAGTGGATCGTCTCAGGCCGCGCCTGCACAATGAACAGCTGACCCGTACCTACCGTTACGCCATCGCCGTCTTTGGCCCACTCGATGTCCATGGGCTTGAACTGGCCCGCCTCCTTGCTGTAATGGTCCTCAATGAGGCACGCCCACTCGGCCAGCTGAAGAACCTCATCGTCCTCCAGCACGTAACGGTGACGCTCCGTGAGAGTCGTTGCCACGTTCTTCACTGTGGCGTCGTCCTCCATGGAGTAAACCATCTTGATGTCCCGATCTCCGGCCTTCCGGCTGATGATGGCCCGCTTGCCCTCCCTCAGCGTCGGCTTGAACACGTAGAACTCGTCCGGGTTCACGATCCCCTGCACCACGTTCTCCCCCAGACCGTAGGCCCCCGTGATGAACACCGCGTCCTTGAACCCCGTCTCCGTGTCAATGGAGAAGATCACCCCCGAGTACGCCGAGTCGCTGCGCACCATTTTCTGAACCGCAATGGAGAGAGAGACGTCGAACTGGTCGAAGCCCTTGTCATGACGGTACGAGATGGCCCGGTTCGTGAACAGCGACGCAAAGCACTTCCGGCACGCATCGAGCACCCGAAGCCGGCCCCGAATGTTGAGGTACGTGTCCTGCTGCCCGGCAAAGGAGGCGTCCGGCAGGTCCTCGGCCGTGGCCGAGCTGCGGATGGCCACGTCCAGGTCGTCCAGCCCCTCCCGGCCAAAGACCTTGGCCAGCTCGTCGTAGGCCTGGTAGATGGCCTGGGTGAGGTCCGGGGGAAACTCCGCGTGGCGGATGATGTCGCGCACTTCCCGGCCCTTGCGCTGGAGATTGGCCATGTCCGAGGTGTCCAGATCCTTAAGCACCTTCTTGATCTCGTCCTCGATGCCCGCGTACTTCAAAAAGTAGCGATACCCGTAGGCCGTGATCGCAAAGCCGTTAGGGACGTTGATCCCTTCCTTGTCCAGCTTCTGGAACATTTCCCCCAGGCTTGCGTTCTTCCCCCCCACCATCGGGACGTCCCCGATCCCGATCTCCCGAAACCAGAGAATAAAATTCTTGCTTTTGTCAGCAGCCATGCGTGCTCTCCTCGAAGGGTTTCTTGGGTCGGTCCGAAACCGGAAAGACGAAAAGCCCCAAAAAATTGCATGATTCCAAGCGGCTACAGAAAACTAAAAATTTACCATCAAGCCAACAGGTTGTCAATTCACAAAAGTTTCCGTATCATGCAAACGCACTTGGTGTTCCGGCCCCTTGGGCCCTTGCAAGGAGACAGCGGCCGCATCCATCGGCGTATTTTTCAGAAGGGCGGACACATGCATTCGATTTCAGAGAACATCATCTATCTCGATCACAACGGAACCACTCCGGTGGACCCGGCCGTGGCCGACGCCATGCGCCCCTTTCTCGAGTCCGAGCACGGAAACCCGTCCAGCCCCCATGCTGCCGGCGTGCGGGCCAGGGAGGCCCTGGAGCAGCGACGGGAGGATGTCGCCGGCCTCCTCGGGTGCTCGGCCTCGGAGATCGTGTTCACCTCCGGGGGCACCGAGTCGAACAACACGGTGCTCAAAGGGGTGATCGATCTGGCAAGGCCCGCAGACTTTCACGTCATCACCACCGCTGTGGAGCACCCCGCGGTGCTCAATCCCGCCCTCTACCTGGCCGAGCTCGGCGCAGGCCTGACCGTGCTCCCGGTGGACGGCACGGGCCGTGTGGATGCGGAAGCCGTTCGCGGGGCGATTCGCCCACAGACGGCCTTGATCTCCGTGATGCTGGCGAACAATGAGACCGGGGCCCTGCAGCCCGTCCGCGAAATCGCCCGCATCGCGCACGAGCACGGAGTGCCTGTGCACACGGACGCCGCCCAGGCGGTGGGGAAAATTCCCGTGGACGTGAATGATCTGGGCGTGGATTTCCTCAGCGTTGCCGGGCACAAGCTTTATGCACCCAAGGGGGTGGGCGCGCTCTTCGTGCGAAGCGGAAGAAGCTTGACCCCCTTGATGCACGGGGCCGCCCAGGAAAGCGGGCGGCGGGCCGGCACCGAGAATACCGCCTTGGCGGCCGGTCTCGGTGAGGCCTGCCGCATTGCACGGACCCGGCTTTCTCAGGACATGGAGACCCTGCGGCACATGCGGGATCAACTGCAGGATCTCCTTTTCGAGGGCGTGGACGGGCTCGTGCTCAACGGCCCTCTTGAGGAGCGGCTTCCCAACACGCTCTTTTTCTGCGTCCCCGGGGTGGAAGGGGCCCGGATCCTCGAAGGGGTCCCCTCCCTGCATGCCTCTACCGGGGCCGCCTGTCACGATCGGTCGGTGACCCTCTCCCACGTGCTCGCAGCCATGGGCGTGCCCAAGGAGGTAGGCATGGGCGCTCTTCGCTTGACCGTGGGGCGGAGCAACACCCTGGAGCAGATGCACGAGGCCGCAAGGCTCCTCATCGACGTCATCCGGCGAATACGTGGGGTCTGAGACAGAAAAGAAAAGCCTAACCACGAAGGGCACGGAGAACACGAAGAAAAAACAAAAACAAAAAAACATTCACTACAAGCGCAGAACGCGCGAAAATCTCTCTTTTGCGCTTTACGTCGTTCTCTTGTTTTCCTTCGTGTTTATTCTTCCCGTCATGGAGTAGTCAATGCGTCCAACGGCTTCCATTCGCCCTGCCCTGCTCGTCATCGACATGGTCCGGGACAACTTGGATCCCTCCCGGGGGCTCCCCATCACGCCTCTGGCCCGGGAGATCTTCGGCCCTATCAATCGGTTGAGCCGAGCGTTTCGGGCGCAGGGCTGGCCCGTAGTCTTTGCCACGGACGCCTTTCGCAGGGACGATTTCATTTTCACGGGGCGCATGAAACCCCATTCCCTGGCCGATTCGCCCGGCGCGGAGGTGGTGGACGATCTGGAGCGCGGCGATGAAGACCTCTGGCTGCCCAAACCGCGCTTTTCCGCATTCTTCCGGACGGACCTGGACCGACGGCTTCGGGACCTCGGGGTGACACTCTGTGCGGTTGCAGGGATCGCCACGAATTTCTGCGTGCTTACCACGGCGCTGGATGCCATCTGCTTCGATTATCGGACGGTCCTCGTGGAGGATGCCTCGGCCGCGGTATCGCGGGAAACCCACGCAAAGACCCTGGGGCTCTACCGCAGAAGCGCCCTTTACCCGCTCCTGCGGGTCCTGAACGCGGAGGCATTGCTGGCGGAGCTCGAGAGGTGAGCAGGGCAAAGGGCCGCATGCCGGATCGACCCATGAGCCGTGATTCATCAGGTCGCAACCTGACGAACCCGGTCAAAGGGGTGGATGCGTTGTCCCTTCCCTGGAAAAGCCTCGTGCGCTTCGATTTCATGCTCCTGGCACTCCTGGTGCTGGGCACGCGCTTGGCGACTCTGGCCCACGAGTTTCTGGGGCATGCCCTTTTTGTCCTTCTGTTCGGCGGCCGAGTGAACGCCGTTCGAATCAGCCTGCTGGGCGGCGGCCACGTTTACCACGACCTCCCGGACGGCTCGGGTTTCCTCGTACGCTTTGTTGTGGCCTGGGCGGGGATCGCCATCAACGTGCTCACCGGGGGCGCGGTCTTTGCCTGGCTTCGCCGGTCGCCGGGCGATCGCCCGAGCCACGGCTTCTGGATCCTGTTCGCCGGGGCAAGCCTGCTTGGCGGCACGGCGTACGCCGCACTCGGTCTCTACTACGGCCAGGGGGATCCCGTGGCCTGGATGCAACGTCCCGTGGTCGGGATCTTCTGGTGGTGCCTTCCCTTTCTGGTCGTGTCCCCGTTTCTGGGCTTTATCGGCGTCCGAGCCTTCCTGGGCTGGGTGGAGGGCTGGTTCCCGGCTGGGACATGTACCGGTCGGGGAGCCGTGCTGCTTTTGACACTCGGTGTGGTTTCGGCGGCTTACGCAGGCCTGTACTTGGCGGCCGGAGCCCGGTCCCGCGCCCTGGACGCCCCTCAGGCGGCGGTTGAGCAGGCAAGGAAAGAGATCCTTCAGAGCAAGCAGGAAGCCCTGGCTCGCCGAATCCAGCGAGAGCACCCCGAGCTCGGAGAGGACGAGGTGGGGCGGCTCGTCGAGAAGACGCCGATTCTCATTCGACCGGAGGAGGTCCCTCGGAGACCACCGCTCAAGCCGGTGCTGGCGGCGCTTTTCGGCGCGGGAGGCTTGCTTGCTATCCGCAGGGGGGGGTCGGAGAGAACGCTGACTCGCAGGCGGCTTCGGGCGCGCTCGATCCTTGTGTCCGCCTTTCTGGCCGCGGGCGTTCTGGTCCTGCTCGGCTGGTCGGGTGGCTGGGTGATTCGCTCACCGGGGTTCTAGCGGCGCGTCTCCCGGTCTTTCGAGGTACGGGATGTACCTGTTTGCCAAATCCATGGCTTTCTTCTGGACCATCGCCGAAGGCATCATCCTGGCTGCCATGCGCTGGGGCTATCTCGTGGCCAGCCGGGGGGAGGGCCGGCAGCCCGGTTTCCTGGTGCTCTCGGCCGCGCTCCTGGGGGTGCTCGGCGTGTGGCTGTTTGGAGGCGAGGCACTCCTGAGAGACGCGCTCGGTCTGGATGCAAGGCTTCCTCGCACCCTGTACCGTTGGGCCCTGTGGAACCTCTTCTGCACCTTGTGGGTGATCCTCGAGGGCTGCATCATGGTCTATGTCTGTCGCCTCTATGAACGTCTTCGTGCAGAGGGTCGCCCGGAAGGCCCCTCACCCGGGGCCTTTTCCGGGGAGGAGCGCGCCAGGCGGGTCCGGTGGGGGATTCCTGCGGTCGTCCTGGGTTGCTTTTCCCTGTTCGGCGTCTACGAGGCCGGGATCTTTCGTGCCCTGTCCAGGTTCGCCCTCGATGCCGGCGAGGTGACACGCATCTCCCTTTTCTACATTCGCATCTGCGGCGTCTTCTGGGTGGTTTTCGAGGGCGTGGTGGCCTTGCAGGGCATCCGGGCCTATCGGGTCCTTAGGAAGGGGAACGGGGGCCCCCGGACGGGAGGGCGGGCGTTGTAATGCGCTTGGCGCAGGCTAGCCTGCGTTCAGAACGTAACGATCCGGTTCTGTCTTCACAAGGGGACGCCAAAACCGAGAGTCCGGAGGCTCCGGAGGTGTCCTGACAGGGGGTCGCAAAGGAACGGCGAGGGAGGCGAGGCGCATGGGTTTTCTGGAGGATGCCCTGTATTGGATCTCCACACATTTTACTGCCGACACGTACCTGGTCTCCACCAAGGTGCAGGGTCTCCTGTGGAGTGCGGCGGATATCGTGCTGGTGCTCGTGCTGCTTCGCATCGCCGATCTCCTCAGAAGGCGTGCGAGCACCCCCCCGATCCGCTGGAGATACGTTCTCCTCGGACTGACCGCGCTCCTGACCCCCCTGCTTGCCTGGGCGTCTTCGCCGGCGCGGTTCCTCATGTTGGAGTCCGTGATCTGCGGGATCCAGTTCCTCCTGCTCGTGTACACGCTGATTGCCGAGCGAGGGAGATTCGTGGCGCTCGTCAGCGGCCTGGGGTTCGGGAGGAGGATGAATAAATGATGTCCTGCCATTCGAGATGCATGTCGCCCGGTTCCCGTCCTGTTTGACCGGCCCGTCGAGCGCGTATCCGCAGGGGCGGCCCACGCGGGGTTTCTCCGTCGATGATGGTCTTGCTTTACGCCGCGGATGGAAAAAGGGTTTTCATCTTTGGCTCTCTCCTTTTGGGTGGAGGATCATCGGTATGCAGGCAGAGGCCTCTGTAAACCCGGTATACCGCTCCCTTCACCCATTCGGTGGGGTTTATAGGCTCAAAAAGCGATTACGTGAAGGGATTGCCCCCCCGGGGAAGGCACTTTTTTCTTGACACATCCACGTCATCTAACATAGCTTTTATTAGGATTTCTAACCCGTTGTGAATAATTTCATCCCTTGGCTGGAACAATGGGCGAGGCGTGGAGGATTGCCTCGACTCCGTGGAGCGACAACCCGGAACATCATCAAGCAGTGGAGGCGCCATGAAGTCGATGAAATGGGTCCGCTGGTTCTGTTTTTCCCTCCTGACGGCATGTCTTCTGATGTTTGCTCCCGCGGCTTCAGCGCAGACGGCACCCGAGGAGGGGGCTGGCCTGACGAAAAGCCCGGAAGCCGAGGCATACGATCAGAACGCGCTGAAAAAGCTTCAAAAAATGAGCCCTGAGGAGGTGGCCGAACTGGACAAGAAGCTGGCCGCGGCCCTCACCCTGTTCTACGATCGGGATTATGCTCGGGCGCTGCCGATTTTTCAGGAGATCTCCGATACCGTGGAGACCATGGACGTTGCCTTCTGGCTGGGATCCTGTGCCGCCAAGGCCGGCGAGACGGATCTCGCCATTCACAAGTTCCAGGAGATGCTCGCCATTGATCCCAATCTCCACCGTGTGCGGCTGGAGCTGGCCACGGTCTATTTCAAGCTCGGGCGATACGCGGAGGCCCGAAAGGAGCTCAATACCGTCCTCGAGGCCAAGCCCCCGAAACCGGTGCGCGAGAACATCGAAAAACTGCTGGCCTCCATTGACGCCAAGACCCGGAAGCTTTACGGCAATTTTCGTGCATCCTTCGGCGTTCAGCGCGATCGAAATGTGAGCTCCGGTCCGGACCATGAGACCATTGCGATTCCCGAGGACCGGGGGATCCTGACCCTTACGGAAAACCAGCAGGCCGTGCGGGACTGGGTGGCCGTCCTGAGCATGAGTGGAAACGCCCTCTATGACATTGGAGATCGCCGGGGCCTCATGTGGAACACGACCGGCGTGTTCTACAACACACGAAACGCCAGCCACTCGGAGTTCGATTTTCTCCACTTGCGCGGGACCACAGGGCCCTGGTGGGTGGCCCAGCGAAGCATCTTCAAGATGCCGATGGGGTATGCGCAGAACATCTACGAGCACGACCACTTATTCGACACCTGGGATATCGGACCCAGCTACGAGTACTTCATCCTGCCCTGGTTCAGCATGAAGGGGACCTTTGTGTATGCACGGGACACTTACGAACCGAACGATCCTCCGCCCCTCAACAACAAGACCGGACAGGACAACCTTCGGCGAACCTACGAGCTTGCCTCCAACTTCTACCTGAACAACCGGCGGGACATCCTGACGTTTGCCGTTTCCCACGACGATGTGAATGCCAAGGAAAACCGTTTCAGCTACGACGCCATGAACTGGTCTGTCGCCTACTTCAAACCGTTCAGGATATTTGATTGGGACATGGAGTTTTACGGTCGGTACAAGTACACCCTCAAGCAGTACGAAACGAATGCCCTTCTATGGCCCCCGGGATACGACCGCAAGGACAAGCGGCACAATCTCTACCTCGTGTTGAGCCGGAACATCGGCAAGCACTACTTTGCATCGATTTCCTACAACATGATCAACAACCAGTCCAACACCGAGCTTTACGACTTTGAGAAGTACATTTACGGGTTCAACGTAGGCTACAAATTCTAGGCACCAGGGTTCCCGGGAAGGCGGGATACCATGAGACCTCGATGCATCAGCCTCGTTTTCGTGGCGGTGTTCCTGCTTGCAACGGGGGAAACCTTTGCCCTCCCGGACCGAACACCGCTCGAGTTCCTGAAGGCGCGCGAGTGGGTGCACAGGGATGCAAAAGGGGAAGTCTACCTGGGGAAGGTTATGACGCTTCTTTACAATGCATACAGCACGGAAGCGAATGAACCCTATCACCCGTACTTGCTGGAGCTCACCGATGTCTTGAAGACCCCGCTTCGATCCAGTTACCGATTGGTGCTCAAGGGGTACACGGACACCAGCGGGGATCGCGAGGCCAACATCGCTCTCGGCCGAAAGCGGGCCGAACGCCTCAAGCAAACCCTGGTCGAGGGCTACTACTTCGATGAAGACCGGGTCCTGGTGGAAGGCTACGGCCCGGCAGCCCCGGTCGCCTCGAACGACACGGAATGGGGGCGGAGCAGAAATCGTCGTGTGGAGATCCACGTGTACGGGGATGTTTCCAGGGCGGTGCGCTTTGTCACCCCGAAGGAGAACACACCATGAAAAGACACATACGGTTTGCGTTCATCCTGGGAACGCTGCTTTTCCTGATGCTCGTTTGGGTGGCCGGACCGGTGTCGGCCCAGGAGGACCGGGGGATGGGCGTGGCAGCGGACGCCCTTCCACAGGACCTCCAGGGAGAGGACATCAAGGATTACTTCGTGCCCTCGAATGCTCGGGAAGCAGGCGTGCTCCACGGGCTGAACGGGCATGTCGTGGTGGTTCATCGGGCCTCCGGCGCGGCCTACTTCGGAAAACCGGGCGACAAGATTTTTGAGAACGACGAGTTGAACACCCTGGGGGATTCCCGGTGCCGCATCCGTTTTTACAGTGACGATGTGGTGAACATGGCCCCGGACACGCGTTTCGCCATCGAGGGCTTCGAGGACCGCCGGGCGGACCGGAAGAAGGAATCCTTTTTCAGCATGGTCAAGGGCAAGGCCATGTTCTATGCCCTGCGACTCTTCCGGTACAAGGACACCCGTTTCAAGGTCAAGACCCCGACGGCTGTTGTAGGCGTTCGAGGCACCAAGTTCGGCCTGGACGTGTTCTGGTTGGACGAGGGGCGGAAAGCCCAGGGCGACGGGATTCAGGTGGCGGACAGCGGCCGCGGGTTCGAGGCCTATCTGGCCCAGGCCGGGGCCCAGGGCCGTCGGAGCGGGACGCTCGCAGCCTGCGGGGACGGCGAACTGGACCTCACGGACCCGGCGACCGGCAAGGTGCTGACCCGCGTGAGCCCCAATGAGCATTTCAATACCGCCACGCAAGAGAAGGGCTACGATCCGCAGAACCGGATCCTGAACGGAATCGCCAATGCGTCCAAGGTCCGGGGGGAGGGCGAAGGAGAGCCCAAGGAGCCCACGGGCGGTGCCGCGGAAGGGGAGGGCACGGTGGGGGATGGCACGGGCCTGCCGGACACCACACTTCTGGCCGAAACCTGGATGAATATCACCCAGCAGCAGGGCGGGGAGATGCCCTATGTGGAAACGCGTGACTACCTGGAGGGGACGGACAGCAATCCGCTTTACGGGTACTTCAGCGCACTTCTCCTTTTCGCAAGCGGGGGGATCAAGGACGCGATCTCGAGCTTTACCCTCCAGCAGCTTGACCCCACGAATGCGGCCATGGGATACGGGGCCGAGTCCACCAACCATCAGGTGGAGGCTTACGGGGACGATCCCACCTGGGCCGAGGTCAGTACGATGATGGGGACCTCGGATCCCCTCCGGGTGGAGACCGGTCAGTTTGTCGGGCTCTTGAACTACCTACAGTGGGGCTACGATCTTGTAGAAACGGGGGTCTTCGACGTGGCCGGGGAAAATCTCCGCTTTGTCCAAAAGGCCTGGTATTTGGAGGGGTACCCCACGTGCCCCACGGAGCTCTCGGCCATGAGCGGCGATTACAGCTACTCGGGTGACGTGGACGGGACCTACTACAATACCACGCAGACCGTGGACATCAGCGGGACCTACAGCTGCGATGTCCACTTCGGCTCGTCCTATGTGGAGAATTTTGTGCTGAGCGCCTCGGGCGGTGGAAACACCGTGAGCTTCACGCAATTGGGGAGCGCGGAAATCGATGCCCTGGGCCAGTTCGGCAGCGACCCAACAAACTTCCCCACCAACCCGATGGACGGGACCTTTGAGATCAACGGCAGCAGCGTGAGTTACTGGAATCTCCAAGGCGCCCACTATGGTCACAATGCCGCGGAGCAGGGCGGTGCGTTTGCAGGGTTCAACGACAGTACCGACGAAGGGGCCTACGGGGTCTTTGGCGGCAAGCAGAAATAGGAGGAAGCCCTGATTCTTCCGGTGCGCTCCTGCCCTGGCCGCGCAGCAGGCGACAGGGATGCTCCCAGAGACGACCCCATGGAGCACCCTTGATCTTTGCAGAATAGGGACGTAAAATAGGGTTCATCTTTTCCACCGTTCGTTGGCCCCACCATGGAGGGACCTCCCATGAGACGGCATGTCATACGTTTTTCCCTCGTGATCCTGATGGCTTCCCTTTGCGGCCTCCCGGTCCTTCAGGGATCGGGTGCGGCAGAGCGCGTGGCTGCGCTCACGCCGGACGCACTCCCCGAAGACATGCGGGACCTTCATATCCAAGAGCAGTACGTCCCGAATGCGTTCAAACAGGCCGGCGTCATCCACTCCCTGGAAGGGTTTGTGGTCGTGCTCCATCGGTCCACGCGGGAGGCGTTCCTGGGAACCGAGGGCGATCCGATTCACGAGAACGACGAATTCTACACCCTGCCCGACTCCCGGTGCCGGTTGCGCTTCACCAACGAGGACGTGGTGAGCCTGGCCCCGGAGACCCGGTTCAGCGTGGACGAGTACCGTTCGGATGAGCAAAAGGCGGAGAAGACCTCCTTCTTCAGCATGCTCAAGGGGAAGGCCATGTTCTATGCCATGCGGCTCTTCCGGACCAAGAAGAAGAACTTTCAGGTCAAGACGCCCACGGCCGTCATGGGCGTGCGCGGGACCAAGTTCGGCGCGCACGTGTACTGGATTGATGAAAAGCAGGCCCGGAGTCGCGGCGTCCAGGTGGCGGACAGCGGTCGCGGCATGGGGCCCTTGCTGGCCCAAGCCGGAGGCGGCGGCCGGTCGGTCACCGTGGTGGGGTGCGGCGACGGGTCCGTGGGTGTGAACGGCACCACCCTGGGTCCGGGGCAGTACTACAACTCGTTTACCGGCACCGTGGGGTACGATCCGTCTGTGCTGGGAGGCATCGAGGGGGCAACCGGTGGGTCCGGAGGAGACGAAGGCGGCGAGGGCGGCGGAGATACGGGAGGAGGCGGAGGCGATAACGGAGGCATGGTCGAAACCCTGACCACGATCATCCAGACCCAGGGCGGCGAGGGGGCTCTGGGAGGCGGAGAGCAAACGGTTGTGCTCACGAAGTACGGATACTTCGCGGCTCTCTTGAAGCGGGAAGAGATGAGCGACTTTTTGGAGGATGTCTTCATCACCAAAAACCCCAACGCATTCGGCTCGGGTCGTCAGCACAAGGGGGAGTCGATCATTGACTCCGATTACCTGATCTGGGACGGCGGGTACACCAAGGTCACGGTTGCCGGTTCCTCCTACGATCCGAACACGACCCTCACCACCACCGTTCTGAGCAATGGACGCGGATACGATTTCCTGCAGTACGGCCAATGGGAGCACAGTGGATTTTTTACCGGTTCTCCGACCTATCGGTTTGTGAACTACGCATGGTGGCTGGAGGGGTATGCCCCACCAGCGGATATCATCGCACAGCAGAAGGGAAGCATCTCGTATTCCGGCGAAGCCTACGGCACGATGTACATCGGAGTTTTGGATGCGGTTCACCAGCTGAGCGGCGATTTCAGTGCCATGGCCAATTTTGACAGCGCTTCGATCCAGGACTTCTACCTCCATGCCACAGATCCGGTGAACCCTGACTTTGGCGCGATCATCTCGGGGGGGGCGCACGGGGCCATCCAGCCGGACGGGACGTTCGAGATCACCGGAGGAGACTGGCACCTCCATGTTCCAGGGCACAGCCTGGATCCCTCGAGCAAAGGGGCCCACGGCCGGTTCTTCGGGCCGAGCGTCGAGGAGATCGGGGGGGACTGGGGCATGGTGTACGAGCCGATAGGAACCTCGCCCCCTTACTCCTACCCCGTTGGGGCCTCCGGGGTGTGGGCTGGGAAGAAAAACAAATGATTTTTCGAAGCCAAGGGCTCGTTCCATGGGGTAGGGAAGACGTTTCTTCGTGATCCGTACGCGCATTCTGCCGCATCTCCTGATCGGCTTCCTGCTGATTGCCCTGTCCCTGGTTGTTTTTGCCGGTGTCGCCGATTTCGGCTTTGTTGAATACGACGACGATGTGTATGTCTATGACAACCCCCACGTGAGGGGAGGACTCTCCCTCAGGGGGGCACAATGGGCCTTCACATCGACCCGATCGGGTCACTGGCACCCCCTGACCTGGCTCTCCCACATGCTCGATTGCGAGCTCTTCGGCCTGAACCCGGCCGCTCACCACCTCAGCAACCTTTTCCTGCACGTCCTGAACGTTCTGCTACTTTTCCTCCTGCTCCACCGCATGACCGGGGCCTTCTGGAGGAGCGCCTTCGTGGCCGGGCTCTTTGCGGTCCACCCACTGAATGTGGAACCCGTGGCCTGGGTGTCGAGCCGCAAGGATCTGCTGAGCACCCTGTTTCTGCTGCTCGCGCTCTGGGCCTACCTTCGCTATACGGAGCGTCTCCGCGTTCACACCTACGGTCTCTGCCTCGCACTGTTCACCCTCGGCGTCCTGTCCAAATCCATGGTGGTGACCCTGCCCTGTCTCCTGGTGCTGCTGGATGTCTGGCCCCTGAAGCGCCTGCCCTGGAAGCGTTTACAGGGGAGGGAGTCGGGTCCGTCCGTTCGGGCATGGACCCTGGAGAAGGCCCCGTTTTTCCTGGTCGCAGGCGTGTTTTCCATCGTGGCCGTGATCGCCATGAAGGGCGGGGTGACGGAGGTCGCCGATTCCGCTCCCGCGGAGTATTTCTTCCATTGGAAGCGGATCGCGAACGGACTGGCCATGATCGGCACCCACATGCACAAAACGCTCTGGCCGCATCCCCTCACGGCCGTTTATCCTGTGCCGTGGTCTTTTCCATACTGGAAACCCCTTGCAGCAGGCGCTTTTCTGCTGGCGATATCCTGGGCCGTGGTACGGTCGCGCAAAGGGCCGTGGTTTCTGGGCTGGTTCTGGTTTCTGGTCACGCTCCTGCCCTTCTCCGGGATGATCAACGCCGGTCCCGTCATCCCCGCGGACCGCTATGCCTACGTGCCGGCGATCGGATTGTTCCTCCTGATCACGTGGGCGGGCGCCGACCTTCTGGAGAGGATCCGGATGGGGAAGGCGCTTGTGGGCGCGGTGATGGCAGGGGTCCTCCTGACCCTGGCGCTGACGGCCCATCAGGGGTTGAATCCCTGGCGGTCGAGCGAAACCCTGTTTCGAGAGGCGATCCGCGTCTTTCCGGAAAATGCCAAGGCCCGCAACAACCTGGGGAACGTCCTGGCCAAGAAAGGTCGGCTGCCCGACGCTGTTCACCAATTTCGTTTGGCCCTTGATGCCCAGCCTGAGCTCACGCAGGCCCACAATAACCTGGGGCTCGTCCTGGTCACTCTGGGCCAGGTCGACGCGGCGATCGCTCACTTTCAAGAGGCCCTCCGCATTCGTCCTGACTATGCGGAGGCACAAAACAACTATGGGGTCGCACTGGCATACAAGGGCCGGTGGAAGGAGGCCGAGGCGCTCTATCGATCCGCCCTTCTGCTGAGGTCGGATTTCCCGGAGGCTTACAACAATCTCGGCAACACGATGGTCAAACAGGGAAACGCGCACGCTGCGGCCTCCGCCTTTCAGAAAGCGCTTGCACTTCGACCGGATTACTTTGAGGCTCACAAGAACCTGGGCCGGCTTCTTTCGGCGATAGGACAAACGCAAGAAGGGGTTTTTCATCTCCGGGAGGCCCTTCGCCTTCGGCCTCGACAGGCGGAGGTGCATTTTCTCCTCGCGTGTGCCTTGGTGGACGCGGGCCAGGAGAGCGAGGCAGAAAAACACTTTCGCGCCGTTCTTCGCCTCGAACCGGAGCACGCACGGGCGCACTTCAAGCTGGCCAGCCTCCTGGCGATGAACGGAAGGACGGGAGAGGCCTTGCCCCATTTCCGCAGGGCGGTCGCGATCCGACCGGACCATGCCTCCTCGCGATTCGGGCTGGGCCTTGCCTACGCGGCTGAAGGACAAACGGAGAAGGCCCGCTCGGAAGCCGAAGCCCTGGGACGGCTCGACCCCCGCCTGGGTGAGCTTCTGGAATTGGAAATCGCACAGGGGGATTCCGGGTCGGGAACATCCGGCTTGGAGTGAATCCCCTCAGAGATCCTGAACAAGCCTTCGGGCTGCCTCGATTCCCGTGAGCATGGCCTGGTCCTGGTTGTCGTACTGATGAAGGCCGTTTCGGCCGATGGTCTTCAGGTTGGTCATTCCCGAGAGATAGTGCAGCACGGTGGCGACATCCCGCGACGAGTCCATGAGATAGCAGGGGTAGGCCTCGGTCTGGCGGTAGACCACCCCGTCCTTCACGTCGGTTCGACGGGCCAGTCCAAGGTGTTCCAGCTCATAAGCCGCCTTGTGGATCAGGGTTTTGTCGTCCATGGACCAGAGGGCATCTCCCCGCGTGCAGAAGTACTCCAGCCCCAGGCCCGTTTTCTTTTGATCGGGCACCATGGCCGGGCTCCAGTTCTTGAAATTCTGAATGCGCCCTACCGCCACATCCGGCGAATGAATGTAGATCCACTGATCCTGGAATAGTGCGTTCTGATCCGCAATGAGACCGACCAGGATGAAATCCCGGTAAGCGAGACGACCTGCGGCACGGGCGACCTCGGCAGGCGGCCCCGGGGAGAGACGTGAAACGAGGTCCCTGAGGGGGATGCTCGTGATGAGGTGCCCGGCGGGGATCTCGTAGGTTCGGCCTTCCCTCGCCAATGTGACCGCGCGCACGGCATTGCCCTCGCGTCGCACGCGCACGAGCTCGGAGTTCAGATAGAATGAGCCTCCCAGGGACTGGATTCGCCTGCAAAACGCCTCCCACATCATTCCCGGGCCCTGGCGCGGGTAGTGAAAGCGGTCCGTGAGGGTTTTCAATCGTTTCCTGCCGCCGAGAGCACTCCAGAGAGCGGAGGTGAGGGAAAGACCCTGAATACGCTCCGCTGCGAGGCGGGAGGCCAGCTCCGTGCACGGCACCCCCCAGACCTTTTCCGTGTAGGACCGGAAGAAACGCTCGTAGAGGCGAGGTCCGAAGCGGGAAGAAACCCACTGTTCAAATGTGTTTGCCTCCCGAGTCGTGCGGATGCGGGATCGCAGGTAGCTCGCGAGAATTCGGATGCCTTCCGCCAGACCGACCGTCTGGAGGACGTCGGAGAGCTCAAGAGGGTATCGGATGAAACGATCCTGGAAATAGATGCGGGAAAGACGTTCTACGGGCAGGAAATCATCCGGCAAGGTTTCCTCCCAGAGCAGTTGAATTTCCGGGAGGTTCGTGAAGAACCGGTGCCCGCCGATATCGAATCGGAAACCTTGATGGGTTTCCGTGCGGGCCATTCCCCCGACGTGCGGGCGCTTGTCCACGATCAGAGGGGACACGCCCCGCCGCGCCAGCTCGTAGGCGGAGGCAAGGCCGGCCGGTCCCGCACCGACGATCACCGCGGGATCCCGATGCATTCAGGACGCTTCCCTTTGCAAAGGCTCCCGATCCGGATTGGAGAGTAGGGATCTTTTCGGGCAAGCCATATGCAGAAAGAGTCCGGTGAAGAAGCCGAGCCCGCAGCAGAGGTAGTATACGCCGAGTAGGGGCACGGTCCGGATCGCGAACGCCCATCCCCGTTTCCGCACGAAAAAGTGGAGAAGCGGGGCGTTCGAGGCCATGAGCGCCAGAATAGCGATCGCGGCCCCCCCGGCAAGGGCGGGCGCCCACGGAGCTGCAATCCCGGTCACGATGAGGACGCCCGTAGCGGCGACGCTGATTCGGCTGGAGGTCCTCAGATTCAGGTCATTGATGAAACGTCGGTCGCGAAGGATCAAGCGCGTCCAGGGCACAGCGCGGTCGAAGAGGTCGGTTCGAAGCATCTGAAAGAACCGCCAGCGCTTCAAGTGCGTGACGCGGAGGTCCTTCACGAGACGGATCCGGCGTCCCGCCCGTTTCAACCGGTATCCGAGCTCAATGTCCTCAATGGACGGTCTGTCAAAGCACTCGTCAAACCCCCCCAGGTCGAGAAACACGTCCCGCCAAAGGGCGCCGCACCCGGCCCAGAAGGTGGATGCATCCTCGTTGCCTTTCAGGTGTGTGTAGTGGTGGAGCAGGTTGCGATATTGAGATGGAACGTCGGGCTTTCGCGGTGCATCGTCATAACACCCGAAAAGGGCATCCGGAGCACTCTCCTCCTGAAACACGCGGCGGATGATTTGCACCGCATCCCGGCTCACTTCCACATCCGCATCCAGAAACATGAGCACGTCCCCCCGCGCCTGCGACGCTCCCTGGTTGCGTGCCCTGGCCGGCCCTTGGTTGATGGGAAGACGAATCACGTGCACCTCGGGACCCCTGCTCTCTCTCTTCGGAACCTCGTCGGGGCAGCCGTCCAGGACCAGGAGGATCTCCTGCGGCGCCGGGTCCAGGGCGTACAGGCTTCGCAGGCACGTGAGGAAATCCTTGTCCACGACCCCAACCGGAACAACGACCGAGATCGAGGGCCAGAGGCTTGCCGTTTTCGTCTGCTCCCTGATCATGCCTCATCCTTTCGGTTTCGAAGTGAGGCCATACGCCGCTGAATCCTCTCTTCGATTCCCCGGTTCGTGGGACGGTAATACTCCCGGGTTCGGATTCCGTCGGGCAAATACTGCTGTCGTACCCACGCGCCCTCATAATCATGAGGGTAGAGATAGCCCTTGCCGTATCCGGATTGGCGCATGAGGGACGTGGGGGCGTTTCGGAGGTGCAGGGGGACGGCCTGCGCCCCGGTGTCCCGAATCTCCTCCAGGACGGCTTTCTCGGCCCGGTATAGCGCGTTGCTCTTCGGCGCCGAGGCCAGGTATACCGCCGCTTGCGCCAGGGAAAGCCGGGCCTCCGGAGGCCCGACCTTTTCCCAGGTCTCGAACGCCGAGAGCGCCATGCGAAGCGCGTTGGGATCTGCCATGCCTACGTCTTCCGAGGCGCACCGGATCATCCTTCGGGCAATGAAGAGGGGGTCTTCCCCGGCCTCGAGCATCCGGTAGAGCCAGTAAAGAGCCGCCTGCGCATCGCCTCCGCGAAGACTCTTGTGGAACGCAGAGATCAGGTTGTAGTGCTCTTCACCGTCCTTGTCGTAGGAAAGGGCCTTTCGGTCCAGCGCGGCCTCCACCACCGAGAGGTCCACGACCGGGGCCTCGCTTTCCAGGACGAGGTCAACCGCCAGCTCCAGGTTGTTCAAAGCGATCCGGGCGTCGCCCCCAGCAAGATCGATCATGTGGGCGAGGGCCTCTGGGGTCACCTGAACGCCCGTGTCGCCCAAGCCGGCTTCACGGTCGGTCAAGGCACGGCGCAGAATCGTCTCCAGATCATCCCGCTCCAAGGGCTGAAGCCGCAGGACCCGTGCCCGGGAGAGCAAGGGAGGGATGACCTCGAAAGACGGATTCTGGGTCGTGGCGCCGATGAGAACGATGCGCCCGCTCTCCACGTGGGGCAGGAAGCCGTCCTGCTGCGCTTTGTTGAAGCGGTGGATCTCATCGATGAAAAGGAGAGTGGGGAGCCCCTTAGAGCGAAAGGTGTCCCTGCCTTCCTGTATGATTTCACGCACTTCTTTTACGCCCGATGTGACGGCGGAGAGCGCGCGAAAAGGGGCGCCGGAACATCCGGCCATGAGCCGTGCCAGGGTTGTTTTTCCGGAGCCGGGCGGGCCCCAGAGAATCAGGGAAAAGAGGTGTCCGCTGCGGAGCGCACGAAAAAAGGGGGTGTTCAACCCGATCAGGTGACCCTGGCCGACCATGTCTTCCAGCCGCCGGGGCCGCATTCGCTCGGCCAGGGGAACCCGGGGCCTTTCCTGCCGATCGTTCATGCTCTGCAACCGATCCCGGAACGCTCCTCGGAAAATCAATTCCCTTCGGAACGGAGAACGGTTCCGGGGCCTCCTCCTCGAAAAAGATGTTGGATGTGGTCCTGGAAGGCATCCATGAACAGAGGTTTCTTCAGGACCAGATCGACGTGGGGCGGCAGGATGTCCGGGGTGTTCCCTCCATCCTCCGTGACCAGGGTGATGAAGACGCCGTGGCCGAGCGTCTTGATTTTTCGACAGAGTTCGGTTTGGTTCTGAGCGGTCTTCACCGAGGACTCCAGGATCACCAGGCCGAAACGTTCCCGCCGAAGACGATAGAAACCCTCTACAGGGTTTGAAGTCGACACGACCTCCCAGCCCCGGGAGGCGAGCACGCGGACGAGAAGGGTTTCAAGTGCCGCGGTCTGGGCCACGACCAGGACCCGCGTCGATTCTGGAGGCACCTTCTCGGGCTTCGAACGCTCCTCCCCCTTTTGGGGGGCGACAGGGAGCTGGATGTGGATCTCCGTTCCCTGACGCTTCTCGCTGGTGACCTCGATGCGCCCGCCATATCGGCAGATGACGGCATGAGCGACGCTCAGGCCCAGGCCTTCTTTGTCCTCCCCTCGCGTGGTGAAAAAAGGATCGAAAATGCGATCGCGAACTTGCTCCGGAACGCCGGTGCCGTTATCCATGATATAGACGTGAGCGGCCCCCCCGATTTCTTCAGAGGTGACGTAGAGATTGCCGCCAGAAGGCATGGACTCGAGGGCATTTCTTATGAGATGCGCAAACACCCCTTTCAGTTCCTCGGGATCGCCGTGGATCCGGGACCCTGAACGCAGATAGGTTTTGACGTGAACCCGGGAGAGATCCCCGTCCTTCGATTTTTCCCACACGGAACGTCCTTCGATAATGGCTTCCTTGACCACGGTTCGCAAGTCGAATACCGATATGACGAAAGACGGGCGGTCCAGCGTTGCAATGGTTTTGAGTTGAGCCGTGGTCTGGAGCGCCTCGTCCGCAATAGACGTCAGCGTTTGGACCTCCTGGGCAAGGGCGTTCCGAGAAACGCCGGCAACGGCTTTCAAGCGTTCCACATGTTTCCGGATGGAAGCGCACGTCGCCTCGAAGCGACCGGCCAGTGCCTCGGCCATGGTCAGGAGCGCTTCCATCTTTTTGGACTGCAACCGGTTTTCCTCGCGCTCCCGGCGGTTGTCCATGGGCATGAGGCTGACCACGAAAGCGCGTTTTCCCCGATGCAGAATCTTTTGAACCCGCACTTCAAAAGGGCGTGAGGCCCCGTCCCGTGTTTTCAGGTCGGCTTCGTACTGCTCAGGAACCAGCTTTCGCGCCAGGCGTCGGGTGTGAATTTCCCGGACGTCGGGACGGGAATCCGGATGGATCAGGTCGAGGAACGACCTGTTCAGCAGCTCTTCCGGTGTGTATCCGAGCAGGTGGGTCACACTCTCGTTCACGTCCAGGATGCGGCCGTCTTGAATGACCGTCACCACCACGGGGATCGCGTCGAAGATCATTTCCCGAAGCGTCTTCTTTGTTTTTCCAGCCCCGCTCCCGGTTTTCACGACGTGCATCTTCTCCCGGCTCACTGGGTTTCCCAATCGCAGCAACCCTCGCTCCTCGGTTTCAAGGCATTCGGGCGGGCCCCGGCCGTACCGGGCTTTCGGGTTCGCATCTGGCGGTCCCACGGAAAAGGGATCGTGACAGCAGAAGGAGGATTCGGGTCGCGGCGATGCTTCTCCGAACACGTGGATGGGGTTGGAGTCGAATACAGACCCGATCGAGCGTCCCAAAAGGGCTTGATGCCGAACAGGAGATACCGTATCATAATTCCTCTCGAGCAGACAACCAGGAAACACCCTCGCCATTCCCCGAGCCGACTCATGGTTTCGCCGGCGCGAGATCCATGGGCTCCACAACCGAAAAGGGAGTATCGTGTCGGACGTCCCTTCTTTTGTTCATCTCCACGTACACACCGAATTCAGCCTCCTGGACGGGGCCATCCGCATTCACGAACTCCAGGAAAAGGCAAAGCGTCTGGGCATGGAGTCCGTGGCCATTACGGACCACGGGAACATGTTCGGAGCGGTTCAGCACTTTCAAGCGGCGGCAAAGACCGGGGTCCGGCCCCTTCTGGGCTGCGAAGTCTACGTGGCTCCGGAAAGCCGTTTGGATCGCGCCTCCCCAGCGAACGGCCAGCCGAACGCCTATCACCTCGTGCTCCTGGTGATGAACGAACAGGGGTACCGCAATCTCAATCGACTCGTGACCCTCGGCCATCTGGAAGGGTTCTACTACCATCCCCGGGTGGACATGGAACTCCTTCGGGAACACAACGAAGGGCTGATTGCCCTTTCCGCCTGTCTCAAGGGCGCGGTCCCCTACCTCCTGCGGCAGGGGCGGGAGGAGGAGGCCAAACGCCGGGCGATCGAGTTTTCCCGGATTTTCGACAATGACCGGTATTTTCTGGAGATCCAGGCGAACGAGATGCCGGAGCAGAGGATGGTGAACCGGGCCCTGGAGGAACTCGCCCGGGACCTTTCCCTCCCGCTCGTGGCCACGAACGACTGCCACTACCTGGAAAGGGAGGACGCCGAGGCCCACGATACCCTCCTGTGCATTCAGACTGGCAAAAACCTGGAAGACCCGAATCGAATGCGGTTTTCCAACAACGAGTTCTTCTTCAAATCCAGGGAAGAAATGGAGAGGTCCCTGGGAGGGTATGCCGAAGCCCTGGACAACACCCTGGAGGTGGCGCGCCGGTGTCAATTCGAGATGACCTTTGGGGAGTACAAGTACCCGGTTTACCAGACGGATGATACCCGCAGCCTGGACGAGATCCTCACCGAGGAGGCCCGGAACGGACTGGAAATCCGGCTTCACGAAAAGGAAGAAAGGGAAGGGAGCCTTTCCCAGGAAGTCATCGATGAGTACAAGAAGAGGCTGGACTTCGAGCTGGGTGTCATCACGAACATGGGATTTTCCGGCTACTTCCTGATCGTGGCCGACTTTATGCGGTATGCACGGAAAAGTGACATCCCTGTAGGACCCGGGCGGGGATCCGCGGCCGGGTCCCTGGTGGCCTATGCCTTGACCATCACGAACATCGATCCCATTCAGTACGATCTCATCTTTGAGCGCTTCCTGAATCCAGAGCGCATCAGTATGCCTGATATTGACATTGATTTCTGCATTCATGGCCGGGAAGAGGTGATCCGCTATGTAGCGGACAAGTACGGCCACGAAAACGTGGGGCAGATCATCACATTCGGTACCATGAAGGCGCGGGCGGTCATTCGTGATGTGGGCCGCACATTGAACATCCCTTACGGGGAGGTGGATCGGATCGCCAAGATGGTGCCCGAAGGCCCCAAGGTCAGCCTGATCAAGGCCGTGGAAGAGGAGCCGGAGCTCAAGAAGCTGGAGCAGGGCGAGGAGCGGGATCGAAAGCTCCTCCGGATCTCGCGCTCCCTGGAGGGTCTTTCCAGGCACGCCTCCACGCACGCATCCGGGGTGGTGATCTCGGACCGGCCCCTCGTGGAGTACCTCCCCCTCTACAAGGGGACCCACGATGAGATCATGACCCAGTTCACGATGGACCAGATCGAGAAGCTCGGGCTGATCAAGTTCGACTTCCTGGGTCTCAAGACGCTCACCGTGATCAAGCATGCCCTTTGCATGATCGAAGAGACCACCGGGCAGACGATCGATATTGAAAAGATTCCCCTGGACGACGAAGCCACCTACCGCCTCTGCAGCGAAGGACGGACCACAGGGGTCTTCCAGCTGGAAAGCAGCGGCATGAAGGAGATGTTACGGAGCCTTCGACCGGAAACCTTCGAGGACATGATCGCCCTGGTGGCGCTGTACCGACCGGGCCCTCTAGGGAGCAACATGGTCGATGACTTCATCAGCGGAAAGCACGGCCGCAAGAAGATTCATTACCTGCTTCCCCAGCTTGAGCCCATCCTGCGGGAGACTTACGGGGTCATTCTGTATCAGGAGCAGGTCATGAAGATCGCCCAGGTTCTGGCCGACTTCACCATGGGTGAAGCCGATACCCTTCGCAAGGCGATCGGCAAGAAAAAGGCCGACGTCATGGCCAGGCAGAAGGAACGGTTCCTGGACGGCGCTGAAAAGAACGGCATTGCACGAGGAAAGGCCGAGACGATTTTCGGGCTCATCGACAAGTTCGGGGGATACGGGTTCAACAAGTCCCACTCCGCAGCCTATGCGAGGATCGCATACCAGACCGCCTTTCTCAAGGCACACCACCCGGTCCCGTTCATGGCCGCCCTGCTCACCCAGGACATGGGCAACCAGGACAAGACCATCAAGAACATTGCCGAGTGCCGTGCTATGGGGATCCCGATTCTTCCGCCGGATCTGAACGAGAGCGAGGCGGACTTCACCGTAGTGGAGGGAAGCATACGGTTCGGCCTGGCGGCGGTCAAGAACGTAGGGCTCAAGGCCGTGGAATCCCTCATCGAGGAGCGGAAGGAAAACGGGCCCTATATCGACCTTCGGGATTTCTGCCGCAGGGTGGACGGAAGCCGCGTGAACCGGCGCGTCCTCGAGGGGTTGATCCAATGTGGGGCGTTCGATTTTACCGGTCATCACCGGGCCACCCTCTTCGCGTCACTGGATGCGGTGATGCGGAGCTGTGGAAGCACCCGGGACGAGAATCAGCTCACGATTTTCGCCGCCCTGGGGGACGGGGCGGACGGGGATTTCGGTGCTCCGGAGCTCGATGTCCAGCCCGAGTGGGACGAACGGGATCGCCTGCGCCGGGAGAAGGAGGCCCTGGGGTTCTACATCACGGGCCACCCCCTGGAAGGGTATACGCGCGAAGTATCCCGTTTGACGACATGCACCATCCAGGACCTCGCCGGCCTGGAGGATCGCGCGTCCATAAAGGTGGCCGGAGTCGTGGAGAATCTTAAGATCAAGAGAACGAAACGGGGCGACAAGATGGCCACGTTGACCCTGGAGGATCACACCGGTTCCACCTCGGTGGTCGTCTTTCCGGACGTCTTCGGCACATGCGCCTCATTGCTCGCAGGGGAGATCCCTGTGATGGTCACCGGCACGGCCGAGGTGAACGAGAACGCAGTGAAAGTCCTGGCACAGGAAGTCACTTCCCTCGAGACGATCCGCCAGCAATCCATCCGGGCGGTCCAGGTGTGTCTTTCGGGAGATCGTATCGACCGGGATGCCCTGGAGGCCCTGCGAGACATCTTCTATCGCTACCCTGGAGAGTGTGCAGTGCGATTCCAGGTGGATCCAGGCAACGGGAAGGTCTTCCTCATCGCCGCACACGAGCATTACCGGGTGTTCCCGTGCGACGAGATGATCGAGGAAGTGGAGAGGATTACCGGACAACAGGTGATGTGCACGTATGGAAACGAGAGTGCGAACGCTGGGCAGCTTGGCCGCCCCTAGCTTCTCCGCCCACTTGGACGAGGTGATCCTGCAGAACGGCGAAGCCGGGAAACGGATTCGCATCGATCACCCCGAGGCGTCGGCGGTGGTTCCCATTTTACCGAATCAGGGCATCGTGATGGTTCGCCAGTATCGGTACGCCCTGGGGATGGAGACCCTGGAGATTCCCGCGGGCAAGGTGGATCCCGGGGAAGATCCGGAAGGATGCGCCCGGCGGGAGCTGCTGGAAGAGACGGGATTTATCGCCCCACGACTCGATCCCCTGTACACGTATGCGCCGGCTATCGGGTACTCCAACGAGCGGATTCACATCTTTGCGGCCCCCGAGGTGAAGAGGCAATCGGATCGGACGGATGAGCGTGAGATCCGCTCCGTGGACATCGTGTCTCTTCGGGACCTCCTGGAGGAAATCCAAAAAGGTCGTATCCTGGATGGAAAGACCTTGATCGGTCTTTGTATGGCCGGGCTCCTTAGCCCTATTTCCCCTTGACCACCGGCGCGCGGTCCGGCGGGTACACGTACTTAGGGTCGATTTCGTATGTCCAGGGAAGTCCCCACCACTGCCATCCGTAATGGCGCCGGTGCTTGTACCCGTGGACCTTGTTCCGCTTGGCGAGCTGCCGGTAGAACTTGTGCCGGTTGCTGTCCTCGAACTGCGGGAACTCCGGGCCCTCGAAGCCGTCTTCCACGTCAAAGACCTTTTGAAAACCCGCATCCATGAGCGTCTTGGCGGCCTCAGCGCTTCTCGTGCCGTCCCTCCCAATGATCAAGAGGTTGTCGCCTTTCTTGAACACCTTGCTGATCTCATCGACGAATGCATCGTTTTTCGGTGTGAGCCGATAGGCGAACTCCTCGTTTTCCTTTCCGAACTCGGTGGTGAGGAAACGGTAGGGAAAAAGGTAGGCCATGACGGGATGCCCCACGAACTGATATTCGGCCCGGGTTCTAACATCGATCATATACGTGTCTGGCAAGGTATTGAGCATGTCGTAAGCTTCGATGCTCAGAATTTTTTTCGCCTCCTGGGCCCGGGACTCCCCTTGGAGGGCGAAGAGAAGTGCTCCGGTCAGCAGGGTGATGGCGACCACGAGGGGGAAAGGTTTTGCATGGAGCCGTTTCATCACGTTCATCTTCCGCTTGAAATGAAGGAGAGGATTTGGACGTTCGGGTCACGCAAGACTCTAAACAAGCCATTGTGATCCCGTTTTTACGTAGATAATCCAATCCGCGTTTGTTTGTCAACGGAAAAAGGGGAGCCTGGAAGGCGGAGAGCCGCTTTACGCAACCCGTTCGTTCGTTTTGAGCGTTCATGAAAACGGTTGGATGCAATCCCTTTTCGGCTCCGCTCGAACGACGTTCCCATCCGGACCTGCGTGTGACCTGCGTGTTGACAGGGCCCTTTTGAACCATTACACTCTTCCTCCGGAGTACGGGGAGCAGCATCCTGCGCCTCGAAAGGAAACCTCACAAAGAGGATCGTACCATGAGCCCGAGTGCCGTTTTCTTCACCGATATGCGTGCCTCGCAAAAGGAGAACCTGCTCGAGAAAATCGAACGCCTCCTGGGCCGCCTGGAACTCGAAAACGTGGTGCCGCCGCGCGGCCTCACGGCCATCAAGCTCCACTTCGGAGAAAAAGGGGGCACAGCTTTTCTTCGGCCGGTCCTGGTTCGGCGCATTGTCGACGTCGTTCGTTCGCTCGGCGGGCGTCCGTTTCTGACCGACACGAACACCCTCTACTCCGGGTCACGAGGGGACAGCGTCACCCATTTGACAACCGCGGTGGAGAACGGTTTTGCCTATTCCGTGGTCAACGCCCCACTCATCATTGCAGACGGCATAAGAGGCGCCTCTTCGGCCGAGGTGGAAATCCGCCAGGAGATGATTCAAACGGCTTACGTCGGAAAAGAGATTTACGAAGCCGACGTCCTTCTCGGCATTGCCCATTTTAAGGGACACGAGCTCTCCGGTTTTGGAGGTGCGATCAAGAACCTGGCCATGGGGTGTGCTTCCCGACGGGGGAAGATGGCACAGCACGCCGATCTGGCCCCTAAGGTCAAGAGGAAGAAATGCGTCGGGTGCGGGGAGTGCGTGGACCACTGTGCCCAGGGAGCGATTTCCCTGGAGGATGACAAGGCCCGAATCGACGATGAGCGGTGCGTGGGGTGTGCGGAGTGTGTCCCGATCTGCCCCAACGAGGCGATCCAGATTCGCTGGAACGCGGACATTCCCCGGTTCCAGAAAAAAATGGCCGAGTATGCCCTGGCCGTGCTAAAAAACAAATCCGGCCGTGCCGCGTTTGTGAACTTTCTCACCCAGATTTCCCCGGCCTGCGACTGTCACGGGCACAGTGATGCACCCATTGTGCAGGACCTGGGTATAATGGCTTCCAGGGATCCCGTGGCCATTGATCAGGCCTCCGTGGACATGATCAACCGCCAGTCGGGACTTGAGCACTCTTGCCTGAATGCCGGCAAGATGCCGGGGGAAGACAAGCTTCGAGCCGTCTACCCCCAGATCGACTGGACCATCCAGCTGGCCCGCGCTGAGGAAATCGGTCTCGGAAGCCGCGAGTACGAACTCATTGCGATTTGAGCCATTTAAAAGGAGAGCGGTCGCCGGTCGCCAAGGCCATCGTTCCGGAGGAGAACCTTGCTCCCTGTTCCCGCGGCAGGGTGGAAGGAGCCACTGAAGACAACCAAGGGGAACGAGTCGAACCATGATCCATATTGAAGAGCTGACCAAGTACTACGGGTTGAAACCGGCCATTCAGGATATCTCCCTGGACATTGAACAGGGCAAGATCGTAGGGCTTCTCGGCCCGAACGGGGCCGGCAAGACCACGATCCTTCGCATCCTCACATGTTACATGCAGCCCACTGCGGGTCGTGTGACCGTGGACGGCCTTGATTGTCGAACCCAGGCCCTGGAGGTGCGGAAGCGACTCGGCTTCCTTCCGGAGAATGTGCCGCTTTACGTGGACCTCTCGGTTCAGGCTTTTCTGGGATTCGCCGCAACCATCAAGGGGGTGAGCGGTGCCATGCTCCAGCGGGAAACCGATCGGGTCGTCGAGGCCTGCGGGCTTCAGGAGCACAGAAAACGCCTGATCAAGCATCTCTCCAAAGGGCTCAAGCAGCGCGTGGGCCTGGCCCAGGCCCTGCTCAAAGATCCCCCGCTCCTCATCCTGGACGAACCGACCACGGGCCTGGATCCGGCGCAGATCATCGAGGTCCGGAACCTCATTCGACAGCTAGGCGGAGAACGGACCGTGCTCTTGAGCACCCACATCCTCCCCGAGGTGAGTCAACTGTGTGAGCGGGTGGTTATCCTGCACAAAGGCCGGGTGCGCAAGGAAGACACCCCGGCCAACCTTGCGCAGGACATTCAGCAGGGGTTTCGGACCCAGCTTTCTGTGGACGGCCCCCAAGAGGCGGTTCAAAAGGCCCTGGCCGACATGAAAGGCGTTTCCGACGTCCAGCCGATGGAGGGCCGGTCCGGGGAGTGGATGGTTCAAAGCGAAGGCGATCCGGCCCTGAGACCGCAGATGGCCCGTATGGTTGTTGAATCCGGATGGGGGCTTCGGGAAATGCGGGCGATCGAGCTCAGCCTGGAAGAGGTCTTTGTGCACCTGGTGACCGAGGAATCCGGTGAGGAAGGAGAACACGTGTCATGAGGGGAATCTCGGGAGTGTTCCGTAAGGAAATCACGATCGCCTTTGTGTCGCCTATTTTCTATGCGGCGTGCTTTATCTTCCTATTGCTCTCAGGGTACTTTTTCTACAGCACCACGGCCTACTTCAGCCTGCTCAGTTTTCAGGCTGCCCAGAACCCCTTTCTCTCCGAGAGCCTGAACCTGACGGACATGGTCATCAAGCCGTTTTTCGGGGATCTGGCCGTGATTCTTCTCCTCATGCTCCCGCTCCTGACCATGCGCCTCTATGCCGAGGAGAAGAAGTCGGGGACTATTGAGCTTCTGTTCACCTACCCGGTCTCGGACGCTTCCGTACTCGCGGGAAAGTTCGCAGCCACAATGGCGCTGGTCCTCCTTATGCTGGCAGGAACGATTCCCTTCATGATCATTCTGGAGACCATGGTGGACCTGGAGTGGGGGCTCTTGGGAGCGGGGTACCTGGGGGTGGTGCTCCTTGGGGCCAGCTTCATCGCACTGGGCATCTTCACGTCTTCGGTCACGGAGAACCAAATCGTGGCGGCCGTGGTCAGTTTCGGCGCTCTCCTGATGTTCTGGGCGCTGGGATGGGCCCAGTCCGTGACCGGGCCGACCTTTGGCGCCGTTCTGGGGCACCTCTCCATCGTCGATCACCTGGATCGCTTCACTCAGGGTCTGATCGACACCCGCGACGTCGTCTTCTACGCTCTGTTCACCCTGTTCTGGCTTTTCTTGACCCTTCGGTTCCTGAACTCGAGGTTCTGGCGAGGGTAGACAACGGACATCACCAAAGAGGGAATTCATGCGAGGCAATCATTTCCGCGGTACTTTTCTGAAAAGCTCCTCCAACCTGACGGCGGCCGTCCTGCTGGTCCTTGCCCTGGCTGTGGTGATTACCCTTCTCTCGGAGCGCCACTACCTTCGATGGGACGTGACGGCATCCGGGGAGCACACCCTGTCGGAGAAGACCCTTCAGGTCCTCGAGACCGTCACGGAACCCGTGCACATCAAGTCCTTTTCCAGGGAGGGGCACCCCGATGCGGACGAGGTGAAACGGCTTCTGGGCGCCTATCACTATGAGGCTCCAGGCATCACCTTCGAGCTCATCGACCCGGAACGGAACCCGGCCGTCACACGGCGGTACAACGTCCGCAGCTTGAACACGTCTGTCCTGGAAGGGTATGGGCGGACCCAGACGGTCAAGATTGCAGACGAGGAGCACATCACCAACGGTCTGATCCGCCTCACCAAGAGCGAAGAGCGGACCTGTTACTGGGTGACCGGCCACGGGGAGCGGGCCTTTCAAGGCAGCGAGGCCGATGCACTCACGGCCCTCCAGGAGGACTTGAGCGACGAGAACTACCGTTTCGAGGAGCTCCTGCTCATGAAACGCGACATCCCCGAGGACGCCACCGTCGTGGTGCTGGCGGCCCCGGAAAAGCCTCTCTTTCCGGAGGAGGTGGAAAGCCTGCGACGCTACCTGAACCAAGGGGGGCGCCTGGTCGTTTTTCTCGAGCCCTTTCAGGACGGAGGCCTGACGTCCTTTTTGAAGGACTACGGGATCGTCGTGGCCCAGGACATCATTGTGGACAAGATGAGCCGGGTCATGGGCGGGGACTTTCTTCTTCCCATGGTCGCCCAGTACGGGGCCCACGAGATCACTCAGGACTTCAAGCTCACCTGCTTCTTCGAGATCGCCCGCTCCGTAGAGGTCTCCGAAGAGACGATTCCCCATGTCACGCCTACGGTCCTGGCCTTGACCTCCCCGGAGTCCTGGGCCGAGACGGATTGGGAGGCCCTGGACGAGGGCCGGGTCGGATATGACGCGTCCAGCGAGCGCAAGGGGCCGCTCTCCCTTGCCGCCGTCTCCGAGCTCAAGCCCCCTATGGCGAAACCGGAGGGCGACACGGGTGGAAGTGAAGAGGAATCCGAGCCCAAGAACGAGTCCGAAGCGGGTGAAATCACGGGAGAGGGGAAGCTCGTGGTCTTCGGGGACGCGGACTTTGCCAGCAATAAATACTATCACACGTCCGGAAACGCCGATTTCATTACAAACACAATGAATTATCTTGCAGGCCGTGGGGATCTGATCACGATTCAGAAGAAGCACCGCGACGTGGACGCCCTCATGCTGAACCGCGAGCAGGGCATGGTCCTGTTCTGGATTCCGGTGGTGGTGATCCCCCTATGCATAGTGATTCTCGGGGGCGTCGTATTCCTTCGAAGGAGGTCGCGTTGAAGTACCGGTCCACCATCCTCTATCTGGTTGCAGCTCTCCTCCTCGGGGGGATCTACTTCCTGGACGTTCGAAGTGAAAAAAAGGAGGAGGCCCGGAAAGAGGAGGCCTCCAAGCTGTTCCCGAATATTCCCAAAGACCTGTCCCGGCTGACCATCAAGCGAAAAGACAGGACCATTGTGCTCGAGCGGATCCCCGACGCAAACCCCGACAAGGCCTGGACCGTGACGGCTCCGGTGAAGACGGGCGCGGATTTTTTTTCGGTGAACCGGATTACGAGCCTGCTTCCTCACCTTGCCTACACCCGCATCGTAAAGGAGTCTGCCGACGATCTGGAGGCGTTCGGGCTGGCAGACCCCCCCCTGGTGATCACGTGGGCCGGCAAAGACACGGAAGGCTCCCTTTCCTTCGGAAACGAGAGCCCCATTGACAAAGATATCTATGCCAAGACGGCCGATCAATCGCGCATCGTGCTCCTCCCGGCGCACAACAAGGGGGTCCTGGACAGGGACCTGTACGACCTTCGGGACAAACGGCTCTTCACCTTCGCCTACGACCGCGTGACCCGGATGGACGTGGAGCGGGCTTCAGGGTCCTGGACATTGGTGAAGTCCGGGGAGACCACGTGGGCCCTTGAGGGGCAGCCCGGCTTTCCGGTGGATTCCGATCGGGTGAACGCGATCGTTCGAAAGCTGTCCTGGGAAGAGGCCGCCTCGTTCGAGGAAGAAGAGGCAAAGGACCTTTCCCCGTACGGTCTGGACACACCCGACCTGCGGATTGCCTTGGCGTCCGAAGGGACCCGGGAGGAACTGCACGTGGGAAAGGCCGTGGATGAAGGGGAAGAGCGGCGCTATGCGTGTATGGCCCAGAGGCCCCAGGTCCTGACCGTGAAAACCCCTTTCCTGCAAGAACTCCCCGAGTCCCTGGAAGACCTTCGAAAGAAGGAACCGGAGCCTGAAGCCGAGCCCCCGGGTTAGCAGGCAAGACGTCCGTTCCCCACAGAAATGCTTCATACGTGAGCGTGTGCGTCGATATTTTAAAGAATGCAAGGCCGCTAAGAATCAAACGTGAGGACAGAAGGGGATCCTTGCAAGAGGAAGGGTACGGTTTCGTTTCGAAACGAGGGTGACCTATGGAAATGCGCCTGTTTTTCACGGTCTTTGCTACGGTCTTTATCGCGGAAATCGCGGATAAGACCCAGATCGCCACGATGCTTTATGCCACGAACGCTCCCCAGAGTCGCCTGACCGTTTTCCTCGGATCGGCCCTCGCCCTGACGCTCGCCTCGGCCCTGGCGGTCCTGGTTGGGGCCGCTCTCTCCCACGTGATTCATCCACGGATCCTTTCCTGGGTCGCGGGCACGGCGTTCATCACGGTGGGGGTGTGGACGATTGTACGAGGAATCTCCGGCTGACGAGAACGGTTCGTCCCCAGGGCCGAAAGGAACCGGTTCGCCAACAGGAGCGGCGTTTCGAGAGGCGATTATCGAAACGCCCCCAGCTGGCAGCTCGAGATCTTGATCTCGAGGGCCTCGCAAGCCGAAGATACCGCAAGCTTTCGAAGGTCCAGTTCCTCGGCAATGTCCCAGGCCGCTTTGCACGGAAGCTTCCCATGAATCAGCCGGTCTCGGATCCGGGCCTCCAGCTCCGGGGTGACGGTGTCGGACGGTGTGACCTTTTTTCTTTCCGGTCCATACCCGTGGAGCCCCAGCTGGCACCGAATGAGAGAGATCTCGAGCCGGTCTGCGGTGAATCCTACCTCCTCCGGCGGCACGCCCAAGTCCTTCGCCACCTCGAAGGCCACCGCACAGGGGAGGCCCTCCTCACGGGCGCGTTCTTTCACCGCATGGGCCACGTCCGGGTTCAGCTTGCGTTCGGATGGGTGCTTTTGCGAAAAATGTCCTTTGTCCTCGTGTGTCACCAATTGCCCCCTTTTTTTGAATATCCCGCGGTCGTTGTCCGGTTGCAGGAGGTCACCCGGGCCTAGAGGCCCAAGCGGCTGCCCGGCCCAGGCTACTTCCGAAAAATCTCCCGGGCCGCCACCATGCGCATGATCTGATTGGTCCCTGTGTAGATCTGAATGAGTTTGGCATCGCGCATCATGCGCTCCACCGGAAAGTCCTTCATGTAGCCGTATCCCCCCATCACCTGCACGGCATCGGTGGTGACCTTCATGGCCGTGTCCGAGGCCGTGAACTTGGCCAGGGCACAGAATTTCCGGGCTTGGTGCCCCTTTTCCGTATCCATGAGTCGTGCGGCCTGGTAGGTGAGGAGCCGGGCGGCCTCTGTGGAAGCCACCATGTCGGCAAGCATGAATTGAATCGCCTGGGTGCGGGCAATCGGCTTCCCGAACTGGACCCGGTTCTGAGCGTACGTCACGGCCTCGTTAATGGCCCCCTGCGCCAGGCCCACAGCCTGGGCCGCAGCAAAGAGGCGGCTGGTGTCCAGGGCCGCCATCATATTTCCGACGCCTTCTCCTTCCTCGCCGATCCGGTTTTCAGCGGGCACCGCCATGTCTTCAAAGATGAGCTCGGAGTTGACGGATCCCCGCATACCCATCTTGTTTTCATCCTTGCCGTAGTGAAGGCCCGGAGACCCTTTTTCCACGACAAAGGCTGAGATCCCCCGAGCCCCTTTGGCCGGATCTGTGTATGCGTACACGGTGAGTACGTCCGCTACGGAGCCGTTCGTGATGAAGCACTTTCGCCCGTTCAACACGTAGCGGTCCCCATCCCTCACGGCCCGTGTCTTCATGGAGAGGACGTCCGAACCCGCTTCGGGCTCGGTTGCAGCGAATGCGGCGAGACGGCCTTGGGCGAACCCCGGAAGATAGGCCTGTTTGAGCTTCTTCGAACCGCCGCACAGGATCGGGAGCATGCCGTCGGCCTGGGCAATGAGCAGCAGGGCGGTGGAGGCACAGGCCTTGGCGATTTCCTCCAGAATCATGGAAAAAAGCACATAGTTTGCGCCGATGCCGCCATAGGTTTCGGGCAGCAGGGGGGTGAGCACTCCGTTCTCTGAAAACACACGGACGGCATCCCACGGAAACGCCTGTTTTTCATCGATCTCCGCGGCGCGTGGCCTAATTTCCCGATCCACGATCTCTCTCACGGTGGAAAGCATCATTCGCTGTTCCTGGTTGAGTTCGATCATTTGATCCCCTCCTTTTGTCTTCCATACCACGGAACGCCCACAGGATGAACAAAAAAGTGCATCCTGATTCAAGTCCTTTCAGGCCGGGCGCGGATCCTGTCGAGCCATGCGGTTGAATGCATGGTTGAAACGTGCTACACCCGGATGCACAAAGAACGCCCCGGAGGACAGGATGCGGGAAGTCCACGAAGGATTCGTGTACGCGACGAACGACACCGGCCAGCGCAGCCTCATGGCTGCCGATCCCGACGCGCGAAGGTGAACCCCGTGGCCAGCGAGCACAGCAGCGCCCTGCTCATCATTGACATGCAGAACGATTTCGTCCTTCCCGGAGCGCCCCTCTATGTCGCCGGCGCTCCGGAGACGGTGCCGCGGATTCGTGTTGTCCTGGAGGCGTTCCGCAAACGAGACCGCCCCATCATCCATGTGACCCGCGAGCACCGGCCCGATGGGAGCGACGTGGAAATCACACGACGAGACCGTTTCTTGGAGACAGGCGGGTTTTTGATCCCGGGAACGCCGGGATGCGCGATCGTGGACGCCCTTCACCCCTGTTCGGGAGAAAACCGAATCGTGAAAAAGCGGTTCAGCGGCTTTTTTCAAACCGGACTGGACGCCCTCCTGAGACGCTGCCGTGTGACCCGTCTCGTGCTCACCGGAACCCAGCTTCCCAACTGCGTGCGCGCCACGGCCGTGGACGGCCTCAGCCTGGACTACTTCGTGACCGTGCTTCGGGACGCCTGCTCCTCCCAGACCCCGGAGATTCATGAGGCGAATCTTCGGGACCTGGCATACCTGGGCATTCCCTGCCCCACGGTAGATCAGTTCCTCAAGGACGAGGCGGAAGGGGTTCCCCTCCCACCCGAAACCGTTCGGGGTTCGTGATGAAGGCCTTTTGCGTAAAAGCCGTGCTCTTCGACTTCGATGGCACCCTCAGCCGGCCCGGATCCCTGGATTTCAATTGGATCAAGAAGGAGCTGGGCTGTCCCTTGGACCGGCCGGTTCTGGAGTTCATCCGCGAACTGCCCGACGAGACCGAACGGAAGAGGGCCATGGATGCCCTGAACGCGTTCGAGCAAGCGGGCGCCGAGGATTCTGAGCCCAACCTCGGCGCCGAGGAGACCGTGCGCGCCATCCGGGCCCTCGGGCTCGGAGTGGGCCTGATCACACGAAACCGGCTGGCTTCCATTGAGCGGGCCCTCGAGAACTTCCAGCACCTGACTCCCTCGGATTTCGACGTCATTGTCACCCGAGACCATCCGCCGGCACCCAAACCAAGCCCCGAGGGCATTCTGTTTGCAGCAGATCGGCTCGGTGTGGACGTCTCCGAGCTCGTCCTGGTGGGGGATTTTGTGTTTGATGTGCTGGCCGGAGAGCGTGCCGGCGCGGTGACCGTCTTTCTCTCCAACCGCAGGGGGGAGAATCATCCAAGGGCGGACTTCACCATCGGAACGCTTGGAGAGCTACTGGATATTCTCCGAATGGGCCTCTCCCTGCGAGCGGGCAAGCTGCCCAATGATCTTCTTGTGCGGTTCTTGTCGGAGTTCGCGCCGGACGATCCATCGATTCGAATCGGGCCGGGCATGGGCGAAGACACGGCCGTGGTGGAGGCAGGCGGGGCCGAGCTCCTGGTAATGACCTCGGACCCGATCACGTTTGCAACGGATGCCGCCGGGATCTACGCCGTGGCCGTCAATGCCAACGACATGGCCACGTCAGGGGCCTTGCCGCGCTGGATGATCACCACACTCCTTTTCCCGATCGGCACGACGCCCTCCCAGGTTCGACACCTCATGGGGGAGCTGGGCGTGGCCTGCAGTCGCTGGGGCATCACGCTCTGCGGCGGGCATACCGAGATTACGGACGCCGTTTCCCGGCCCGTGGCCGTGGGGACACTCGTGGGGACCGTGAGCCGGGAGGGCCTCGTGGACAAGCGGAAAATGCGGCCTGGCGACGCCTTGCTCATGACCAAGAGCGCAGGTTTGGAGGGGACGGCCATTCTGGCCCGCGAGTTCGAGGACCGGCTTCGGCAGGGCGGTATCGGAAAGGACGTCTTGGAGAGGGCTTCTGACCTGCTCTCTCATATCGCCATCCTGGAGGAGGCCCGCATCTGCGCCTCATTCCCGGCCACGAGCGCCATGCACGACGTGACCGAAGGGGGTGTGGCCACGGCCCTGGTGGAGCTGAGCGTTGCCGGAGGCCGCGGTCTACGGGTGGATCTGGAGGCGGTCCCCGTCTCCGAGGACACTCGTTGCGTGGCCGCGGGGTTGGGGATCGACCCCCTGGGCTTGATCGGCTCTGGTAGCCTGCTTATTTGCTGTCGGCCCGCAGAAGCGCCGGCGCTTGTCGAGGCAATTCGATCCAGGGCCATCCCGGTCCGGCGCATCGGCGAGGTGATCGATCGGGAGCCCGGCGTGGAAGCCCACCGCTCCGGGGAGCCTGCGATCCTTCCATCCTTCGAGGTGGATGAGATCACGAGGCTTTTTGGATAAAGGCCGAACGGCCGTGCTCGTGGCTCGTGGTTCGTGTTCGTAAAAGAAGGACACTTACCTCACTCAGCCGCCTGCCCTGGAACCTTGCCCCACTTATGTCTGTACCGAAGCCATGACAAAAGGCTACCGTTGCCCCTGTCGCCAGAGCGGATGGCCCCCCTGCGTACAGTGCTCCAAAGGGGAGTGCTTCTTCCGCTCCGTGAGCTTCCGGCCTGGTCATTGCTAGGGGTTACGCCCGCCCCGGATTCCATGCGGGACTCCGCGTTCCATCCCGCCTGCGGCAGGACTGGCCGCGGGTTCCCCCAGGCCTAACCCCCGCAATGACGAAGGCCTTTCGCAATGTCCGCTACAGAAACCCTCCCCTTTTCCGCTCATCTGCCAGGAATTTTCCATGAGCCCTCCCTGTGGTCTCTGGTCAACCCGTTTCGAAAGATTAAGATATGTTCACTCCTGTATCGGAGGCGGCGGGGGAACCGTCGGGACGGCCGTGCTCGTGGCTCGCGATCCGTGGTCCGTATCCAGGGGATATAACCCTCTGTCGAATTCAGGCATCTGCCTCCAAGCCTATGAAAACATGTCACAAACATTCGGCAGGATACAGTTGTTTGCCTCTGGAGCGGAGGCGGCGGGGGAACCGTCTCAAGGAGTGAGACTCAGAGGCCAGGGATCGACTCGATCCGGCGGTCCCTGGAGTCCCCGACCTGAAAGCGAGGGGTGAGTCGGAGCTCCCATGGTGCAACTCCCCGAAGGGAGAAACACCTTCCCGAACGCCGACGATTCTCGCTCAGGGCGGCCGATTCAGACGCCACGGTATTCTGGCGGAGCGACGGCGAGAGGGTTTCCCCCGTCGCCGGAGCGGGCCAGGGATCCTGACAGGAGAGGATTCGCAGGCCGTACCGATCCGGCGCGGCCTGCAAAGCCGCGAACCTCCGGATGCAATCTGGAGCGGATAAAAAGAGCGAGACCCGGAAGGGACCGGGGCCCTCTTGGTTGATCGGGAAGGAAGAAACGCCTACAGCGGGATGTTTCCGTGCCTGCGGTGGGGAACGGGCCGGCGCTTGTTCCGGAGGGCCCTCAGGGCACGAATGAGCTGGGGCCGGGTCTCTGCCGGCGTGATGACGCGGTGGACAAGCATGTTGGATGCCGCGTGGAACGGGTTGGAGTATTGGTGATCGTACTCCTTGATTTTTTTCTCACGGTAGGCGTCCGGATCGTCCGCGTTCTGGATTTCCTTCCGGTAAATGAGGTTCACTGCGGTCTTGGTATCCAGGACCACGAGCTGGGCAATGGGCCAGGCGAGCATCTGGTCCACTCCCATACCCACGCAGCACATGGCCATGACCGCGCCTCCATACTCCTTGCGAAGGGCGAGGGTGATCTTGGGTACCGTGGCCTCGGCGTATGCGTAAAGCATCTTGGCCCCATGACGAATGATCCCCATGTGCTCCTGGCGCACACCCGGAAAGTAGCCGGGCACATCCACGAAGTTGAGGAGCGGGATGTTGAAGGCGTCGCAGAAACGGATGAACCGGGCCGCCTTATCCGATGCGTCCACATCCAGGCTTCCGGCCCAGACCTTGGGCTGGTTCGCCACGATGCCCACGGTGCTCCCTTCCATGCGGGCAAACCCGATGATGATGTTCGTGGCGAAGTTCGGGAGCACCTCGAAGAAATCCGCGTTGTCCACCACCCGGAGAATCACGTCACGCATGTCGTAGGCCTTGCGGAAATCCGGCGGCACCACGTCCATGAGGGTATCGTCCGTTCGATCCGGATCGTCCGAGCTCTCCACCACGGGTGGGGCCTCGTCACAGTTGGCGGGGAGGTAGCTCAGGAGCTTCTTTACGAGCTCGATGCAGGACGCATCGTCCTTGGCCGTAAAGTGCGCAGTGCCGGATTTCCGGCTGTGGACCCGGGCGCCGCCGAGCTCCTCCATGGAGACCTCCTCGCCGGTCACGGACTTGATCACGGCGGGACCCGTAATCACCATGTGGCTCTTTTCCTCCACCATGATGATGAAGTCCGTGATGGCGGGCGAGTAGACGGCCACTCCGGCACACGAGCCCATCATGGCGGAGATCTGAGGAATCACCCCGGAGGCCGCGGTATTTCGGAAGAACATGCCGGCCACACCTTCGGAGGCGAAGAACCCCTCATTGAGGCGACCTCCTCCCGAGTCGTTCAGGCCGACCATCGGGGCCCGCATCTTGAAGGCCTCGTCCATGAGGAAGCAGATCTTTTTCCCGTGGAGGGTCCCGACGGACCCCCCGAGGACTGTGGCGTCCTGGGCATAGGCAAAGACGAGGCGGCCGTCCACCGTGCCGTATCCTGTGACTACGCCGTCGCCCGGGACCTTTTTCTCCTGCATGCCGAAGTCCCGGCACTGGCTCTCGGCCAACCCATTCAGCTCCACGAAGCTTCCCTCATCGAAAAGCCGGTCGATGCGCTCCCTTGCGGTGAGTTTCCCTGCGGCGTGGCGCTTTTCAATGGCCTTGGCGCCGCCGCCCATCTTCGCCTTTTCCTGTAGGGCGGCCAGCCGCTCCAGTTCACTCTGGTGGCTCTTCTCGATCGCCATTGTCCTTTTTCCTCCTCATGCCGATTCACGGAGCTTTTGCGTGGCGGCCTCGTCCACGTTCAGGGTCGCCGGATCGAACACCACGCCGTAGTCCTCCCTGGCCCGTTCCACGGTCACGTACCCGTTCAGGACGTCCTGGGCTACCTGCTGGGGATCCCGCTCGAAGGGGTTGCCGTAGCCCCCGCCGCCGGCCGCATCCATGACCACCACGTCCCCGGGTTGGAGCCGGGTGAGACCGTAAGGGTTCCCGTCCTTACCGTTCACCAGGAATCGGGCGCGCTCCCCGTTCCTGCCCCCGAAGAGCCCCTCGGGTGGGTAACGGAACCGCCCGGACTGGATGCCGAGGTTCACCGGGGGCTTGGGAGCATACTCGTCATCCGGAATGCGGAAGACCACGGTCCTGCCGAGCCCACCCTTCATTCGGCCGGGGCCCCCCGAATCGGGCAGGAGCTCCCGTTTTTCTACGATGAGCGGGGTGTCGCTCTCGAAGATCTCCACGGGGGTGTTGGCGCCGTTGGCCGGAAAGATGTAGTCATAGTAGCCGTCGTTGCGGGAGGCGCCTCCCATGCCTCCACCGCGGATGATCACGCTGTGCCAGGGAGAATCGTCTTTCCGCCGGCCATAGAAGACGTTCATGGTGGCCGGAGTGCCGCCGCTGGCCGCGATCACCCGGTCCGGAAGGGCCTCGGCCAGGGCCCGGTAGATGATCTCCGTGATGAAGTGGCCGATCTGCATGCGTGCGGCTACGGCCGCAGGGAAGCGGCAGTTCACCACGCTTCCCTCGGGCGCCTTCATGGTGATAGGGACCGCGCATCCGTCGTTATTCGGAATGTCCGGATCGAACATGCTCTTCATGGCCATGTGGACGTACGCATACGTGAAGTTGAACACCACGTTGCCTCCCCAGTCCACCTGTGGAGAGGTGCCGTCCAGATCCACGGTGATGCCGTCCCCTTTCACCTCCACGGCGAGCTTGATGACCACATCGTCCTTGCCCTCCATCTGCTCGACAATGCCCTCGGCCCGGTACACGCCGTCAGGGACCTCGGCGATGGCTCCGCGCATGCTTTTTTCGGTTCGGCCGATGATCTCGTCCGCCAGGTCGTTCAGGTTTTCCAGATCGTACTCCTCGAGCATCTGGCAGATTTTTTCCGCACACACATGATTGGCCGCGATCTGGCTTCGAATGTCCCCGATCACTTCGTCCGGAGTGCGCACGTTCCACCGGATCATGTCGATGACCCCCTGGTTGAGCTCACCCCCGTCCTCCAGCTTGACCAAAGGGATGAACAGACCGTCCTCGAACACATCGTGATTGTCCGACGAGACCCTTCCCCCGATATCCGAGTGGTGGAACACACACGCGGTGAAGGCCACGATGTGGTCCTTGTAAAAGATCGGACTCATGACGCAGACGTCGTTCAGATGCCCGGCCAGGGCCCATGGATCGTTCGTGATGAAGACGTCTCCCGGCTTATAGGTATCACGAGGGATTTGGTTGACCAGCGCCTTGATGCCCAGGGCCATGGCCCCGGACTGCCCGGGTGTGGCAAAGGACCCCTGGGCCAGCTCCCTTCCATGCCGGTCCGTGAACATGCACGTGTAGTCGTGGGCGTCCCGCAGCAGACTGGAAAAAGCGGTCCGGGCCACCGTGGTGTCGGCTTCGTCTACAATGGAGATCAGTCGTCGCCAGAGGATCTCCAGGGTCACCGGGTCAAAGGTCTGTCCCATGGGTTGTTCCTCCTTAGTCCTGCTGCGGCAGATCGATCCACAGAAAACCGTACTCATCCACCGACACCGAGGCGTCCTCGCCCACGATGACGGTGGACTCCCGTTCCTCTATGATGGCGGGTCCCTGAAAGATCGCTTCGGGGAAAAGGCGGTACCGGTCGTAGACCGTGTGGGGGATGAACTCCTTCGAAATTCCCGAGTAGGCCTCGCGTTGGCCCTTGATCGCATGCTCCAGCGTGCCGGGGCCCTTTTCCATTCGGGGGAGCTTGAGCAGTCGCTCGGGCAGCTTGGCCCGCACCTTGAAGTTGATGAACTCCACCGGGCTGTCCGGGTAGGTCCGGCCATAGAGCTTTTTGTAGATTTCGTCAAAGCGGCCACGCACCGTGTCCGGGCTCAGAGAGGTGACGTCGGCCTCGGGGACGGTGACGTTCGTCTCCGAGCCCTGTCCCACGAAGCGCATGTCCACAGAGCGCTCGTACCGAATATCGTCGGCCTCGCCGGATTTCTGTAACGTCCGGGCCCCTTCGATCTCCAACTCCTTGAAGATCTCTTCGATCTCGCTGAAATCGGCCTCCGCCAGGGCGACCTTGTGGCTCCGCACGAGATCGAAGGCCCGGGGAGCGGTGAAAAATCCCAGGGCCGACCCGACGCCCGCATTGGGGGGCACGATGAGCTTGGGGGCCCCCAGCTTTTTGGCCAGGCCGTAGGCATGGACAGGTCCGGCTCCGCCGAAGGCCGCCACCGTGACTACGTTGGGGTTCCCCCCTTTCTCGGCAATGTGGGTCTTGGCCGCCGCTGCCATGGTCTCGTTGATGAGGTCATGGATCCCCCAGACGGCGTGAATAAAGGAAACGCCCAGGGGGCCTGCGATCTTTTCTTCCACGGCCCGTTTTGCCCCCTCCTTGTCCAGCTTCATCTCCCCGCCCAGGAAGTAGTCCGGGTCCAGGTATCCCAGAAGCAGGTCCGCATCGGTCACGCCGGGATCCTTCCCGCCGCGCCCGTAACAGACGGGCCCCGGATCCGCGCCCGCACTCTCCGGGCCCACCTGGAGGGTGCCCAGGCGGCTGACCTTGGCGATGCTGCCGCCGCCCGCACCGATCTCCATGAGATCCACCACCGGGACCTGGATCGTGAGACCGCTTCCCTTCATGAAACGCTGCACCCGGCCCACCTCAAACGTGGGAACCACCCCGGCTGTACCGCCCTGAATCAGGCAACTCTTGGCCGTGGTGCCCCCCATGTCGAAGCAGAACATCTCAGGGAGGTTGAAGAGCTTGCCATAGTACTCCCCGGAGATCACCGCGGCCGTGGGTCCGGACTCGATGATTCGCACCGGGAACTCCGCCGCGGTCTCCACAGAGGTGATGCCGCCGCTTGAGAGCATGATGAACAGCTTGCCGTCGATCCCGATGGATTGGAGGCGATCTTCGAGCTTCGTGAGGTATCGACCGGTCAGGGGCTTGACATAGGCATTCGTCACGGTCGTGCTCGTCCGCTCGTACTCTCGAATCTGGGGAAGGACCTTATAGGAGACGGAAACGGAGAGATCTGGAGCCTCTTCCTCGATGATCTCCTTGAGCATCATTTCGTGGGCCGGATTCTCAAAGGAGTTCAGGAGGCAGACCGCGATGGACTCCACGTCCATGTCCAGGAGCTGGCGGACCACATCGCGCGCTTCTTTCGGGTCCAAGGGCTTGAGCACGGTGCCGTCGCTTCGCACCCGTTCGTCCACCTCGAGGCGCCGCCGCCGGGGGATCAGGGGCTCGGGGAACTCCGCAAAGATGTCGTACGGCGCGTATCGGATCTCGCGGCCCAGCTCCAGGACGTCCCGAAAGCCCGTGGTCGTGATGAGGCCGGTGGGTGCACCCTTTCGTTCGATGATGGCGTTGATGACCAGCGTTGTGCCGTGGATCACCTCGTCCAGCTTGCCCGTGAGATCCGGCACCCGCGCTTCCAGCTCCCGAACGCCTTGCTCCACAGCATCGGAGGGATCCGACGGTGTGGTGAGGCACTTATTGATGCGAAGTTCCCCGGTTTCGTCGTTGAGCAGAACAAAGTCCGTGAACGTCCCGCCGATGTCACAGCCCAGGCGATAGCACTTCTTAGACATTCAATCCTCCTGGTGTTTTGTTGCTCATTCGCTGCACGGTTACGAAAAATTGACGGTCTCGCAAAAACCCGCTAGACTCCCGGTTGGGCACACTTAAGTCACTGGAATCGCTAGGGGCAAATCTCTAGGTCTCGACTTTTTACAACTCAATCAAATTTCATTCTCTCGCCAAGACGCAATGAGCGCCAGGAAAAAGGACTTCTTCGTATGCCCTTTTGTGGTTTCACTTTGTAACTTCGCGTCTTTGCGAGAGAAAGAGGGTCTGCTCCTTATCAGGAAGGGATCCCGTTTACCGCTTGCTTCGGGCTTCCTTGACAAGACAGAGCTCCAGGTCGCACTGCAGGCACCGGGACGCCTCGTAAACGGCCTGTTCGTCGCTGAGGCATCCTTCCACCTCGTCGAATCCCTTGAACCGTTCCTCGATAGGAAGCTCAGGGACCTTGCTTCGCATGCGATCCGCAAAACCGCGCTCCCTCGCCCCGTCATAGGACGATGTGTCGGGACGCTCGGCAAGGGTCTCCTCGATGTCTCCGTCGCCGCCCAAAAACCGGTCCATGGCGGCGGCGGCCTTCCGGCCGGCGGCGATGGCGTCGATGATAGCGCCGGGACCCTTTCCGGCATCGCCACCCGCATACACTCCGGGGAGCCCGGTTTCCATGCTCTCCATGTCCACGGCGATCAGGCCCCGATCCACGGGCAGGTCCCCCCCTTCTGCAAAGGACAGGTCCGCAGCCTGGCCGATGGCCAGAATGACCTGATCGGCATCCACGGTTTCCGTGAGATCGTTGAAGGCCGGGCAAAAGGCGCCGTTCTCATCAAAGACCGAGGCGCACTGCACGAGCTCGATTCCGGAGACGTTTCCTCCGGATCCCAGGATTTTCCTGGGGCCCCACGCGGGCATCAGGCGGACGCCTTCCTCCAGGGCCTGTTCGATCTCCCAGTCGCTGGCCGGCATCTCCTCCCGCTTCTCCAGGCAGGTCATGGTCACCCCCCCGGCCCCCATGCGAAGCGCCGTGAGGGCCACGTCCACGGCCACATTGCCGCCTCCTACCACTACGACGCGCTCCTTGAGATCCACCTCTTTGCCCTCAGACACATCCGAGAGAAAATCCACGCCCCAAAGGGCGTCCTCCGAATCCGCACCCTCCAGTTCGATCCTTCGGCTCTCCTGGAGCCCGGGGGCGAGGAACACGGCGTCATAGTCCTTCCGAAGCGTTTCCAGGTCCAGATCCTTTCCGAGGCGTTTCCCGGTTTCCAGATGAATGCCGACCCCGAGGACCCGGTCGATCTCCAGGTCCAGGACCTCTTCCGGAAGACGATAGGAAGGGATCCCGTAGCGCATCATGCCGCCCGCTTTGGGCCGCGCCTCGAAAACGGTCACATCATGCCCCTTTTTACGGAGGTAAAACGCCGTCGTGAGTCCGGCGGGGCCGGCTCCCACAACCGCCACTTTTTTTCCCGTAGCATCCGCCACCCGGGTGTTCCGTTCGAACACATCGCCGGCCTTGTCCGCAGCGTACCGTTTCAGCGCGCAGATGCTCACCGGCTGGTTGACCTCTCCCCGCCGGCACTCGGTCTCGCACGGGCGCATGCAGACACGGCCCAGGATTCCCGGGAACGGGACCTTTTCCAGGATGACCGCGCAGGCCTCTTCGGGTTTTCCGAGGGCGATGAGCCGAAGGTAGCTCGGTATGTCAATCCCGGCCGGGCAGGCCGATGCGCAGGGTGGGGGGCCGTCCGCGGGTACGGTCTCCTCGGGTCCCAGGACCCGCAGGGGTCGCAGGATGTCCAGCACGGCAATGCCGTTGGGGCAGACCGTCTCACACCGGCCACAGGTGGTGCAGGTCCATGCCATGCCTGAGTCGGCGGCCTCCTGGGTCAGGTCCATCTCGATATACCGGACCATCCTTCGGACGTTGAAGCCGTCCTTTCCGGTGACGGGACAGGCTGAGGCGCAGCAGCCGCACTGCTCGCAGGCCTGAAGCATGTCCACGTTTCCAAACTGTTCCGCCAGTACGGTATTCGCGTCCATTAGTCTTCGAAACCTCTCATTCCAGGTTCAACGCTTTGGCCATGTTGCGCATGATATTGGCGAACTTCGGCCCGTCGGCGGCCGAACACCAGTCCAGCCAGAGCCGATCCGGGTCGTAGCCTTTCTTGGCGAGCCGCTTGCGTGCCCGCTTGATGCGCGTATCGCAGGCGTAGTTCCCGGAGATGTAGTGACAGGTGGGGAACTCGCACCCGACGACGAGCACGCCGGCCGCTCCCAGCTCATAGGCCCGCTCGATCAGCTTGATCGGGACGCGGGCCGAGCACATGACCCGGATCAGGCGCCCGCAGGTGGGGTACTGGAGCCGGCTGACCCCGGCCATGTCCACCCCTCCCAGGGCGCACCAGTGGCAGACGAAGCCAAGGATCTTCTTGTCTGCATCCTCTTCCAGGGCCGCCTCGACCTGGGCCAGGAGCTGCTCGTCCGAGTAGTGGACGATCGTGATGCACTCGTTAGGGCAGTCGGCCGCGCAAAGGCCGCAGCCCTTGCACAGGGCCTTGATCACCGAAGGGTTCTTGTCCTCGTCGATCTCGATGGCCCCGTAAGGGCATCGCTTGTAGCAGAGGTTGCACTGGTTGCAGTTCGTGAGGTCGATGTCCGCAACGATCCCCTCCGCCTCGATGAAGCCGTTCTTCATGGGGATGGAGGCCCGCATGGCGGCCCCGATCCCTTCCTCGCAGGTTTCCTTGAGGGTCTTTGGGTTCTTGGCGCAACCGCAAAGGGCCACGCCGTCCGCCGGAAAGTCCAGGGGTCCGAGCTTGATGTGCCGTTCCTGAAAAAAGCCCTCCTTGTTCGTGGACACCTTGAGCTGACCGCGTAAGGTATCGGCGGTTTCATCGCCCGTGAATCCCACCGTGAGGACCAGCAGGTCGGCGGGGATGGTGAAGTCCCGTCCCAGGAGGGTGTCGTACACCGTCACGCCCAGGTTCCCGTTGTCCGGCTTCACCTCGGGATACCGGTCGTCCGGAAAGCGGACGAACTTGACCCCCGCCGCCTTGGCCTCCTGGTAGTGGACCTGCTCGTCTTTGATCAGGCTCAGGTCCCGGTAGAGGATGTAGACGTTGGCATCCGGGTATTTCCTCTTCAGGGCCAGGGCGTTCTTGACCGAGACCGGGCAGCCGACGCTGCAACACCCGCGCTCCTCGTTCTTGGAGCCCACGCAGTTGATGATGGCCGCGTTCTTCACACCGTTGAGCCCGTCCTCCTTGAGGAGGCCTTCGAGTTGAAGCTGGGTCACGACGCGCGGGTCCTTCCCGTACTGAAAGGCCCCGTTCTCCGGCTCGATCTCGCGCATGCCCGAGGCCACGATCACGGTAGAGATTCCGAGGTTGACGCTCTCGCCCTCCTCGCCGCCGACCCTCAGCGTGACCTTGTAGTTCCCGATGTAGCCTTCCACATTTTCGATTTCCGCATTCGTGTACACCGTGATGGTCGGGCTGGCCTCTACCTGCTCGCGGCGTGCCTTCACCAGGTCGGCCGCCGGGACGGTCTCGTGGTCGTGCGCCACCGTGTGGATCCGGTTCAGGATGCCGCCGAGCTCGGGGTTCTTTTCCACGATGTACGCCTGGAAGCCCTGCTCGGCCACGTAAAGCGCTGCACTCATGCCGGCCATACCGCCTCCCACGATCAGGCAGTCCTGACCCACGGGAAGGCGGATCTCCTCGCCCTCCTCGAGAAGAGCGGCCTTGGCTGTGCCCATTTTGACCAGGTCCTTGGCTTTTTCCGTGGCTTTTTCAGGTTCGTTCATGTGCACCCAGGAGGCCTGCTCTCGAATGCTCACGAACTCCAGGAGGTAGGGGTTCAGTCCGGCCTCCTTGACCGTGGCCTTGAACAGCGGCTCGTGGGTTCGGGGGGTGCACGACGCGATGACCACGCGGTTCAGGTCGTGTTCCTGAATCGCGTCCTTCATGGTGCTCAGCGCGTCCACGGAGCAGGACCAACGGCCTTCGTCCACGTGGGCCACGTGAGGAAGGGTCTTCGCGTACTCCACTACCTCCGGGACGTTCACCACGCCCGCGATATTCGAGCCGCAATCACAAACGAATACGCCGATTCTCAGTTCGTCACTCATGAAACGTTCCTCATCGGATTCTGTCATCGATCGGCTCCGCCCCGGCAGGAGTCCTAAAAAAGGACCGGGCCGTCCCGATCGAACGTTCTTTGTCTCATTCGTTCACGACCGCCTTCATGCTCGCGGCCGTGGCCTGGACCACGGATTCGGAGATGTCGATGGGTCCGGTGGCGCCTCCGCAGAGGTAGATGCCCTTCACCTTGGTCTCCAGGGGGGCCAGGATCGGGTTTTCCTCCTTGAAGAAACCGAAGGAGTCCAGGTCGACTTTCAGGGTCTTGGCGAGGCGCTCGTTGCGCTCGCTCGGGACCAGGCCCGTGGAGAGCACCAGGAGGTCGAACTCCTCTTCCACGATCTCGCCGGTTTCCTGGCTTTCATATCGAATGCGGACGTTCTTGGTCTCCGGGTCTTCGGTGACATCATAGGGCCTCGCCCGAACGTACCGGACGCCCACCTCGTTCGCCTTTTCGTAGAACCCCCACATGCCTTTACCGTACGCCTTGAGGTCATTGTAAAAAATCGTCGTCTCCACCGAGGCGTCGTGCTCCTTGGTGATGATGGTCTGCTTGGCCGCAATCATGCAGCAGACCTTGGAGCAGTATGGGACGCCGTGGTCGATGCCGCGCCCGGCACACTGGATCCACCCGATACGGTGAGCATGATCCCGGTCCGAGGGGCGGACGATCTGTCCCCCAGTGGGCCCGCCGGCATTCATGAGGCGCTCGAACTCCATATTCGTGATGACGTTCCGGCAGGTCTTGTAGCCGTGGAGGCCTTCGGGGGGCACGGCGTCCTTGAGGCCGGAGGCCACAATGATGCTCTTCACCGTGATGTTGAGGGTTTTGTTGGACTGCCAGAGCCGAACCGCGTCCTTGCCCTCCTCCTTGCATGCCTTGACGCACAGAGCGATAGGGCACTCCCGGCACTGGCTGCAATCCACCACGCAACCGCCCACACACGCTCCCTGGTCGTTCATCCGGCCGTAGCGGCAGTCCGGGTCGATCACCGCCACGTTGGGCACGGCCTGCGGAAAGGGAATATGCGCCAGCTTTCGCGTTCCAAAGATCCTTCCGTCCATCTCATCCGGGATGGCCACGGGACAGGCCTCGAAGCAGGCCCCGCAGCCCGTGCATTTCTCCTCGTCGATGAAACGGGCCCTTTTGACCAGACGGACCTTGAAGCCCTCGTCCGACTTCTTGACCTTTTTGACATCCGTGTTGGTCAGGATCTCGATGTTCGGGTGGTTGTCCACCTCATACATCTGCGGGGCCTCGATACATATGGAGCAGTCGTTCGTGGGAAAGGTCTTGTCCAGTCTCGCCATTATCCCGCCGATGCTCGGGGTGTCGTCCACGAGATAGACCTTGGCGCCGTAATCGGCGGCGTTGAGCGCGGCGTTGATTCCGGCTACGCCGCCTCCGATGATCAGAATCTCATCACTCATGTCTCTCACCTCAGACGCATGCAGCGCAGCTTCCCTCCGGGAGTCGAAGGGATCGAGCGCCTTCTGGATTGAAAACGCTTCGCTCGCACATTCCTCACTCAACGAAGGTGGGACTGCGAGGATAGGGGGCGATCTTCATGGAACAGCATGCCTGATCATTAGCGGTCTCGCAAAAAGCCCGTTCGACGGGCCTGGCAATGCTGTAACTCATTGGAATCGCAGGGGGAATAACCTATTGGTCACGGGTTTTTTTGCAACTCCATCCCTATGTAGGATTCCCCGTAGTCCCGCCACGGGCGGGACTACGGGGAGAATCCATATGGAAATCCCCTCTGTCTGTTCGATCTCAGGAGGTGCCAGAGGGGATTTCCTGATAAGACGTCCGGTACGGTTGGGGATCCGCTTCCACATGAGCACGAGCTCGAGGTCCAGCACCAGCATCCACACGAGGATCAACAACCGCTTCCACAATTGCAGGATTCGCTTCAGATTTCGGTAATCACCACCGCTTTCGATTTGCACACCGCTTCGCAGGTTCTGCATCCGAGGCAGTTCTGAGGCCGCACCGGAGTCGCCTTATGCGACACATCGAAGACATCCACCGGGCAGTAAATCTTGCACAGCTCACATCCATCGCACTTGTCGGGATCGACGTGAACCAGGTAGACTTCGAATGTCACGCGTTCCTTGGGCATGTATTCCCCTACACGGTTTCGCTGGATACCTAGTCGCAGATCAGCTCCGTGAGAACACTGTTCATTTTCTTCGGGTGAATGAATGCAAACTGCCCGTTGCGAAAGGGCCGAAGCACATCCCCGTTCGGGGCAGGAATGAACGGATAGTCGTCCTTGAGGTCATTCACCGCCTGCTCCGTGTTGTCCACGTTGAGGCTGATGATCATCACACCCTCCCCGTTCTTCTCGATCCACTGGGCTACAGGACCGTCCGGGGTGGTGGACTCCATGATCTCAAAACCGACCTCTCCGATGTAGTAACGTGCCACTCGGATCTGTTCCGGCTCGTCCACGTAAGGATCGTCCGGTTCGGCCTTGCCGAGGACCGGTTCCCATACCTTTCGGGCCGCGTCCAGATCCTTCACCGCAATACAGATATGATCCACTCGGTTTACTTTCATCTTCCACTCCTCGTTATGGGGGGCATTCGCATCGCCGGTTCACCTTCCGGCATGGGCCGGCCCCATGAAAGAATAAAGCGACCCTTCCTGCCGGGTACCCGTCGAAGCCCCGGACGCGTGGTTCCTTCGACCAGGGCTTCAGCGGCCGACGAGGTTAGAACGTCACCTTTGAAAGGGGCACGGTAATGGCCTGGTCCGGACAGGCGCACCCGCACTCGTTGCAGTCCTCGCAGATGAACTCCGTGACCACGGGCCTTCCGTTCTGCACACGGATGGCCGAATCGGGGCAGACCTCCACGCAGATTGGCTGGGTTATCCCGCCGCACATCGTGCATTTTTCCATATCGATCTGAGCAGCCATTGTATCACTCCTCTTGTTGGTTATTGATCCAGGGAAAGCTTGAACACCCATTCGCCTTCGCCGCGGGGAATCGCCTTCAGCATCTCGATGGAGAGCTTCCGGTTGAAAAAGAGGCTCACGTCCACGAGCATCGCCTGAAACATCTTCTCACGGGCCTGGGCCACCTCTTCCATGGGCACGCCGAAGGTCTTAGCGGCCGTAGGCCACGGGTCCCGGTCGCAGCGGATCATGGCCTCGGTGGGTTTCTCGCCGGGCTCCACCCTCACGGCGGCTCCCTCGTTGGCCCATGCGCCTGCGAGCTGTTTGGCGACCATTCCGAGGAAGGCCTCGTCTCCCTTGAGCAGGTTCAATCGAGGCAGCAGGCCCTTTCCGATGTAGAGACCGAAGGCCTCCGCGGCCTTCAGACCGATTTCCATGGGATCGGCGTTCTCCCCCGCCATCTCGACGGCGAAGTCACGCCACCGGTAGTACGTGTTGCAGATTTCCCCTTGGGCCCCTTGCAGGGTCTTCCAAAGCTTCGTAATTTCCTTCTCGGCGTTCACTGGCATAATTGAACCTCCTTATATCCTGAGACCGATCCGGTAGCCGTCATGGACCGCACTGGACAGGTTGCGGGGTACCAGGGCGTCCCCGACCACGTAGAGCTCGATGCCTTCGCTCTGAACGGTCGCCTTGAGCGCCTCGTTGGTTTCCCGCTCGGTGAGAATGATCGTGTCGCACTGGACCGGGAATCGATATCCGTTCTTGGTCTTCACCACGATCTCCCCGTCGCCGACCTCGGCGATGGTGCAGTCGTTATACGCGGTCACGCCGTTCTGCCTGAGGTAGATCATGTAGCGCCACTTGAAGGACGGGTTGATGTCAAAACCCGCGGACTTGTCCTTGCCCACGAGCGTTACCTTCTTCCCTTCCTTGGCCAGCTTGAGGGCCACGCCGATGCCGGGCTTCCGGTTGCCCCAGACGACCACCTTCTCGCCCACCTCGGCCTTTCCGGAGAGGACGTCCAGCACGTTCACCACCTTCTTGCCGTCCTCCTCTGCGCCCTGGAGCGCGGAGTAGACCGGTCCGGTGGCCAGGACCACCGTGTCTGGAGCCTCGTCCTCGATCAACGCATCGGTGACCTCGGTGCCCAGGTGGAACTCGACGCCGAACTTCTCGCACATCGTCTTCTGGAAGTTCGTACAGGTCATGAGCTCCTCATCGCCATAAGGTGCCTTGGAGGCCTCGTTCAGCGTGCCTCCCAGGATGTCCCGCTTGTCGTAAACGTGTACCTCGTGTCCCCGCTGTGCGGCCACGTACGCGCACTCGAGGCCGGCCGGACCCGCGCCGACGATCATCACCTCTTTCTTGTCGTCCTCCGCCACTTCCTTGGGGAAGAAGTCGGGATCGTGCTCATGGGCGCACACCGGGTTGATGTAACAGGTCATGGGGGCATCCCGGAAGAGACGCGCCAGGCAGAGGTTACAGGCCACACAGTGTCGGATCTCGTCCTCCCGGCCCTCGAGAACCTTCTTAGGCATCAAGGGATCGGCGATCATGGAGCGGCACATTTCCCAGATATCCAGCTCGCCCTTGGCAATGGCCTCCTCGGGGAAGGTGGGGAGAAAGATCCGGTAGGCCATCTGGATGGGGATCTTCACATGCTCCTTGGCTCGTTTGGCCAGGTATAGCCAGTTGCCCTGGGGAATGTCCCGGCTGATCACCGGATAGATGGATTCCTGCCATCCCAGGGTGCAGCTGATGTAGTCCACGCCCGCCTCTTCGGAGATCTGGTAGCTCTGCATGGACTCCTCGGGGGTGTTGCCGCCCACGTCGTCCAGGAGCTCCTCGGAGCAGAGGCGGATGCCCACGGGAACGTCAGGGCCCACGGCCTCTTTCACACCCTGAATGATTTCCACTACCGCCTGCATGCGGCCCCGGATGTCTCCTCCGTACTCGTCCGTGCGGCGATTCGTGTAGCTCGAGATGAAGTTGGAGATCAGGTAGCCCACGATACCCGAGATCTCCATGACGTCGAAGCCGGCTTCAATACCCCGCTTGGCCGCATCCACGTGCTGCTTGACCATCTCCTTGACCTCAGCGTTGGTCATCTCGGCCATGGGCTTGAAGATTCGAAGCCGCTGCGGAACGGCGGAGGGTCCGTGACCCACGGGAACCTCGACGGCTCCCACGCGCCCGCAGTCCATGAGCTGAAACCCGGCGACCGCCTTTTGACTGTGAATGGCGTCGGCGAGCTTCTTCAGCCCGGGAATGAACTTGTCGTCCCAGCATGCGGCTTGGCCCACATACCCCTGGCCTTTTCGGGCCTCGTCCATGTAGACCCCCTGCATGAAGCAGAGACCGCCCACAACGCCCTCGGCCCGGCGCCGCATGTACTCCACGTCCGCGTCCGTTACAAACCCGTCATGCTGGTTCAGGTTGTCCTCCGTAGCGGCATACTTGATGCGGTTCGGGACAATCAGGTTTCCGATTTGGATTGGCGTGAACAGATGGGGGTACTTCTTTGCCCCTGGGTAGGATGAATAATCCCATTCAAAAATTTGTTTCGCCATCTAACTATCCTCCTTTTACACAGTATTCTTGATTTTTATGGCGAATTCCATAGCCTCCGCATGACTTTGGCATCGCCCTGCCCCGAGTCTCTTCTTGGGCGCCTTCAAGACCGCGAGGGATCGCCCCACCTGCCGACCACCCGGATCAGAGGCCGGATAGGCTCCGGACGGATGAACGACCCAATGTCGCCCGTATACAACAATCCCTGTCCCTCCCCTCAGGCGGCCTCCACGACCTCGCCGGCCTTTGCCTGTTCCGCTCCGGGATCGGGTCGAAAGGCGCTGGCCAAGAGGTCGAACATATTGTCGAGGTTCTCAAACAGGGAGTAGGATCGGTCCTTGAGCAGCCAGCGGATGATCACGTGATCCATGGTTCCCACGAAGAGATCCCTGGCCACATAAGGGTTCAAGTCTTGCCGCATTTCCCCGGTGGCACACCCTTCCTCGAGGATGTCCAGCAGGTAGGCGTACAGGACCTTGACGTTGGAGTAGACCTCCGTTTCCATAAAGTTGGCGTTCGTTTTCAAGTACAGGTACACGATCTTCGCATCCAGTGGGGCCTGCTCCACGCGGCGCATGTACCACCAGAGGTACTTCCGAAGCTTGCTGAAGGCCCCCTGAATGCCGAAAAGCTGCTCTTCAAGGTCTGCAATCAGTTCGGAGACCCAAAGCTGGGGAATGGTCAGGAGGAGATCCTCCTTGCCCTGGAAGTACTCGTACAGCGCGGCCTCGGAGAGTCCCGCCTGCCGGGAAATATCCATGACCGTGGTCTTTTGGTAGCCTTGTTCAGCGAAGAGCTTCTTCGCGGAGTCGATGATGCGGCTTCGAGCGCTTTCTTTATGATTTCGGTTTGCCATCAGCCAATTCCTAAGGCCATTAACCCAAAATCTGGTATAGCACGTGTCTCAATATATAACCCCTTGTATTTATGGCTTCTATTATCCCCAAATGCGGTTTCTTTTCGCTGGGGCTCATTCCGGATTGGCAGAAAAATCAGGGGGATATTTTGGGGTGAAAAGGATTCAACATGGAAGCAAGGTCTAATTTTGCAAGAATCTTGGCTCATTAGGTTTTTTAACTCTATGTTTTTCATAAGCATTTGCTGATTTCTGCTTCGAACAGCAGTGTTATCTCCTAATAGCATTAGGTTTTCAGGCTGTCAAGAAAAAAACCAACGCCCTCGCGCCTGAGGGGTGAAGTGCATGCACCCTGAAAGCACGGCAATGGGCCTTGAGGAAGGCGTGGTTTGGCCTCTCATGCCGTGTGTTGTCGGCAGCGAAAAGGCTTGATCCCTACAACGGGATATGAGAAGCAGGGGTCAGTCGGGCGGATGGAACAGAATAGGAATGCGCATTCTATGCGCTTGCGGATTGACGTCACCGGTTTTCAAATGGATCTGCGCGCCGATCGCTGCGGCGTCGGCCGCACGGTTCGTCGAGTGACTTGGGGAGGGACGAAAGCAACGAAAGATCGACAGGGAGGGCGACGTGACTCGATATGAAGACCCCTTGGATGCTGTGGCCCTGCTCACGACGGGGCTCTATGTACTGACGACCGGAACAAAGGAAGAGAAGTATGGAATGGTGCTCTCGTGGGCATCACCGGTGTCCTCCGATCCCCCCCTGGTCATGGCGGCGGTTCGGTACAATCGGGTCCTGCATGAACAGATCCCCAGGTACGGATGCTTTGGAATCAATGTCCTGCCTGCGGAAGGGGTGGACTTGCTCAGAGGACTGGAGGAATCTCTTCGGCGTGACGCGGCAGCGGGAAGCGGCATGCAGCTCCTCCAGACCGGGGCCCCGCTGCTCGTGGAGGCCCTGGCTTGGCTGGACTGCCGTTTGGTGGCCTCCTATGCTCCCGGGGACCACACTCTGTTCATCGGTCGTGTGGAGGCGGCCAGCCGGCAGCGGCCCGGACGGCCCATGAGCAGCCAGGACCACGATTCCGTCTACTTGGGAAAACGTTAGGTGGCGTTCCTGCCCGCTACCTGACAGCCGCTACCTGATATCTGCCCTTACACTTACACCTACACTTTCCTCTCGAACTCCGCCATGAAGGCGACGAGGGCCTTCACCGCGTCCAGGCCCGTGGCATTGTAG
>Ga0272444_10000105_pt1 | contig 101030 bp, 86 predicted proteins | sample SSMForm13_FD_201033 | JGI IMG/M metagenome (GOLD analysis project Ga0272444, IMG submission 201033) | Marine sediment archaeal communities from Little Sippewissett salt marsh, Falmouth, MA, United States - SSM-Form-13 | ecosystem: Environmental > Aquatic > Marine > Wetlands > Sediment ...
GTGTGAATAGATTTTATTATAAAAAGAAAAAATGGCAATACTGAATGAATACGGTAAAAATACCGTTCAAACCCAGTATTATGTGAGTGTTAACAGATAGGACCGAAGATTGGTCTTTTGATTTTTTAATCCAAGTCTGTTTCGTATTCTGTCTCGATGGTATTCGATGGATCGTGTCGATAAGTGCATCATGTCGGCTATATCCTTGGTCGACTTCCCTTCCCGGATCAGGTTCGCAACCTGTATTTCCTTGGGAGTAAGGTTGTATTGACTCAAGGTTATATTTCGCAGGAATGGAGACGTCACACCACGTAAATTCGTCTCCAGGATATCAATGAGTGCCTCTTTTTCCGCATCCAAAAGTCTGCCTTTTAATTTGTCGACATAGGGCATTACCAATGCACGAATGTTTGAAATCACATTGCGCTGAAGCTCCAGGCGATCTTCATCTCTGTGCCGCAAAATCACCCGTAATGCCGCATTCGCCTCCTCGAGATGCCTGGACTTTGCTTTTAACTCCTGCTCGTTATTTCTTAAATCCTCTTGCGCCTTTTTGTTGCCGGTCATGTCCTGAATAATACCGATCCCGCCGGTGATTACTCTACTCTTCCCATAAAGGGGTGTTGTACGCACAAAAACCCACTTTTCATTCGAGTCCGCATATGGTCGTAACCTTCCCTCGTAGGTACCCTCTTTGCCTTTCATCGGCATCATGAGACAGGGGATACATGTTTTGTCCCTCAATTTGTGAAGGTCCAGACCAGAAAGTGTATTTTTATCCGTTCCTAAGATCGAAGCAAATATATCATTTGCTTCGACAATCTTTAGTGAGGTGTCATAGTAAAATACACCGGCAGGGGCAGAATGAAAAAGAAACCTGTATCGTTCTTCGCTTTCGCTCAGCGCGTTTTCCGCCAGTTTTCTGTCTGTGATATCGCTTGCAAAATTAAGTATCGCCGGTTCACCGTTCCACATCATACGGACGACATTTATTCCCAACCACTTGGCATTACCGTGTTTGTCAATAATTCTATGACTGTATATGTTGACAAATTTTTCTCCACGCATTCGCCGTACGTGTCGTTCATACACCATTTGCCTGTCTTCCGGATGTATGAGATCGACGAAAGATCTCTCTGCAAGTTCCTCTTCTGAGTAGCCCGTTATTTCGTACGTTTTCGGATTTGTATACAGCAGTTTTCCGTTTTGGGTCACATAAATGGCTTCGTTTGCATTTTCCACAAGCAGACGATATAAATCCTTTTTTTTTCGTGGCGCACGTTCTCCATGAATGAGATCATTCATCATCGTCTCCATAACAGTTTACCCGCAAAAATTATGGTCAGATACTGCATAGTCAGTCGCGGGCACCTTGCAGTATTGTCGCACATTGAACTACAGGATCATCATTATCTTCCCAGTACCGCAATTGCCGTGCTTCCTATGCCAACGTGCAATCCGAGCACTGGCGATGCATCCGTCAATAATATTTCTTCTGTCTTGAACATTGATTTCAATTCTGTTCGATACCACGCCGCCAGACGCGGTTCAAGCACATGCACCACACTGAATCGCGGTTCACGGCACGTCCTTGCATACTGAGCAGCAAGCTCCAGGGTCTTTCGTATTACCCTCCTGCGCCCCAGCATTTTTTTAATTTCAACCACCCGCCCCTCCGCATCAACGGTGAGTACGGGACGAATATTAAGAAGTGTGCCGATAATCCCTTTTGTTTTCGTCACCCGTCCGCTCCGCATCGCATATTTTAGTGTAGGTAAATTAATAAATATTTTTGTATTTTTTACAAATCCTTCGATGCGGCGCACAATCTCTTTCACATCAAGACCGCTTTTTATCAAGCGGTATGCCTCATGGGCGATTAATCCCATTGCCGCGGAACTCGTCTTGCTGTCAATGACATGTACTCTGTCTTGCAAATCCTTCATTCGGCTTGCAGAACGGGCCCCGCCGATAGTTCCGCTTAAATTTCCCGAAACATGTATGGATATTATAGACTCATAGATGGGCGCCAGGTTTTCATACACCTGAATAAACTGTCTTGGTGACGGCTGAGATGTGGAAAGTCTTTCTTTGGTGTTTTTGAGTACATCATAAAATTCGTTTGCCTCTATTTCTATACGGTCGAGATAGTTGTGTTTCCCGATCCGAAGTGTGAGAGGCACCACATGGATACTGCAGGCCTGAAAAATTTCCGGTGGGAGGTCACAGGTTGAATCGGTCACGAGGGCAATTTTCTTTGATGCCGGCGCAACCACCGCTTCACGCTGTGCGTGCATATCGTCTACGTTCCGTCGTGACACCACGCCGTAAGAAGCAACACGTGCAAATACCATATCAGGTTCATTGGTGTGTATATGAATACGGATTTTACTTGTCGAACCTACAACGATCAATGAATTGCCCATGTCTCCTATGGCATGGCGAACCTCATCGCGATTGATATTATTTCCCTCGACAAGACACTGTGTGCAATATCGAAATGTAATATCCGCATGTGATGGACCGGCTGCCGCTTCTCGCACTTTTCTTACGACTTCCGTACCGATTTTAAATGCCCTTACGCGTCCTGATTCAATAAAATCAACCATTCCTTCCAGAAGGTTGACAAATCCTTGAGCCCCCGCGTCAACTACTCCCGCCTTTTTTAATTCCACTAACAGATTGGGGGTCTCGGCAAGAGAATCCTTAGCCCTTTTAAGAGATTCACTCAATAGTTCAACAAAATCATGGGTTTGATGCGCACATTCGCTGAGATAATCGGCCCAGTCTTTCATGACAGTAATGATGGTGCCTTCACGGGGTGAAGAAATAGATCGCCTGGTCTGGTTCACCGCATTAATGGCTGCTGTCGCAAAGGCCCTCGTGGAAAGTTGAATTTTCCCTTTTGTCGATTCAGCAAGTCCTTGAAAAAACTGTGCGAGGATAACCCCGGAGTTCCCCTGTGCACCGATAAATGCGGAATCCGCTATGACGCCGCTAATTTCTCCGAAAGAGTTCTGATCGCATCGCCTTGCCCCTTCTACGATGCTGTCCATTGTCGCAGCCATGTTTGTCCCCGTATCACCATCAGGTACGGGATACACGTTAATCTTATTCAGGTAATGTTCCATTTCACTGATGCGCCGGGCCGATGCTATTATCGATTCCTTAAACTGGCTTCCATCGAGATATTCAAGTTTCCGGCATGCTCCGAGAGGGGCCCCGCCGTTATCAGCGCTCATATATTTTTGATTTTTTCTATTCATTGCATCATTCTTGTGTAGAGGAAATAACAAGCCTTTGCTGCTCGTACGCTAGTGCACAAACAGCTAACCGACAGCGAATGGAGGCAATTATACTTAGATGGAGAATTAATGCAATCTTTAAACTATTTTATATACGGTATTAAAGGGGCATCCCTCCACGCGATCGTTTATTGCATTAAGGCTTGATCCTGCCGCATCTTTTTTGTATGTTCCCGAAGGGCAGTTGCCGGACAAAAAAGATGTGCAATAAAGAAATAATTATTTAATGAGTTTCTCGAATATAATTGTTATGATACATATACTGCTGATGGCAGGGAATCGAAGGAAAGGTGGAAGCAGGTGAACCCATGAGTAAATATTTTAAGGCATTTCTTATATTACTACTTATAATGATTGTGACGACCTTTGCGGTGAAAAACAACGTCCCGGTACGGCTGAATTATTACTTTCACATCTCAAAGTTTGAATTTCCCCTTTACGCCCTCATCTATGCCACATTCTTCATCGGTGTGCTTATCGGCATGGCTGTGGGAATAACCCAGAGAATCACCCTGTGGAGAAAAATGAAAAAATTTCGCAAGGAAGCGGAAACATTGGGGAATAAAGTAGCAGCATACCAGCCGGAGCCTGCCAAGGGGGATAATGCGCCTGAGGAGCGCAAAAAAGACGGTCTGGAGCAGGGACTCGCTCAACTGCCCGCACAGAGGCCCTACAAATAGGTGCGAACGGGGTACAACAACAGTCAGGCAAAAAATCAATAAAGTGTAATATGGAAAGTTTCACACCCGATTCATATGAAACTCATGCAAAAAGCAATACGATTTTTCCTTTTTTGCATAACGCTGCTTCTTACCATCGTAGCGTTGATTATTGGAGGAACCTCCCTGTTTCTTGAATCGGAACAGGGCCGGCAACTGATACACACATCCATTAATTCACGCATCCCAGGCACAATTGAGTGGGATCACATCGATATCTCCTTTTTAAAAGGGTCCATTGAAGTTCACAGCGCAATACTTACAGATCCACAGAAGAACAGTATTGCCGGATTTGAAACATTCTACGCCTCTATAGACTGGAAAGATCTTTTGCGTGGCACTATCACCGTTCCTCTGGTGTTACTCAAGAAGCCATGGGCGACGATTGAACAAAACACACATGGGGAAATCAATATCGTCAGCGCCCTCACCCCTTCAACCGCTTCAAGTTCTCACGATTCAACAACACCATTTCCTTTCAATGTTGTTGTGAAAACCGCCAGGATCTCAGACGGTTCCTTTCTTTTTGATCTCGGTCAGCACAAGGGGCGTTTTCAGACAGAAGGACTTGCCGTTACGGCCTGGGGAAACCTCCTCGAGCAATCGGCAGAAATCGACTGTCACGTGCCCATGCTTGCTTTTCAAGATTCTTCACGGAAAATTAACCTTGATACTATTGAAATAAAGGCCGCCTTCAAAAAAGGAAATCTTGATCCTTTGTGGGTATGTGCGACAACGACGGCTTCTTCCGTTATGCTTCGCGGCAGTGTGAACGATATCGCCAAAATACCTGCACTGGATCTCAATTTCACCTCATTTATTTCTTTGTGCGAGATAACAAACTGGGCAAAGGTAAATGTTCCCGTAACGGGGAATGCTGCGGTGAAGCTAAAAATTGCCGGAGTCGCGAATAATCCCTCTTTGTCCGTGGATTTAGCCTACGACGGGGGTATGCTCTCATCTTTGCCTGTAGATCGTCTCGACATGAAGGCCATCATGAACGACCGTTCCGTGTCCATACAATCACTCACTGTTCATGTCGCGTCCGGTGTCTTTGATGCAACAGGAGCACTGCATTTGCAACCTGTGTTCCCTCAGGGTTTTCTCGGTGCTGAGCACAATTGGGACGCACTTGCCTACACCCTTGCCGGTAAAGGAAAAGAAATGAAACTGATGGAGCTATTCCCGGGACGCAATGTGCCTGAAGGTGCATTGCAGACATCTTTTTCACTTGAGGGTATGGGGATTACACCGCGGAAACTGTCCGCCCGTGCATCCGTGGATCTTTCAACAGACAATCTCAGGACCACTGCCATCAAAACGCATCATGATATTTCATTACACGCAGCATGTTCCGTAGAAAAGGGCATTTTGACCCTTTCAGAACTTTCGGCACTATCGGACACTGCATTCCTTTCGGGCTCAGGTTCACTGAGAATCGCCGACGGAGCGGTGAAGGCTGACGTTGAGGCAGAGGCACCGAAACTTCAGAATCTTCTCACGTGTATCGGCAGTTCGGGTATTGGGGGAAACGTCGGCTTCAAATTAACCCTCGGAGGACATCTGTCTCACCCTTCGCTGCAGTTGAGTGGATGGGGGAAATCGATGCTGTACGGCACACACACAATCGGTGACATGACTGTCATCGCCGATCTGGATACGGCCGGAACATTGGGGATCAATGATCTCGCAATCACGAAGGGCAACTCGTCAATAACGCTTTCGGGATCGATTCGACCGTTTCAAAAAGGCGGTTTTCATCTGAGCGACGACCCCTGGTTCGATCTTGACATTCACGCCCATTCCCCTGATTTGAATGATTTCAAAGAGGACATCGGCGGCGAAGCATCGCTCAGGGCGCGTATAACCGGTACCGTCGCGGCGGCCGAGGGAGATATGCAGCTTCGAGCCCATGATATCTCGACGCCCGTTCAAAAAGTTACACGCATTGATCTTCGCGGGTCCATTCACGGCGCCGTACTCCGGGCGGATTCATTCAGTATTGAGGTAGCCCCGGGGGAGGCGCTCACAGGTCACGGATGGATATCCCGGGACAGGACATTCGACCTGTCGCTTGCATCCAAAGGTATTTCTCTCCGCAACCTTGATATCATCGCCAAAGACGCACCGGTCGACGGTCTCCTTTCACTTTCTATCCAGGGAAACGGTTCTCTGGCCGATCCTCGCGTAAAGGGCTCTGCCCTCTTCAAGGGACTGCAATATAAGGGGCACAGGTTCCATGACCTTGATCTCAACATCTCACTTGAAGATCGCGCATTATCCCTATCGGGCCTGTCGGATTATGCATTGAACGGTTCATATCATCTGGATACAAGGGACTTCTCTCTTTCCCTGTCCGGCGACCGCATGAATCTTGCGCCCTATTTTTTAATCGCCGGTCAATCGAAGCTGTCCGGTTTTCTGACGGCCGACATAGAGGCAAAGGGAAATATTTCACGGCCTAAGTCTATTCACGCATCGGCGGATATAGCACAGATCGTGGTTTCGTCACCCGAAATTCCCCGGTTGATAGAGAGTCGCGACATCAGCATTTCCCTTTCAGACAGTCGGCTCGTTCTTGCCCAATCAAAGCTCCGCCTGCTTAATGAAGGTGAGGCGGTTATCACGGCCGACGGCATGCTCGGCGGTTCTTTTACCGCCGACATTCAAGGATCAATCCCCCTCAAGGTTGTCGAATCCCTTACGGATGTCGTGACGGACCTTGGAGGAAGCCTGACGGTTTCAGCAAAAATCACCGGCACGATATCGCAGCCGGCGATCGCCGCCGACGTACAAATTCATAAGGCCGGATGTACCATTTCGGCATTATCTCAAAGGGTACACAGCGTGAAAGGGCGGCTCGAGTGGCGGAAGCAAACCATTATAATTGCCGGACTGGAGGGGGCGTTAGACTCCGGCACATTCGGACTGGAGGGGTCCATAGGGATGGACGATTTTCGACCCGCATCGTTTCGCATCGCGCTGAAGGGATATCAGCTTCCCTTTGAGGTTCCAGAGAGGATGCACCTGGTGGCGAATACGACACTTTCCCTCGAAGGAACGCCGAAAAAATCTCTGTTGAAGGGAGAGCTTATTCTTGTAGAAGGACATTATTTTCGCGACGTGAATATCCACGACGTGGCAGACGCTATATTCCAAAAAAAGTCCCTGCCGCCGGAGAAGGGAGGTCCCCGTGAACGGTCATTTCTCAGTGCTGTCGCTGTAGATATCGCCGTGACGGCCAAGAATCCATTCGTGGTTGACAATAACATCGCCTACCTTGAGGTGCATCCGGACTTGAGGATTTCGGGTATGGCGACCAGTCCGGTTCTGCAAGGCCGCACCTCTGTGGAATCGGGAACTGTCACCTATCAGAAACGGGCCTTTAACGTCACGCGAGGGGTCATTGATTTCCTCAATCCTTACAAGACAGAACCAACCATCGATATCGCCGGTGAAACTTCCCTGAGAGATTGGGTGATTACGCTGAAGATATCGGGAACACCAGACAGGCTCGCCTTCAGACTGATCTCCGATCCCCCGGAAGAACATGGCGACATCATTTCACTTCTTATTCTCGGCAAAACAACGAGAGAGCTGATGAGCAGCGAAGGAGTGCTCACTGCCCCATCAATGGAAGCAATTGTTGCTCACATAGTCAATGCCACACTGGGAGAGGATATTAAGAAAGCCACCGGATTGGACACTTTTGAAGTTGAAACGGCGCCCGATGAACCCGGTCAGATCGATGAACACGTCAAGGTCACTATCGGAAAGGAGCTTTCGCGAAGAATGACGGTGAAATACTCCGTTGAAACGGAAGAGGGAGAAATGACGCAACGGGCCATTGCAGAATATAAGTTTCTGGAAAATATCCTGCTCAGCGGATTCCAGGACAATAAGGGCGTTTTTGGGGGAGAAATTCACTATCGGATTGAATTTCGCTAAGAAAGTCATGCACCGCACCCTATTCCACATATCCTGCCTCCTGTCTGGACTGCTGTGTCTCTGCATCTGTATGACCCCCTCCCCTTTCATCCATGCCGGTTCCATCAGTCAGGAGACGGAAAAGAGAGCCGATCGCAGATCCGAAGCGGTGGTATCGCACATTTCTCTTCATATTCATAAAGGTCCCGGGTACGATCGGAAGCTCATCGAGCTTGCTCGGACGCTCATTTTTTTAAAAGAGGGGCATGAACTTTCCACTTCGCTCCTCGACGCGTCAATCAGGGCGCTCAGCCTGAGCAAACGATTTTCGGCCATTCATGTTGACTCACAGGATACAGACGGAGCAATCGCCCTCTTCTTCGATCTTCAGCCGGCTGTCTTAATAAGGGATATTACAATCGACGGGATCTATCCATTCTTTGAAAATGATATCCTGAAAGTCATGACTGTCTCTGTCGGTGACATCTTCACCGCCGAAACACAACAGAGACAAGCACTATTGATAGAGGAGTTTTTCAAACGCGAGGGATTCATGGACCCCCGCGCAGACATCACGGCGGATGCCGATCCAGAGAGCGGAAATGTGACGCTCCACATTACCGTCGAGAAAGGTCGCTACTGGAAGCTAAATCGCATTAACATCAAAGAAATACAGAGTGTTAACTATTCATCCCTAAAGTCAAAGATGAAGGTATGGCGTACCCGTTATCTGCCGGGAACCGCCGGTCGATTCATCGAGGCGCAGGTACACAACGATATTGAAAGACTTACGGAACACTACAGAAGCCTCGGCTTTGCGGCATGCGCTATCGACGCATCAGTGCTAAGAAATGCCCCGAAGGCGCAGGTGACCATCAATCTTACCGTTGCGGAAGGTCCCCTATACCGTGTCCGGTTTACCGGCAACCATGTGTTTTCTGATTCGAAACTGAAAGAAGACGCGGTGTTTCTGCATGAGGGCATTACAAGCGACAGGATCTACAGAAAGAGCATAAAGAAGATCAAAGAACGCTACCGAAAGGCGGGATTTCCTGACGTTGCGGTATCCTGTGATGCCGACGATGCTGTTGAGGAAAAAACATCCATCCGCACGGTCACATTTACCGTGAACGAAGGGGTTTTTACTCGAATTGAAGAAATCAGAATTTCAGGCAATGCCATGGTACCCGACGACGAAATAAGAAAAGAGCTCGTCACAGAGGGCACGATCTTAAAAAAAGACACCCCCTACATCAGGGAAGATGTCGACAGAGATGCTGCGTCCATAAAAGTCCTCTATAACCGGCATGGGTTTATCAATGCAATAATTCGCACAGAGGTCGCCTGGGGTGAAACCGACGCAAAAGGCCGTTCTGCAGTCATCACATTTTTCATCAAAGAGGGAACCCGCACGATTCTCACGGCCGTAACAATTAAGGGGCTTACGATCATCTCCGAGACAGAGGCCATTGACGCCCTGAATTTGAAGGCGGGAGAACCTTTCCGGCCCTACATGCTTGAAAACGAGAAGCACATCCTATCTTCTCTTATTGCTGAAAAGGGACACCCCTATGTCGCCGTGGAACATGCCGCATCCATAAGCACCGACCAATCACAGGCATATGTGGAGTATATCATTGATGAAGGTCTCCGGGCAGAGGTGGGGCAAATTTTCATAACAGGCAATTTCAGAACAAGTAAGGCGCTCATTGAGGATGAAATGGGAATACAGACAGGCGACCTGTTTTCCCCGGTCAGACTGCTTCAGGGACAGCGTAATGTAAGAAATATGGACATATTCAGCTCTGTCAGGTTCAAGGCAATCGGTCTTGCGGAAAAGACCGGCCTTATTCATCTGATTGTGGATGTGAAGGAAAAAAAGCCCTATTTTGTGCAGGCAGGGATCGGGTATGAATCGCAAAGCGGTCTTTACGCGAAGGCGAAGACCGGTGACCGGAATTTTTTGGGCGCCCGCAAAAACCTGTGGATGAGCAGCACCATAAGTGAAATAGGGTACCGTACCGACCTCGGCGTCACTGAACCACGGTTTCTCGGCGCCAGCCTGTCGGCAACGCTCGCACTATTCCAGGAAAAAAAGGAGGAATTCAACCAGGATTTCGGTGTAGAAACCTATGGATCATCGCTTCAGTTCGCAAGAACATGGCCCTCCGGTTTTGCCGCGGAACTGGGATTCCGCTTTGAGCAGAAAGAACTCTTCTGCAGTGACGACGGTTCCTGTACGAGCACTGCAGCAGACATTGGGAACGCCCGCAGCATCCTTGTGACGACCCCTGCAATCAGCTTTGACAGTCGCGATTCCTTCATCCGCCCCAGAAAGGGAATGTTCTTCACGTTTTCATTCGATGTTTCAAAGGGAATCAGAAATTCCTTTGACGATTTTCTGAAATATCGATTTGACGGGAGATACTACATTTCCCCGCTTCCACGCCTCACCTTCGCCTTCGTTGCCAGAGCGGGGCTCATCCAGTTGTACGGCGATTCCGGAACGGTGCCCCGGGACCAGCTTTTCTATCTGGGGGGCATTTCCGATGTGCGGGGCTTTTCCGAAAACATGCTTCGGTACGACAGCTCAGAAAATCCCGCCGGGGGGCGCCTGTCCCTGTCGGGGAGCATGGAAGCGCGAATCGATCTGGGAGGAAATGTGGAACTGACCACCTTTGTCGATACGGGAAGTGTCTCACGCACCATGGGAAATTACGGGTCCGACGGATTTCGATCTTCAGTAGGCGCAGGACTTCGGTACCTGACCCCCATAGGGCCCATCGGATTTCTCTACGGCGTCAAACTTGATCCTCGGGAGAATGAACGCAGCGGAAGATTCCATTTTTCGATCGGCTATACCTTCTGATGATTCGAATCAATGTGTTTCAGAGGCCCCGTCAGAGCCATTTTTTCCTTTTGAAAAACGCCAGCATCCCCACGCCGGCTGCACACATACAGCACAGAAGCACCGGATAGGACCAACGCCATTTCAACTCGGGCATAAACTCAAAATTCATTCCATAGATACCGGCCAGAAAGGTCAATGGGATAAATATCGAGGCAAAAATGGTCAGCACCTTCATGACCTCGTTCATCTTGTTGCTCATACTTGAAAGATATAACTCCAGCATCCCTGAGAGAAGATCCTGGTATGTCTCCACTGCATCAATCACCTGAATTGTGTGATCGTAAAGGTCTCTCGTATAGAGTGAGAGTTCATGGCTGATGAGAGGGGATTCGCTTCGACTCAATGAATTTATTACTTCCCGCATCGGCCACAGGGATTTTCTCAAAAACACGATTTCCTGCTTTAACGAATGAATGGCCTGTATCGTATGCTGACGGGGATTGAATGTCAGCTCATCTTCAAGGACCGCTATGCGTTCGCCCAGTTTCTCCAGCAGGACAAAATAATGATCCACCACCATATCGATAAGTGCATAGGCAAGATAATCGGCGCCCAGTTTTCGTATTTTCCCTTTACCCTGACGAATACGTTCTCTGAGGGGGTCGAACACATCCCCTTCCAACTCCTGGAAAGAAATTACGCAGTGTGCGCCGAGAATAATGCTCACCTGTTCGGACTTGACTGCGTCGGTTTCCTGATCGTAATAGAGCATCCGTACCACAATTAAGATGTACTCTTCATGGTCCTCCATCTTCGGCCGCTGATTCGTGTGCAGGATATCCTCCTGCACCAGGGGGTGGAGATTGAAGTGATAGCCGATTTTTTCTATTATTTCAGGTTCGTGGAGCCCGTCAATATTCAACCAGGTCACCGATGTAGTGCCTCTAAAGGGATGGCACTCCTCACTATTTTCCAATTCGCGTTCGTGACATGTATCCGCATTGTACTCAAACACCCTCATCCTGACCTTCTCTGCTTTACGTTCTCCCACATGCACCAGTGTTCCCGGAGGTAGACCCACTTTTTTTGCGGTGCCTTTCATTCTCGCCAGTACGGACATGACCTTTCCCCCTTCCTGCAGTTCAATGAAAACAGCCGGTTGTACAGACAAACTCTGAATATTCAATACCCCTTTTTTTCTCACGTTTCATGGAACCATTGCGGCAAATATTCAATATGTCACGGTTTACCGGCCATCTTCACAGGGGATATCGGAAGATCCGGCAGTATGCAGTCACACACCTGTCAGCAACAGGATTTACGACAACACCCGTTACTGTGGTAAAAAGGATGCCGGAAGGATGAACGGGCAGTTCGTCTTACCTCATCAGCGTCCCTATCTTGAATACTTCATGCTCCACACCGTTGCATGTTTTACTATTGTATGTCGCTGTCGATTCTATGAAAACTCTGCCGGATTTTAAAATCCTTTCAAAGACATTCCGAAGGTCCCCACCAGACATACGTGTTTTCTTAAAATCATTTTCTGCATAATAATCAATGAATTCAATGTGAAACACAAGCCCGTTTTTTCATGCACACCCTCTGCTCCCCTGATTTGATCCTATTTACACGTGCGGAGTAATTCCAAAAGCATCGCATTTGCTCTCGCTCCTTACTCTCTTGAAAAATCACACTTTTTTCTGCTGTTACACGTGTTGGCTATGACGTTTACCATTGAAAAAGGGGTTAGCTTGAACAGCTAACCCCTCAAAAATTCTGGCGGGGTCGATGGGACTCGAACCCACGGCCTCCGGCGTGACAGGCCGGCGTTATAACCGACTTAACTACGACCCCGCATATCCATCTTTGGTAGGCGGAACAGGACTTGAACCTGTGACATCCACGGTGTAAACGTGGCGCTCTCCCAGCTGAGCTATCCGCCCTCCTCTCACAAGAAAGAGCTTACGCTTAGTAGACAAAAACGGCGCACTTGTCAAGCACAAATTACTCTTTCTTACGCATTCACTCGTATCACATCTCCTCTTTCATGAAATGCAACTCCTGCACCGACCTCCACTTCTTCTTCAGTCTTATGTGGCACGTCATCATCTGCCGGCAGAAGAGCTTTTTCCAGGACTTGATCCATATTTTCAACCAGTATGATTTCAATTTCACGCAACACATTGCCCGGTATGTCTTCTTCAAGGTTCTTTTTGTTCTCTTGTGGGATTATCACCGTTTTAATATTCCCCCGGTGTGCAGCCAGAAGCTTTTCTTTCAAGCCCCCAATGGGCAGCACCCGTCCCTGAAGGGTAATTTCTCCCGTCATCGCCACATCGCTTCTCACTTTTCTGTTTAAAAATGACGATGCGATTGATGTCACCATGGCAATTCCCGCTGAAGGACCGTCTTTCGGGATAGCGCCTTCCGGCACATGGATATGCACGTCAAGCTTCCTGTAGAAGTTCTCATCCAATCCAAGTTGATGGGCCCTGGATCTCACATAGGTGAGCGCAGCCTGAGCGGATTCCTGCATCACGTCACCCAGTTTTCCCGTCATCGTAAGTCTTCCGGTACCGCGCACTACGGTTGACTCTATATTGAGAAGCTCCCCACCAACCTCGGTCCAGGCAAGTCCTATGGTCAAACCGACCTTGTCTTCACCCTCTTTTTCTCCGTATCGATACTTCTCCACTCCGAGATATTTCTCAATCGATTTTGAGGTGACTTTTACAGGTCCCTGAACTCCATCGGTCACAATTTTTCTCGCCACCTTTCTGCATATGGATGCAATCTCTCGCTGGAGCCCCCGCACACCGGCTTCACGGGTGTAATTTCTGATCAATTTCAGAAGCGCACCCTCGGAAATGCTTATAGTCTCTTCCGTAAGCCCGTTTGCTTCCATCTCCTTTGAGACCAGATACTTTTTCGCGATATTCAGTTTTTCAGGTTCGGTGTAACCTGCAAGCCGAATCACCTCCGTACGATCCTGAAGAGGCGCCGGTATGGTTTGCAGGACATTCGCCGTTGTAATGAACATGATATCGGACAGATCGTAATCGACCTCAAGATAGTTGTCATTAAAGGCATGATTTTGCTCAGGGTCCAGCACTTCAAGTAGTGCTGAAGCCGGGTCACCCCTGAAATCAGAGCTAAGTTTGTCGATTTCGTCAAGACAGAATACAGGGTTGTTTGAGCCCGCTTTTTTGAGAAGCTGAATGATCTTTCCGGGAAGCGCCCCTATATAGGTTCTCCTGTGCCCCCTGATTTCCGCCTCATCGCGCAAACCACCGAGAGACAATCTTACAAACTTTCTGTTCGTTGCACGGGCAATCGATTTCGCAATCGATGTTTTTCCGACCCCAGGAGGACCTACAAGACAAAGAATCGATCCTTTCTTTTTCTTTACAAGGATCTGTACTGCCAGGTATTCGAGAATACGCTCCTTTACCTTTTTAAGCCCGTAGTGATCCTCTTCAAGGATCGCCTCCGATTCTTTCAGATTGTCCTGATCTTCCGTCTTTTTCATCCAGGGTAGCTCAAGTATCCAATCTATGTAATTGCGCACTACCGTCGCTTCAGCAGACATGGGGGCCATCATTTTCAATTTCTTTATCTCATGTTCTACTTTCTTCTTGGCCTCCTCGGTCATTTCCTTCTCGGACAGTTTCTTTTCGAGCTCTTTTATCTCATTTTTGAAGCTGTCATCTTCACCCATCTCTTTCTGAATCGCCCGCATCTGTTCATTCAGATAATAATCCTTCTGGGTCTTTTCCATCTGTTTTTTCACCCGCTTTTTGATGCGACCCTCAACTTCCAGGATTTCTATCTCCGACATCATGAGCGAATAAATTTTTTCCAGTCGCTCCGATACATTCCTTGTTTCAAGCACCTTCTGCTTTTCTTCAATACGTATGTGCAGGTGCGACGCCGCGACATCAGCAAGTTTAGAAGGATCCTCAGTTGATGCAATGGTGCTTACCATTTCAGCAGGTACCTTTTTGCTCATTTTTGCATAGCGCTCAAAAGATTCTGAAATACTTCTCATGAGGGCTTCAACTTTAACTTTCTCGTCGAGATCGTACGAATCTTCGATTTCCATTATATTGACGAGAAAGAATTCATTGTTCGGTATATATTCCTCGATTCTCCCCCTCTGCTTTCCTTCAACGAGTGCCTTCACTGTTCCATCGGGCAATCTGAGCAGCTGAATTATTGAACCCACCGTTCCGATGGAATAAATATCCTCTTCTGTCGGATGGTCGTTCTCTGCGTTCTTCTGGGCCACCAGAAATATTTCCTTTTCATACTTCATGGCGGATTCCAATGCACTGATAGAGCGTTCACGGCCCACAAAAAGCGGCACGATCATATGAGGAAAGACCACGACATCTCGTAATGGAAGCAACGGAACTATCATTCCCGGATCTTTCTTTTCATAACTTTTGTTTAAACTAAACATTCCCATTTTTATCCTATCTCTTTTTGCCTGTTGTTTTCAGTAGTTTTTGTGTGCTTCTCAAACAACAGAATCGGTTTTTCGCTGTTGACGATTACATCTTCACTAATGAGGCATTCCTTCACGTCGCGTCTTGATGGAATATCATACATAATATCGAGCATAATACTTTCCATAATCGATTGAAGTCCTCGTGCACCCGATTTCCTTGCCACCGAAAACCTCGCAATGGCCCTGAGTGCGCCCTCAGTAAAGGACAGTTTAACATTCTCTATTTCAAACATTTTCTTGTACTGTTTCACAATAGAATTCTTCGGTTCCACCAGAATTTTTACGAGGTCACTGTCCGAAAGGTCATTCAACGTGGCAATAACGGGCAAACGGCCTATAAATTCAGGAATCAAACCATATTTCAAAAGATCCTCAGGCTGTACTTCACCAAGGGTTTCACCGATATTTTTTTTCACCTTACTACGAATCTCAGCACCGAACCCTACTGAATTCACACCGACCCGCTTTTCTATAATATCTTCCAACCCGTTAAAAGCCCCTCCACAAATGAAAAGAATATTTGTGGTGTCCACCTGTATGAATTCCTGTTGAGGGTGTTTTCTTCCCCCCTTGGGAGGCACATTTGCCAGCGTCCCTTCAATAATTTTCAGGAGTGCCTGTTGTACCCCCTCCCCCGATACATCTCTTGTAATCGAAGGATTTCCCGATTTTTTTGATATCTTATCTATTTCATCGATATAAACGATGCCTCGTGACGCTTTTTGCACATCATAGTCGGCATTTTGAAGCAGACTGAGAATAATATTTTCGACATCCTCACCCACATATCCTGCCTCCGTAAGTGTTGTGGCATCTGCAATAGTGAAAGGAACATTCAGCATACGCGCCAGCGTCCTCGCCAAAAGCGTTTTCCCCGATCCAGTGGGTCCGATAAGCAGTATATTGCTTTTCTGAAGTTCCAATCCGTCTCTGTCATAGTCCGCAAAGAGCCTTTTGTAATGGTTGTAGACGGCAACGGACAATATCTTCTTTGTTCTTTCCTGACCTATTACATACTGATCAAGAAACTTCTTGATATCCTTCGGTTCCGGGATATCTTCATTGGTGTCCCGAATGTCGTGCAGTCCGCCATCTTCCTCAACGATGCATCGGCATAGTTCGATACATTCATCGCAAATGTATGCGGCAGGACCGGCGACCAGTTTTCGCACTTCATTCTGGGTTTTTCCGCAAAACGAGCAAAAAAGCATTCCCTGTTCATCGTTGTCGTCTTTCCGCCTTTTCCCCATAAAAACAGACTCCCTTCTACTTTGGCAGAGATGATCTCTTTTCGATCACACGATCAATTATACCATACTCTAGTGCTTCTCCGCTGGACATATAAAAGTCTCTGTCAGAATCTTTTTCTATTTTTTCTACCGGCTGCTCCGTATGCACTGCCAGAATATTGTTCAAATCCTGTTTAAGTCGTAATATTTCCCTTGCATGAATACTTATATCGGATGCCTGCCCCTGAAATCCGCCCAGCGGTTGATGAATTATAATTCTCGAATTGGGCAAAGCGTATCGCTTCCCCTTTTCTCCAGCGGCCAGAAGAATGGCTCCCATACTGGCGGCCTGTCCCATGCAGACAGTGGAAACTGAGGGCTTTATGTATTGCATAGTGTCGTATATCGCCAACCCCGCGCTTACTACGCCACCTGGTGTATTCAAATAGAAAAAAATATCTTTGTCGGGATTTTCCGACTCAAGGTACAGCAACTGTGCAATAATAAGGTTGGCAACACTATCATCCAGCGCGGAACCGAGAAACACGATGCGTTCTCTCAGCAGTCGCGAATAGATATCGAATGCACGCTCGCCCCTGCCGTCCTGTTCTATGACCATGGGTATGAGATTCATGCGGTCTTTCCTTCTTCCGCGTCCGGTTCTTTCTTCTTCACTGTAATGGATGCCTTGTCAATCAGGAACTCAAGCGCCTTATCTTCCTGAAGTTCTTCCCTGAGACGTTCTTTCATGTTGTTCTTATCGTAGGCTTCATTCAGTGACTCGTAATCCTGGCCATAGAGACCGGCCATACTCCGTATACGATTCTCGATATCTTTATCTTCCACTTTTATTGATTCTTTCTCCGCGATTTTCGCCAACAGAAGCGACGACTTGACAAGACGTTCCGCCGGTTCTTTGAACCCTTCCCGGAGATTCATGCTCACTTCCATCGCTTTATCAGGCGCCATACCATTTGAGACCATTCGTTTCTGTGTATCGAGCATCATGTAGTAAATTTGCTGTTCGACCCAGACTGAGGGAACTTCAAATTCATTATGGGCAATAAGTTCATCTATAATCTGTTTTTTCAGATCCGACTCAATTTTTACCTTTGCTTCGTCTACAAGTGATTGTTGTATTGCAGTTTTCAGATCTTCGATTGTTTCATATTGTTCAAAGTTCTTAATGAACTCCTCGTCCAGCTCCGGAACTTTCTTTTCCCTAATATTTTTAACGGTTACTCTGAAGGTCCCCTCTTTACCTGCCAGGTCGGCAGGCTGATAGTCTTCCGGAAATGTAATGTTGACGGTTTTTTCGTCACCCTTTTTCAAACCTTTGAGTTTTTCTTCAAAATCAGCAACAAATTTCCCACTTCCGATTTGCAGTGTATAGTTATCGGTCGCTAATTCATCTCTCGGCTTTCCTTCGACAGTTACCTCAAAATCGATAACTACAAAATCTCCTTCTCGCGCTTCTTTTTCTTCTTCTACCTCTTCAAGAGTTGCATACATCTCTCTCGTTTGCTGGAGACGGTCATTTACGTCCCGGTCTGTCGTTTCAATCTCTTCTTTGATCACCTCAAGACCTACGTAGTCTTTAGGTTCAAATTCAGGTCTCGTTTCAACAGTCGCGGTAAAGGAAAAGGGTTTCTCCTTTTCAATTCCTTTCTGATCAATCTCTGGTTGAGCAACTGCAAAAATCTCATTGTCGGTAACGGCATTGGCATAGCGTTTTGAAACAAGATTTTGTATTACTTCATCCTCGGCATCTTTTTTGTAGTGCATTTCCAATACATTCCGAGGAACTTTGCCTGGCCTGAATCCTCTTACTTTCACTTTTTTACTTAACATTCCATATGTTGCATCCAACTCCTTCTTTACTTCACCCCATGGCACTTCGAAGGATAACTTTTTTTTCACCGAGCTGATTTCTTCAATCGTGACTTCCGCAGTTGTTTCTCCCACAAAACGACTCCTTAAGTGTAATTGCAAATGGTGCGAGAGAGGGGAGTTGAACCCCTATCCGCATAAGCGGGCTGGATCCTAAGTCCAGTGCGTCTTCCAGTTCCGCCACTCTCGCTTACGCATTGTTTATATATAGTAACTCCCCTATCAATTGTCAACAGCCAATGTCGTGGCGTCCCTATCCCCTATATACTTGTATTTATTTTACTTACTCGGCAGATGAATTACACCTTCGCCGTGATGATCCTTCAGAAATGACGGCACTCCCCACAAAAAGCCGCGTTTGCCTGACGGAACAAACACCATTAAGTCCTTGATAATACATGATTATTATCTTCATTTGAAACTGCATGTATAAACAATCCCGATAAAAATTGCAAGATAATTTATTTATACCTTCTCTCAACTATCTCTCGGCAATATTTTATTTTAAGGCAACGGGCTACCACCCCTTGCCCAGTATAAATCGTTGCCCGGTCACTGATATTAATGTAGCGGAAGTTATGGAATTAAGTATGTTGCCCCCAGAAAATCAAAATTATTTCTTGACTTCCCGATTACACTATAGTTGTATACAAAATATAGTATCTTTTTGATACTATAAATTAGAAAGGAGTGACTATGGCAACAAGGTATTCGCATTTTTGCCCGGCGGCTCGGACACTGGAGAAAATCGGCGACAAATGGGCTTTGCTGATCGTTCGCGATCTGCTGGAAGGACCGCAGCGTTTTACCGACCTTCTCGCCTATTTGAACAATATCACCCCGAAGTGGCTGACGTTGCGCCTGAGAGAGCTCGAAGCAGCCGGCATTGTCGAACGCGATCGTCAGTCCGGCCGACGCGAAGTCTGGTACCGGCTTACATCTGCCGGCATGGATTTACGTCCCGTGGTAGAAGCTTTGATTTCGTGGGGTGAGCGCTATGCCATGCGCCCGCCATTGCCGGGCGAAGCAGTCAATGGCGAAAGGTTGATAAAAGGATTGGCAAAATCGCTTAACAAACGACACAAGCGATTACCCCATCCGGCCACTTTCTCAATACAATTTCCCCAAGGCGCCTATATTCTTTCCTTCACCAACGATGAATGGACAGGTGTACCGGGGGAAGCATCCGATGCCGATATAACCATTAGCACAACACCGGAAGCCATGGCCACCTTCATTACTGTACCCCGTGCCGAACGTAAGGATATATTTGAATCCATGCGAGTGGCAGGAGAAGCGGAACGGATAATCGAATTTAGGGGAATTTTCGGCGTCCCTCACGCTGAAGGGAACACAAATCCATAAATAGACTGCGAAGAAATTAGTTGGAAGGAACGGCATAGAGAGCAGAAATTAGTGACGCAGTGTACAAAAAATTATGCAAAGAAATGGCCCGCCGCGAGGAACGCTATCCCGTGAAGGATATCTCGGAGTTTTACGCTCTGGTTCAGAAACTGTTCACGGAGGATGAAGCTGCAATCGCAGCTCAGATGAACTCCAGGATGATTACTGCTGGGACGATCGCGGTGTACACCTGTTTCTGCCGTCATGAAGCGAAGCTCCTCGATGAACATGACGACTGTGGCATGCCGATGGAGGTCTGTATGCTCTTCGGGGTCGGCGCGAAATTCTTCATCGAGCGTGGAGTCGCGCGCCAACTGACAAAAGAGGAGGCTCCGATTCCTCCTGTAATCCGAAAGAATTTGGAACAGGCGTTTGGTTCCAACTACTAAGGGAACTCAATATAGGCAGGTGCACAATATTCTGAATTTGGGAAGAGCGTGATTTTGGCATCTGCGCACAGGTTTTATAAAATATTACAAATACGTTGCACATGGTGCAGAAGAAAAGTTGACATTGCATGGAAATAACGTCTGCAATAAATATCACTGAAAAGATCCCCCCCACAATCGACCGACGCACCCTTACTTTACTGCATGGGTCGATTTTTTCCGTTTTGAGTCGTATGGCGGCGCCTAATATTTTTCTCGCTTTCATGTGGGGGCTGGTCAGTTTTGCGGAAATATGGTTCGTCGGCCGGAACGGGACGCCTGCTCTGGCCGGAATTGCGCTGGTCTTCCCTTTGATTATGCTGATGCAGATGTTATCGGGGGGAGCGATGGGTGGAGCGATTTCCTCTTCGATCTCACGTGCGCTCGGCGGAGGAGACACCCGGAAGGCGGAGCTCCTTGCTGTCCATGCTGTCGTGATCGCTCTCGTCTTCGGGCTGATTTTTACCGCCGGGATGATTGTGGGGGGACCGAGACTCTACAGTATTCTTGGCGGCAAGGGGGAAGCGCTGTCCCAGGCGGTGGTCTATTCACAGGTTGTTTTCGGCGGTATCATCGTGATCTGGATTTGCAACACTCTGGCAAGCATTATGCGAGGAACTGGTGACATGTTCGTCCCTGCGGCAACCCTGAGCGTGACCTCCCTGCTGCATATCCCGCTGTGCGGTTCACTCGTTCTGGGATGGGGCCCTTTTCCAGAGATGGGCCTCGCGGGCGCAGGGATCTCGTATATCCTCACGTTCGGTGCAGCAACTTTCTTTTTCGCGCTCTGGCTTCTATCCGGTCATAGCGGTCTTCGAACCCATTGGCGCGGGATGAAACTAAGCACTTCCCTTTTCGGGGATATCCTTGGCGTCGGACTGCTTTCATCCGTTAATACAGTACAAACCGTTGCGGCTTCCGTAATCCTGACGGGTCTGGTCGGGTCATTCGGAACCGCTGCGCTGGCCGGCTACGGACTTGGGGTTCGTCTGGAAATGCTGCAAGTACCGATCGTCTTTGCGCTCGGCTCCTCTCTCATCCCCATTGTCGGCGTCAGCATAGGCGCTGGAGCCATACAACGCGCGAAGAAGGTTGCCTGGATAGGAGCGGGATTTGCAGCCTTTCTGACCGGGGTGGTGGGGATCACCGTCGCAATCCGGCCCGGAATCTGGGCAGGGCTGTTCAGCAATGATCCTGCCGTGCTTGAAGCGGCATTCAGCTATCTCCACATTGTCGGGCCATTCTATATATTCCTCGGAATCGGCATCGCTCTTTATTTTGCCTCCCAGGGTGCAAGGAGAATGTTTTTCCCCATGCTTGCCGGTACGGCTCGCTTCTTGATTGCGGTTTGCGGAGGGTTCGGAATTGTTTATTTTTTCAATGGGGAGGCCGGTTCATTATTCATTTTCATCAGTTTAAGCATGTTGGCTCTGGGGATAGTCAATGCTGCAGCCGTGAAATGGACTGATTGGCATTGATAGTGTTTGTTGACTTTTGGCAGATCTACCCAGGACATGAACCATCATACAAAACAAAAGGAGGAAGATATGGATTTGAAAAATGCAAGCGTGACTTTGGATACGTACATAAGGCCGCAGACTTTTCCTATTGCTATCAGACTTTTCACAGCCGATGAAACACTCCCTGCCAAGGTGAAAATCCCGGTCAAGGATTTGGGCTACCAAATTGCACTTTGTCAGGCCTGGGGGCTCTCCAGGCGATTTGGTTGGGTTGTGGCCGTCGGCAAAAATGATCAGTGCTGTATCGGTGGTCACATAGCCATGGGATTTATGGATAATCCCCCCCAGGGAACCTTCGACGATGCTGAAAGTAAAAATGAGCCGGGTAAATACGCCTACATGGTGTCAGCACCCATCGACAGGACCGATTTCGAGCCGGATATGATCTGTTTGTACGTCAACTCAGCACAGGCAATGCGACTGGCTCATGCGGCTGCTATGGGAGGTGGAGGCATCGCACCGACATTAGCAACCGGGATGGGCAGCTGCGGCAATCTCGTGGCGCGAACACACAAAACAGGTATGAACCAGTTTATCCTCCCTTCAGGCGGCAACAGAATTTTCGCTGCCACTCAGGATGATGAGCTCATCTTCGCGATTCCGAAAAACAAAATTGACCTTATGATGAAAGCACTGGCTGACACTCATGCGGCCGGCTTCCGCTATCCCATCCTCGGGGATATGCGTCACCGTCCAAACCTTCCACCCTTTCTCGAAATTCCGAAAAATGTGTAACTTTGGAAAGGAAAACATATGTTTTGGAAGAAAACGGCTTGGAGTAGAATGCAGGATCCAAGGCATCGAAGTGAGTTAACGCTAAATGAATGGTTGTTGTATAGCGCCGTTTGAGGAAGTGAAGGATGTATAAAAGATGAAAGTCGTCGGTTTTGTAGGAAGTCCGAGAAAGAAAGGAAATACAACCAGCATCGTGAATGAAATTTTGCGGGGCGCCGCCAAGGCCGGTGCGGAGACAAAGATATTTAATCTCAACGAGTTGGGCATCCGAGGATGCCAGGCCTGCTATAAATGCCAGACGCCGGAAGGAAAATGCGTGCAGACGGACGGCATGGCGCCGCGTTATGACGAAATCTTCAACGCCGATGCCGTCGTGTTCGGGACGCCGGTCTTCATGTTCCAGACAACAGGTCAGATGAAGACGTTTATCGACCGGCTTTTTGCCCTGCTGTACCTGAAGGACGGTCAATCGGGCGCGTTCAGAAACAAAATACGTGGAAAAAAGGCCGTAACCGTGTATGCCCAGGGTCAGCCTGAAACCGGCGCTTTTGCATCATCCTTCGATTTGAACGAAGGCGTCCTTGCTTTCCTGGGCTTCAAGGTCGAGGGGCGCATTGTTGCCGGAGGGATGTCCGGTCTGAATTCGGCCAAGGGCAACCAGAACATTATGGATAAGGCTTTTGCCACGGGCGTTGAATTGGTGATTTAAAAGCAAATAGAATATCATCAACCGGATGCTTCCGGAAGCGGATCTGGGCGCAAAGACTCTGTCTTTCATGCAGAACCTGGCAGACAACGGCCCGACCATTGCCATAGGGTCTGCCAAGAGGATCATCAATACGTATGTCGAAATAGGATTGGCGGAGGCCGACCGCCTCACATTGGAATTATCGGCCGGGCTCTTCGGGACGGAGGACTTGCAGACGGGCGTCAAGTCCCTCCTGGCCAATGGCCCCGGCAAGACCAAATTTATCGGGAAATAGGGAGAAACACCAAGCCATGAACGAATCTCTTAAAGAAAAAATTAGAAGCTATGTATTGGGTCTGGAGGTGGACGATGTTGGATTCGGGGCAGCATCCGAGTATAAGAGCCCTCTGTCTCCCAAAATCGAGACAATATTCCCCGGGACAAAGACGCTAATCGTCATGGCCTTCAAGGAATTGTCCAACTGTGAGAGCGACAATAAAAGCATTGCCATGGGAGGGAGGATCGATATTATGGAATTCATGAGATCCTGCAGTTATAAGCTCTCGCGCTACCTGGAACGGGAGCTCAAGGCCAAAGCGATGTCCACGCCGCTTTCCTACCCCATGAGCATGACACCGGAAATGAAATTCGGGCTTATCGCGGATTTCTCACAGCGCCACGCCGCAATTGCGGCCGGTCTGGGAAATTGGGGAAGACATAATCTGGTGATTCATCACAGCCTCGGTTCAAGGGTTCTATTCACAACCGTTTATGTGATCTGGAATTGCCGCCGGACCCCCCTTGCACGCGGGAGCTTTGTGCTCAGTGCAATATCTGTGTGGAAAATTGCCCCGGAGGGGCGCTGGATGAAGAGGGAAGAACCCATCAGGTGAAATGCCTGAAGCACTCGCAGCCATTCGGGCTGATGAGAAACATCGGCTTTTGGAACAAATTAAGCGATGGCAGTCCCGATGAACGAAAAAAAATGATGCGCAGTCCTGAATATATGGCATTGTACCAGGCGGCTTTCATCGGTTTTCAGTATCAATGTTTCAACTGTGCTATTATGTGCCAAATAAACCAATAAAATCAGTTATTTGAATCGATGGTTCCCGGCTTCGGGCCGAAAGAGGATCCATCGAAATGATCGCTGATCGATCAATGATCGAGGAAGATATGAAAAGACCATGACATGGAAAAAGACAACCTGTGCAATATGCGGCATCCGTTGCGGATTGGAAGTCAATGTGGAGGATAACCGCATCGTCAAAGTCCGCCCTGACAAGGAAAGCCCGGTCAGCGAAGGATACATCTGCCGAAAGGGCATGAACGTCGCGTATCACCAGCACAATGCGGACCGGCTGCTGCACCCGTTAAAGAGGGTGGGAAACAAATTTGAACGTATAAGCTGGGATCAGGCCATCGGTGAGATCTCGGAAAAACTCAAGAAGCTCCTTCAGGAGCACGGGCCGCGATCCCTGGCCTCGATGGTCGGGGGCGGCGAATTCAACTTCTACCCCTGGCGTTTCCTGATCGGTTTTGTTGACGCCCTTGGGTCGCATTACCATTACTCGGCCGGCAACCAGGAGTTTGCCGGACGGTACTGGGCGCATGGACTGACATCGGGAAGCCAGCTTCTGGAGCTGGTACCTGATTACAAGCATACGGAAATGATGCTGGTCTTCGGTTGGAATGGGATGATGAGCCATCAAATACCCCAGGCCCGAAGAGTATTGACCGGAATCTCAAAAGATCCTGACAAACTGCTTGTCGTGATCGACCCGAGACGTTCGGAAACGGCAAAAATCGCGGACATTCACCTGGCCCTGCGACCGGGTACGGATGCCCTGTTGCTGAAATCGATGATTGCCATCATCCTTCGAGAGGGCATGTGTAACCAGGAATACATCGGCAGGCACGTCAGCGGGTTCCAGGAGATACTCCCCTGGTTTGCCGGATTTGACGTGAAGGCGGCGCTGAAGGTCTGCGAACTGGACTATGACCAGGTGGTTCTTGTCTGTCGGGAATTCGTTACACGCCAATCCTGCCTGCGTGACGATCTGGGCATCCTGATGAACCGGCACAGCGCCTTTGTGTCCTATCTGCTCGTAGTGCTGCTGGCGATCTGCGGACGCATAGGTGTGCCGGGGGGAAACTACCTCGTGGGCGAGAAGATCTATTCGGATCCGAACGACCCGAAAACGTGGAGAACGGCCGTGACCGATATCCCGGCCATAGCGGGGACGTTCCCTCCCAATGTAATGCCGGAAGAGATCGACAACGACCGTCCCGACAGGATCAGGTCCGTCTTTGTCATGGGCGCGAATCCATTGCGGTCTTATGCAGATACGACCGCCTATGAAGAGGCATTTCGGCAGCTCGATCTGCTGGTGGTCACCGAGATTGTCATGAGCGAGACCGCCGCGCTGGCACACTACGTCCTGCCCTGCCGGTCAACCTATGAATCCTGGAGCCCAGCGGATGCGATTATCCCCTCCACAGCCAACAAGGGGTTTCTGGACGTAATCAGCCGGATGCGACGGCCGGTTGTCGAGATTGAAGGAGAGCAGAAAGAAACAGGAGAAATCTTCACCCTCCTGGCCGATGCCATGGGGCTGCTGCCTGCACTTCCCGATTCGCTTTACTCTGCTGCGGACAACGACGACCCGAGAACATACCGCGATGCTTTGACGCAGTATTTCACTGAGCATCCCGAGAACATGAGGATGGCCTCCTTCATCGTGGCCAAAACGCTGGGCAATGCCACCGGTTCCGCTCAGCTGGCCAATTATTTTGCCGGCCTGTTACAACGCTCCCGCATGAAGCAAGAGGAGGCGGCGCGGGTGGGATTTGACGCCGGACCGGACCAGGGGCTGGCCCTTTATCAGGCCATTATCGAACACCCGGAAGGTGTCTTGGTAGGAGTGCAGGATTTAGCGAAAAATCTTGGTCGAGTGGCCACAAAGGATGGAAGGATCAGGATTCATGCAGCAGAGGTAGAAGACTGGATAAAGGGAATCAACCCTGATGAAGAAGAAAAACGGTTGATACTTGATGCTGAATTTCCATTGCTTCTGATGGCCGGACGTCACACGGACATGAATGCAAATACGGGTATGAGGGATCCCGACTGGAACAAAGGTAGGCGGCCCTGCACCCTGGCGATGAATCCGGCTGATGCGGAGAAATACGGCTTTTCAGACGGACAAATGGTGAAGGTTGTCACCGATGCGGGCGAAGAACCCATCGAGGTGGAGGTAACCGAGGATGCCAGAAAGGGACAAGTGATTTTTCCGCACGGGTTTGGTCTGGTGTACGACGGTGTGAAATACGGCGCTAACGTCAACCGATTAACAAAAAATACAAACCGGGACTTTGTAGGCACCCCGATGCATCGCTATGTGCCATGCCGGGTGGAAGCTGTGTAGCAATGCCATCGCTTGCTGCATACTTTACCATTCATCACGTCGTGTTCATACAAAGGGAGAAAATGGCGTTTTGCCATAAAAAAGCAGCCTTCGAAAGGCTGCTGAATTATTGAAAATAATGGTCGGGGCGAGAGGATTTGAACCTCCGACCCTCTGAACCCCATTCAGATACGCTACCAGACTGCGCCACGCCCCGACTCAATAATGCTGCAGTGGAATATCACCAACTTTTCTATCTGTCAAGTACCAGATAGCGTTTTATCATTTTTAATCGCCCTTCTCCGAAACCATGGATCGATTTTATTTCATCGATGTCCGTGAATCCGCCCCGCGCTGTCCTGTAGGTAATGAGAGCCTTGGCCGAGGTCTCGCCGATTCCGGGAATCAACACCAGATCTTCGGCGGTGGCGGTGTTGATATCAATGGGTATCTCAAGCGCCAGTTTTTCATGATTTTCTATCTGTCCTATGCGCACAGCACCGGTGCGTCGATCCACCACTACCTTTTCACCGTTTGCGAGGATTCTGCTTCTGTCGAAACCTGTCATGTGCAGGGCGTCTATCGGCGCAATCATTTCCAGAAAATCACCACATGTCCAGGCGCCCGGAAGAAAGTACAGGCCGTCGTTATTTCCTATGCCCGTGATCTTGACTGCAATGGAACAGGGTGTTTCCAGTGAATAGGGAGCGATCGATGCTCTATTGGCGATAGGCAAAAACCGCACAATGCTTTTTGTCGAATAGATCATCAACGCGGTAACAAGGAGAATCACACCTCCCACAAGTTGACTTTTGGTAAGCCTCTCCACTGACCTTGTCTCCTTGATTGTGCCGGATTCGCCCTTTCACTCCCTGGGGGTGGGGGGGACTCTCATCTACGTGGCATATCGCGTTATCAATTTCCTATTTCAAGCCCAAAGGCATCATGAAGAACCCGCACGGCCAGTTCTGTATATTTCTCTTGAATGGCACAGGAAATTTTGATTTCCGACGTACTGATCATCAATATGTTTATTCCTTCCCGTGCGAGTGTGTCAAACATCTGCGATGCAACACCGGAGTGGCTCTTCATGCCCACGCCCACGATGGACACCTTTGAAATATTCTGATCGAAATCGATCTTCTCGGCCCCTAGTTCCTTTTCCACGGCGCTGAGAATCGATTGGACCTCTCTGATATCTTTTTTCGATACGGTGAAGGTAAGATCAGTATAGCCCTCGACGCTGGCATTTTGAATGATCATGTCGACCACAATATTTTTATCGGAAAGCGGGGTAAACAGTTTTGATGCGACCCCCGGTCTATCCGGCACGTGAATAACCGTCACCTTGGCCTGATCCTTGTCGTATGTCACTCCGGAAACAAATTCCTTTTCCATGTCTTTATCCTCCTTTGTCACAAGCGTTCCCTCGTCATCATTGAAAGAAGAGCGCACATACAGGGGAACTTCATATATTTTCGCAAGTTCAACTGACCGTTGGTGGAGCACCTTGGCACCGGCGCCGGCCAAGCCCAGCATCTCGTCGTAGGATATTTTTTTGAGTTTACGGGCTTTGTGATACACATTGGGATCAGTAGTGTACACACCATCCACGTCAGTAAAGATTTCGCAATAGTCGGCTTTAAGAGCGGCGGCGATAGCAACGGCGCTCGTATCGGATCCTCCTCTTCCAAGCGTAGTAATGCTGTTTTTTTCTGTGACTCCCTGAAACCCTGCTACGATAACAATCCGTTTTTTGTTGAGCTCTTTCTTTAATTTCGCAGATTCAATCTTGAGAATCCGTGCAGACGCATGGTTGTTATCTGTGATAATCCTGATCTGATGACCCAGGAATGATACCGTATCGTATCCCTTACTATTCAGGACGATTGACAGAAGCGATGAAGTGACCTGCTCGCCGGAAGATATGAGCGCATCGTATTCACGCACTGTCGGCCTTCCTCCCGAGGCCTCATTCGCCAGGCGTATCAGTTTATCCGTTTCTCCCGCCATGGCGGATACAACCACAACTATGTCATTTCCTTTTTCTACGGTTTTGATCACACGCTCTGCGACGTTTGTGATCTTCGAGATATCGGCGACAGATGTACCCCCGTACTTTTGCACTATCAATGCCACTTATATATAACCTCCTCCTTCAAATACTCGCTTTAGAATTAACGCCCTTTCAGGCCGGCATGAGATTGAAAGTTCCCTTACCTCGTCCGAGATGCGGGTGAGATGAATGTAAAGGGCTTCTTCAGGGAGTATGTCGATAAGTTTCTCGGCCCATTCAATGACAACTACACCCTTTCCGTAAAAATATTCTTCATACCCCATTTCTTCCAAATCGCACGCACCTTCAAGGCGATATACGTCAAAATGATAGAGAATCAACCGCCCGGGGTATTCGTTTATCAAAGTAAAAGTGGGGCTTGTCACATAGTATTCCTCAGGTACGGAAAGCCCCTTGGCAATACCCTGCGTCAGTGTGGTCTTACCCGTTCCCAGATCACCCATAAGTGCAATAACGTCTCCCGATCGCACCTGTTGTCCCAGCACCGTTCCGATGGCGCGTGTCGCTCCACTTTTCCTCGAAATAACAGTAATGAAATTTTTACCCATAAAATCGCTTTTATACTCCTATCGCTCCAAAATCACAACTGCGGACGCATAGTGCATTGTATGGGTAAGACTGACATGCGCAGCAGCTGCATCAATCCTTGTCAACGCCTTCTCTGCCGCACCATGAAGCCGCAATGAAGGTTTCCCTCGGCTGTCAAGCGCCACCTCGATCTGATTGAATGCAACCCCGTCACCTATTCCGCAGCCTAGACATTTTAAAAAGGCCTCTTTTACTGCGAAACGCGCCGCATAGTGCTGATAGGGATATGTTTTGCCTTCACAATACCTCTGTTCATCCTCCCCGTAGATTCTTTTGATGAACCGGTCGCCCCATCGTGTGATGATATTCTCAATTCTTTCCACTTCCACAGAGTCAATACCGAGACCGCAGATCATTTCAACTCCTCACGATTGCATCGGTCATTGCGGCCACCTTCTTCATGGCCGCCACGTCGTGCACCCGTATGATATGCGCCCCGTGCATTATGGCTGCCGCAACGGTCGCCGCCGTACCTTCCACACGCTCATGGGGTTCGCCTCCGGCAACAAGGCCGATAAATCCCTTCCGGGATGCCCCGATCAAAATCGGCCGTCCAATGGTCCGGAATTCTTCCAGGTACTTTATAAGCCTCAAATTGTCTCCGGCTGTTTTACCGAATCCGATGCCGGGATCAATAATGATATTTTCTTTTTTAATGCCCAACAACTGTGCCGCATCAATGCGTTCCCGCAGAAAATTGATAATATCGCCGCATAGGGAACGATAGTACAAATCGTTCTGCTGCATTGTCTTCGGTGTTCCCCTCATGTGCATCAATACTATCGGGACTCCTGATGATGCAACAAGTTTCCCCATCTTCACATCGTTCCGGAGGGCACTGATGTCGTTGATTATCTCCGCCCCTTCGTCCAAAGCGGCCTTTGCCACCGATGCCTTACGTGTATCCACGGAGATGGGAACATGCAAAATCGCTTTTAACGCCTTCACCAAGGGGATGACCCGTTGCAATTCCTCTGATGAAGACACGGATTCGGAACCGGGCCTCGTCGACTCTCCTCCCACATCGATGATATCCGCCCCTTCCTCCTCCATCCGCCGTGCACAGACTGCGGCTTCTTCAAGAGAACCGTATTGACCGCCATCAGAAAAGGAATCGGGTGTCATATTAACAACCCCCATGACAAGCGTTCGTTCTCCGATAGAAATCTCTCTTTCCGGAGTTTTTATTAAAAAAGATTTTCGTGATGTGTTTTCTATAGAATCCTGTATTTGTCGAGCAATATCGTTCATACTGAAGGGTTGCTGTTCTATCTTTTTTATAAATCTCTCAATCTGCTTTGCTGTTCCCATTACAACGGCATCGGTTGTTTCTATGCTGCAGTCGACGGTACCCCTTGCAACCGCCACATCTCCTCCCAGGGAAAGCATTTCCTGCTTCATGATATTTGCAACCTTGCAGGAAAGCCCTTCGAGCGCAAGGACACAGTGCTGCATTTTCGGTAGCATGGCGTTGATCCCGTAGGGATCAACGCCTACCCTTTTAAGCTCCTCAAGGGCATCTTCTTTTGAAGTGAGGTGAAGGACGCGCATTTCACTTTTTCTTTCATCACTGCGTATTTCACGACCGTGTGTACAAAATCCCGCCGACGCCCACGGGAAAAATTAAAGGATTGATACCCGCCTCTTCTCTTTCTTCCCTTTAAAACTGCTGTCAACGGGACAAGATCACACTACTCAGTTCTCATACTGCAGGCACACGACAATGCGCCCGGTTCTCATATCACTCGCACCTGCACGTGCCGTTCCATCTGACGTCCAGGGGCACCTCCGCTACTCTGCCGTCTCGCTCTCCGGGGGTTGCTCCCGATCGGTGTCCCCTTCAGTGCTCATTCCCACAAGTGCATCAAGTTCCTCCGTGTTGAGGACCTCTTTTACTAAAAGTTCCTGTGCGAGCTTCTCGAGGATATCGATGTGATCGGAGAGGAGTTTCTTTGCCCGGATGTAATTGTCCCACACCACCTTCGACACTTCTGCGTCAATCTTCTGTGCCGTCTGTTCACTATAGTCTCTGTGCGTAGCAATTTCTCTTCCCAGGAAGATTTCCTCATCTTTCTTTCCATAGGTCAGAGGTCCCATTTCTTCGCTCATACCCCACTCGCACACCATTTTACGGGCGAGGTTTGTTGCCCGTTCTATGTCGTTTCCTGCGCCGGTGGTAAAGTCCTGCAGGATCAGCTCTTCGGCGGCCCTGCCCCCAAGAAGAATTGCGATATTATTAACAAGAAACTTCTTGGGATAGGTGTGCTTGTCCTCTAAGGGCAGCTGCTGCGTCAATCCGAGCGCCCTGCCGCGGGGAATGATTGTCACCTTGTGAATAGGGTCTGTTCCGGGGATCAGTTTTGCCACAAGTGCATGACCTGCTTCGTGGTAGGCGGTGCCCCGCTTTTCTTCATCGCTGATTACCATGCTTCTCCGCTCCGAGCCCATTAGGACTTTGTCCTTGGCAAATTCGAAATCCACCATAGTAACCTGTTCGTTGTTCTGCCGCGCGGCTCTCAGCGCCGCTTCATTTATGAGATTCTCAATATCTGCACCGGAAAATCCCGGGGTACCTCGTGCAATCACTCCAAGATTAACATCGGAGGCAAGGGGCACTTTTTTGGAGTGTACGTGAAAAATCTTCTCTCTTCCCTTTACATCGGGAAGCGGCACCACTACCTGACGATCGAAACGACCGGGCCTCAGTAACGCAGGATCGAGCACATCGGGCCTGTTTGTCGCTGACATAATTATGACCCCCTCGTTGGACTCGAAACCGTCCATTTCCACAAGAAGTTGATTGAGGGTTTGTTCACGCTCGTCATGGCCTCCGCCAAGACCAGCGCCCCGGTGCCGCCCCACCGCATCAAGTTCATCGATAAATATTATGCAGGGGGCGTTTTTCTTCCCCTGTGTGAAGAGATCACGTACACGTGAGGCACCGACGCCAACAAACATCTCCACAAAATCGGAACCGCTTATGCTCAAGAAGGGAACACCTGCCTCTCCTGCAATAGCCCGGCCCAAAAGCGTTTTTCCTGTGCCGGGAGGGCCTACCAGCAGCACGCCCTTTGGTATTCTCCCTCCCAGTTTTGTAAATTTCTTCGGATCGCTGAGAAATTCAACTACCTCCTCAAGTTCCGCCTTCGCCTCATCAATCCCCGCCACATCGTTGAATGTGACTTTCTTTGACTTATCCGTCATCAGTCGGGCCCTGCTTTTTCCGAAAGACATGGCCTTTCCGCCGCCGGACTGCATCTGTCGCATAAAAAACACCCACACACCCACGAGAAGGATAATTGGCAGCCATGAAATGAGAATCGTCATGTACCAGGAGGTGCCCTCCGCCGGTTTCGCGGCGATACGGACCCCTTTTTCTCTGAGAAGGGGCACAAAGTTCGACCCTGGTGGCATATATGTTTTAAACGTCTTGCCGTCAATCATCCTTCCCGAAACAGTCTCACCCTGTATAGTCACTTCCGCAACCTGCCCTTTTTCCACAAGACTCAAGAGATCGCTATAGACGATACCTTCATCCTTTCCCTGAGGTTGATTAAACATATGGAACAGAAATATGAATACCAGACATACCACGATCCACATGGCTATATTTTTTTGCAATTGATTCACCTTTATTTTACTCCTTTTCGATTCACGCCCTTCCTTAACCAGAAATTAGGTAAAATTTCAAATTATTTCTGCTTTCAATATTTTTTTCGTTCCCGATGTCACCCTGACCCTCTCACTGAGACATATCCCCCCAATCCATACAATCGATTTTCCGTCTTCTATAACTGGGATTTGTCTGCGTCGCCACCGGGGAATCTTCGCGTCAATAAAAATTTCCTTTACCTTTTTTGTACCCTTCATTCCCAGAGGTTGGATGATATCGCCCGGTTTCACGTTTCTCACATGAAGGGGAAATTCAAGAGTATCGCAGTCCATAAAGGCACACGTCGGCATGGAAAAATTAACCGCCGCCGAATCAACAATTTCACAGATGATTGATCGTGATATTTCATCCAATGCTATAACAGAGGGTATCTGTAAGGAATAATAGAATCGAGGCAGCATCTCCTCGGCAGCTTTTTCTGCTGTCCTTCCCCCATCACTTTCAGTTTCGAAAAAAAGAGCGTCATACTCTCTTCGTACCCTGACGTTTCCACCAATATGCACCATGCCCTGCGGCTTCCCACCCACAAGAAAGTCGATTACGGCCTTCACCTGGCGATATTCCACCTCGTGTTTCGCTTTCGATACACTCCCGATGAGACGTCGTATAATGCGGCGCTGCAATGCCTCATGGCTGCCTTTGAACTTATTGACACTCAACACGACAGGGATTTTACCATCCGGCAAGTTCCACTCCGTCAGAATCTCTTCCACTTTTACACTGAAATATTCATCCTCCAGCCGCAGCACATCGACCATCTGCCCGATAGTTCTAAACAGCTGAGGGTTATATGATTCCAGCAGTTCCGGCAGTAATTTTCTGCGCACCCGGTTTCTCAGGTATGACTCGTCTTCGTTGGAAGAATCAAACACATAGTCCACGTGCTGTTCATGGAGAAACTCAACAATCTCCGCACGTGTCGTTTCAATCAGGGGACGAATATAAACATTATCCCTCACCGGCAGTATTCCCCGCAACCCGCTCAATCCGCTTCCCCGCAGCACCTTCATGAGCACCGTTTCCACCTGATCACCCAAGGTATGTCCGAGGGCAATCTTTGTCAATCCCCGGCGGTTTTTTATCTCTTCAAAGCACCTATAGCGTTCGTCCCTTGCAATATCTTCGATCGATCCCCTTTTTTGCTGTCGAATATTGGGAATTGAAATATGCCGACTGTCAAATCCCAAATGCAGATGTTCACCCAATCTTTTTATAAAGAGCTCGTCCTTGTCTGATTCATCTCCGCGAAGACCATGATTCACGTGGATTATGAAGAGGGATGCCCCGTAATCAATTCCAATGAAACGAAGCGCATACAAAAGAGCCACTGAATCGGCACCCCCGGAAAGGGCAACGCCGATCCGATCGCCACTGGCGATCATTTCATGCTTCTCTATGGTTTTTCTTACTTTACTTAAAAAACCTGCCATTACTTCTTTCCTGTCAATAAAACAAGTGCTGCAATTCCTCGATATTTTCGCAACAATAATGAGGAGAAAGATTAAGCAATTCATTGCGATCCGTCAGGCCGTTGAGAAGCGCGCAGCTCAGCACTCCCGCATTTTTTGCAAGCATAATGTCGTTCACCCCGTCCCCTATGACGACAGCCCTTCCGCCGACTTGTAAAGATCTTTTCAGATACGGCATCAGCAAACGCCTGTCCGGCTTTGTGTATGATCTCGAGTCTATACCCACTATTTCTTCAAAATACCCTTCGATTCCCAGACCGCGTGCGATTTTCAGTGTAAGATATTCCATTTTGTTCGTAAGTATTATTTTATGAATTGCCTTGAAATAATTCAGGATATCTTTTACTCCGGGATACAGGACTGTGGTGTCCAGAAGATGCGCTTCATAATAGGCAAGAAATATTTCTCTCGCTTTTTCGCTATCCCTTTCTCCTGCATCTCCCAGGGATCGTTCGATCAATTTCTTCACCCCGTCGCCGATAAACCGTTTGACTGTGTATGTATCAAGTGTTGGCACATTCAGGATTTGTAAGGTATGATTGACGGCATCGACAAGATCCTGTCCAGATTGCACCAGCGTCCCATCAAAGTCAAAGGCTATAAGATCTATCTTCGTCATTGCTCAATTCCTGTCCGGCGTGTATTCATATGCATGTACTTCACGCACAGGTGAATATACCATCTGTCCTCTTCATGACAAGGTCAAAATGTGCAGTGATAATTTGTTGCTGTTGACATAAGCCAGTGATCTGTGTTAGACATTTCCTACATCGCTTGGATCCGGAAACTGGACTGAGACGAAGTGGTCACCACACAGAAGCTGTGCAGCCTTTTAAAACCCTTCTGACTCCAGTCTGAAGGGTTTTTTTGTAAAAACGGTCGTACGTGATTATGAATAAGGATGCTATCGCTATTATCGGTGCGGGTAAAGTCGGCACTGCCGTTGGGTACTTACTGCGATCAGCGGGATATAATATTGTCGCTCTTGCGGATTTATCCGGTGATGCGCTGAGGCGCGGTGCCGAATACACGGGAGGGAACACCTTCACCGACCCGGCCAGGGCCGCCGCTATGGCAGATGCGGTGTTTATCACCACGGTTGATGATATGATCGCTTCGGTCTGTGAGTCTCTGTCCTCCCGGGGGGCTATCACGCCGGGGCAGAAAGTGGTTCATATGAGCGGCGCAGGCGGGCTGGATCTTCTCGAATCTGCACGAGCTTCAGGCGCTCTGGTTGCAAGCATCCATCCACTTCAGTCATTTGTCGATGTGCGCGGTGTAATTGAGAATATTCCGGGGAGCACTTTCAGCATAACCGCGCAACAGGAAATCACCACCTGGGCGGTTCAAATCGTAAAAGACCTGGGCGGTGTCGCTTTTTTTGTCGCAGATGAAGACAAACCACTCTACCATGCCGCAGCTTGCATCGCGTCAAATTACCTGGTTACATTAATGAACATCGTTGTCTCGCTCTATGGTTGCTTGGGACTCGAGCCTGTCGATGCGGCAGCAGCATTCTGGCCTCTTGTAAAAGGCACCATCAGCAATATAGAGCACAGGGGACCGGAAAAAGCTCTCACGGGGCCTATAGCGCGCGGAGATATCGAAACAGTTCGAAAACACCTCGACGCCCTGCGCTCGAAGGCTCCTTCCACTCTTCCGCTTTATACCGAACTCGGGATATTCACCCTGGAAATCGGTTTAAAAAACGGCACACTTTCGAAGGATAAAGCGGAAGAAATTCTCTCATATTTAAAAGGAGATCATTGATCATGAGCACACAAGGAGAAATGCGCACCGTCACCACAGCCGTGGTAAGGGACATGAAGAAAAAAGGGGAAAAAATAACCATGCTCACCGCCTATGACTTCAGTATGGCCGCCGTAATGGATGAAATAGGCATCGATATGATTTTGGTTGGAGATTCTCTGGGAATGGTGGTGCTGGGACATAACAGTACGCTACCCGTCACGATGGAAGATATGATTCATCACACAAAAGCCGTTACACGTGCAACAAAGCGAATCATGGTCATCGCCGACATGCCCTTCATGTCCTATCAGGCCTCACTTGACGATGCCGTTATGAATGCGGGGCGCTTACTAAAGGAAGCCGGCGCTCAGGGAATAAAACTCGAAGGTGGCGAAGAAATCGCTGAAAAGGTGCGACGAATCAGCGCTGCCGGCATCCCTGTGATGGGGCACCTGGGCTTGACGCCCCAGTCAGTTCACCAGTTCGGGGGCTACAAGGTGCAGGGCAAACAGAGCGACGCCGCCCAAAAGATGATAAACGATGCAAAAATTCTCGAGAAATCGGGCGCCTTTTCAGTGGTGCTTGAATGCATCCCGGCAGAACTGGGCAGAGAGATCAGTGAATCGCTTGCCATACCGACAATCGGTATCGGCGCCGGTCCTGATTGCGACGGACAGGTCCTTGTGGTGCATGACATGCTTGGTATGTACGAGAAATTTACTCCTAAATTTGTAAAAAAATACGCCAATCTGAACAGTGAAATGAAGAACGCTTTCAAGGGATACATCGACGAAGTCAAATCCGGCGTGTTTCCGGGTCCCGAGCATTCATTTAAATAAATATCACAAGTGATAAGCGCCTTCAGTTTTTTTCGCTGAAGGGGCGCACCTCTTTAAAATCTCCTGAATTTTATACTTGCCATATTTTAAATAATCCCTTATAAGGTTACCCTCTTCTTTGAAAATTCTCTTTGAAAGGAGTCTTATGCTATGAATATTCTGATTTTCGGTCCCAACGGAAGCGGCAAGGGAACTCAAGGTGCAATTATACAAAAGAAATTCGGTGTACCGCACGTGGAAACGGGTGTGATATTCAGACAAAATATTAAAGACGGCACTGAACTCGGCATGAAGGCCAAAGAATACATCGACAAGGGCGAATTGGTACCGGACAACATCACTATTCCCATGATTCTGAACAGGCTGAAAGAGGCGGATTGCGCGCAAGGATGGCTGTTGGACGGATTTCCAAGGAATCTTGCGCAGGCCGAGGCAATGTACAAGGCTCTTCAAAAAGAAAATATGGCCTTGGATTACGTTATTGAGATCGAGCTTGATCGAGAGACCTCTAAGAACCGTATCATGGGAAGGCGCCTCTGTGCAAACGACAACAATCATCCCAACAATATTTATATCGATGCGATCAAACCCACAGAGAAAAACGGAACTTTTCTGTGCAGAGTCTGCGGCGGAGAACTTTCAACGCGGGCAGACGACCAGGATGAAGCTGCTATAGATAAACGGCACAATATTTACTATGATACTGAAACGGGAACGATGGCTGCAATCAATTATTTCAAGGAACGTGTAAAAGTCCTCGGTGTGGATGGACGGCCGGGCGTCAATGAAGTTTCAGAGGGTCTGCTTAAAAAACTTGGGTAATAGTATCCTCTCCGATAAATACAGAAAAGCCTTCCTTTCCGATGGAAGGCTTTTTTGACATTATAAAAAGATATATGGAAAATATAAGAAATTTCAGCATAATCGCCCATATTGATCACGGTAAATCAACACTTGCCGACCGTATGATTCAACTTACCGGTCTCGCCGACATCCGCACTTTCAAGGATCAGATCCTCGACACAATGGATATTGAACGGGAGCGGGGGATTACCATAAAAAGCCAGGCCATCACCCTCCCCTACCGGGCGCAGGACGGAAAATCATATCTCCTCAATTTGATTGATACCCCCGGGCATGTCGATTTTTCCTATGAAGTATCCCGCTCGCTTGCGTCATGCGAAGGGGTACTGTTGCTCATCGATGCGGCACAGGGAATACAGGCGCAGACACTGGCAAACCTTTATATGGCCATGGAGCACGATCTGGAGGTGCTGCCCGTCATCAACAAGATAGATCTTCCCTCCGCCGATATCGACATGGTGATGGAGCAGATCGAAACAGAATTGGGGCTTGATCCCTTTGCCTGCCTGACCTGCTCCGCCAAAGCGGGTACGGGAGTTGAAGCAATTCTTGAAGCAATAGTGGAAAAAATTCCACCGCCCAAAGGTGATGTTTCGAAGCCCCTGTCTGCTCTCATATTTGATGCGTTTTACGACGCCTTCAGGGGAACCATAGTATCCTGCCGCATCTTTGACGGTGAGATCAGCGCAGGCCAGACGATACGGTTAATGTCGAATCATACCACCTATCGGGTCGAGGAAGTGGGCCGCTTTTCCCTTGGCAGGGACAAAAAAGAACGGCTCACGGCCGGAGATGTGGGATATGTTATTGCCGGGATCAAGACGGTGTCGGACGTGCGTGTCGGCGACACCGTCACCAATGACCGCAACCCCTGCGTCAAGCCGCTTCCCGGTTTCAAAGAGGCAAAACCGGTCGTCTTCGCATCGATCTACCCAATTGCCTCCGATGATTACGAAGAACTTGCCGTGGCGCTCGAGAAATACACGCTGAACGATGCGTCCTTTGTGTATCAGAAAGACTCTTCTGTGGCCCTTGGCCAGGGATTTCGATGCGGATTCCTGGGGCTGCTTCACCTCGATATTGTGCAGGAGCGTCTTGAACGAGAATACGATTTATCTATTATTCTTTCGGTTCCGAGTGTGCGGTACCGGTTTACCTTGAAAAGCGGCGAAACCACATTTATTGACAATCCAGCCCACTTTCCGGAACCGGCACAGATCGCCCAAACGGAAGAACCCTATATTCGGGCGTCCATGATGTTTCCCGAGCGCTATCTGGGCGCCGTGATGAAGCTCTGCATTGACAGACGGGGCGAAAATTCCACTATTACCTATCCCAGTCCCGGACGTGCCGAACTGACCTTTGAAATGCCTCTGGCAGGGGTTATCTTTGATTTCTACGACAGTCTCAAATCGATTACACAGGGATACGGATCCTTCGATTACGCCATGATCGGGTACCGTGAAAGTGATCTGGTACTTCTCGACATTCTCGTGAACGGTGAAAAGGTGGACGCACTTTCGCAGATTGTATACCGGGGGATCGCCCGCGGGCGTGCGCTTCAGGCCTGCGAACGTCTGAAGGAAGAGATCCCCCGTCAGATGTTTAAAATCGCCATTCAGGGCGCGATTGGTGGGGAAATTATCTCCCGTACGACCATATCTCCCTTTCGAAAGGATGTGACGGCAAAGTGCTATGGAGGCGACATTACACGCAAACGGAAGCTTCTTGAGAAACAAAAAAAGGGGAAAAAGCGTATGAAAATGGTAGGGGCCGTGTCAATACCGCAGAGTGCCTTCGTGGCTGTGTTAAAATCCGATCAGGATTAAGCGCCATGTCACATGATGCACGAGTCTTTGTTGTGTAATGAGTACTTCCACAAGTGTACCTGATCTTGCCACCCTTTACGGAAAAGGCAAAAAAGAATCGCCCGGTCTATATGTCCACATTCCTTTTTGTCGCACCAAATGCCCTTACTGTAATTTTTACTCCATTACGGATACATCAACTGTTCAAAATTACATAGATGCGCTGAAAGGCGAGATGGCACTGTATGTGGACAGTACACTCACCTATGACACAATCTATGTGGGTGGAGGCACACCCTCCATACTGACCGCCGAACAACTCTTTGAGATTTTCGATACGATTATGGCAGTCTTTTCTATTGCTGAGGGAAGTGAAATTACCATAGAGGCAAACCCGGGCGATATCGACGGCGACTTTGCCTCATTTCTGGTTCACAGCCCCGTGAATAGGATTAATGTGGGAGTGCAATCATTCAGCGATGACATCCTGGCCTATCTCGGCCGGCGCCACTCAGCCAAAAAGGCGATATCGGCACTGGACAGGCTTATCGACGAAGGATGCGCTAATATCGGTCTGGACCTTATTTACGGAATCCCCGGACAGGGGATTGATTTATGGAAAAACACGCTTGCACAGGCCCTTCTGTTTTCACCGGCACATCTCTCATGCTACGAACTGACGGTAGAACCTGAAACGCCGCTGGGCATGCACCTTGCACAAGGTGATACCCCTCTTCCCGAAGAGGATGAAATGTATGATTTTTTCATGACAACCACCGACATATTGAAGTGTGCCGGGTATGTTCATTACGAAGTATCCAATTTCGCGAGTACTGAGCGCTTTGTGTCGCGCCACAACAGAAAATACTGGAGTCATACGCCATATCTCGGTCTCGGTTCTGCGGCGCATTCTTTTTTTGGAAACATGCGATGGTGGAACCATCGTTCCGTCAAAAGGTACATCGCCGATGCAATGAATGGTCGTCCACCCATAGAATCAAACGAAACACTCGACAGTGACGCGCTCATCTTCGAAGCCCTCTTTCTGGGCCTCAGGACGGCTGAAGGGGTTGATCTCTACGAATTGAATGCCCGGTTTCAGGTAGATCTTCTTAAAAAAAATAGATCAAAAATCAACGCGCTTTACAAAAATGGATTCATAGAAATTGAGCGGGGGCGAATCCGTCCGACCGACCGCGGGCTTGCAATTGCTGATTATATCTCGACATTTTTATAAATACAGACACTGAGGGTACATATAGGGTTACCTTTGAATTCACCCGGAATATCCCATAATTTTTCTTTGACATTCGGAAGCGCTTGAATTAATGGATATGTGGTGGTAAATGCTCACGGAGGCATGGGTCGTGTTCAGAGATCTGCAGCTGCTCGTGGGCGGGATCACCAAGTGCTGCTGGTCGTGAGTGTCTCAATTGATCCGGAACAAGAAGCGAATCCGATTGAACGCAGGGGGATACTGAATTGAAGAGGAGCAAACAGAGCTATCCTGCAAGGTCGTGCCGGGATGGAACAGAGTGTTTACCATTTATCTCTCAGCTGCCTTACATTACAGGGCAATCAATTCCATTACGATAATAATCTGAAAGCCACAACCCATAAGTACCATCAATAAACCTGATGAGGCGCAAGGTATGAAAAAAGAATTCGACTGGTTTGACAAAACGGAAAATCTAAAGAAATTAAGAATTGCAAGTTACATACTTCTTGTGGTGTCCGTCCTCGCCGAACTTCTTATTCCGAGCCATGCGTCCCATTTACCCTGGGATAGAATACCCGGAATTTATGCACTGTTCGGGTTTGTCACTTGTGTGCTTATGATCGTTGTTTCCAAAATACTGGGACAATACTGGTTAAAGAAGAGCGAGGACTATTATGATAAGTAGTTATCTTCCCCCAGCATTCATATTTATCATCGGCGCCCTCATCTTGCCAGTCGTTTCAGGCAGGATCAAGCAGATATTAATATTGATCATACCGGCAGCAGCCTTTTTTTACATTGTTAATCTGAATGTTGACGTGTCGTGGGTAGTTCCTTTTCTGGACTACAAGTTAAATTTTCTCCATGTCGATAAATTAAGTAAAGTGTTCGGATATATCTTTTGTATTGCCGCATTCGGCAGCTTTCTTTTTGCCTTTCACCTGAAAGGCAAACTCGAACATTTCTCTGCGCTTATTTATGTGGGCAGCGCCCTCGGCGTGGTTTTCGCGGGCGATTTTTTCTCACTCTACCTGTTCTGGGAATTCATGGCAGTGGCCTCCGTCATGCTAATCTGGGCAAGAAGGGAAAAAAAATCTCTCGATGCCGGGTTCAGATACGTACTCGTACACATTGCGGGAGGGCTGATCCTCCTGGCGGGTATCCTGCTTCATGTGCATACCACCGGATCACTTGAGGTCGGAAAGATGCAGTCACATGAGCTCTCCTCATGGCTCATTCTCATCGGCTTCATGCTCAACGCGGCTGTTCCTCCTCTTTCCGCCTGGCTTTCAGATGCCTATCCTGAATCCACTGCAACTGGAGGGGTATTTTTAAGTGCCTTTACCACCAAAACCGCAGTATACACGCTTCTGCGCGTTTTTCCCGGGTGGGAGATCCTTATCTGGCTCGGTGCACTTATGACTCTGTACGGTATCATATACGCCATTATGGAAAACGACAGCCGGCGAATTCTCGCTTACAGCATTATCAATCAGGTAGGATTCATGGTCTGTGGGATAGGTATAGGCACAGCAATGGCTCTAAACGGTGCTGCTGCTCACGCCTTTGCACATATTATCTACAAGGGATTGCTCTGGATGTCTGCTGGATCCGTGCTGTACATGACTGGTAAAACAAAGTGCACCGATTTGGGAGGCCTCTACAAGACCATGCCTCTTACACTTATATGCTGTTGTATTGCGGCGGCTTCGATCTCCGCCTTTCCATTGACGAGTGGGTTCACGACCAAAACAATGATTCTACAGGCAGCGGTTGACAAACATCTCATAATTATATACACCCTTCTCGAAGCAGCATCGGCGGGAGTGTTCCTCCACGCAGGAATCAAGTTCCCATATTTCGTCTTTTTCGCAAAGGATAAAGGCTTGAGGGTGTCGGACCCAAAGCCGAACATGCAGTATGCAATGGTCTTTTTCGCCGCCTTGTGTATTCTCATCGGCATTTATCCCCAGCCGCTCTATAAAATTCTGCCCTACCCCGTTGAGTACCATGCCTACACCGGAATGCACGTAGTGAGGATGCTGCAGCTTCTTTTCTTCTCGGGTCTCGCGTTTTTTGTGTTCTTGGGACTTTTGAAAAGAACGGAAACTCTTACTCTCGATACAGATTGGATTTACCGAAAGGGTACACAGCTCGTTCTTTTTGTCGTCACCGGCATTGCTTCGGGAATAGCGAGGTTTTTCGATTTTATCTTTATTCGCAGACTGCCTGAGGTGCTTGCAACCTTTTCAAAAAGCCCGATCAGCCGTATCACCGCCATAACAAGTCACGAAACAGCCGCGGGAAACCAGGGCATGAATCGTGCACCTGAATTTACTACACGCATACCTTCAGGCGTACCCGTATTGTTGGCAGTCGTGTTTCTTTCTGCACTGGCATTTGTATTCATAGTGGGATAACCCTTGTCCTCCTGTTGGCAACAAAAAAGGGTTATGAAGACCAGCCTTCATAACCCCTTGATATCATGGTGGCGGTGCAGGGACTTGAACCCCGGACACTACGGATATGAGCCGTATGCTCTAACCTGCTGAGCTACACCGCCTTTCTACTTGAGACTCGCGGTTTATACGTCAAATTCATTTTCATGTCAAGTCTATTGAACGATTAAATCGTACGCAACCACTACACTTTTCGAATGTGAAAGCGCCACGGCAAGCACAATTTCATTTTGTCCGTCATTGTCGATATCCTTAAATTGATAATCTGCTACATATCCCTGAATCTTTCTCGTTTTCCAGTTTTGAATCAAGCCTAATCCATCCCACTCGAGATTATAGATTTCGCTGTTCGAAAACAGTCGCACATTTTTAAACAGTCTTCCCGCAGGGGATAAATTTTTCACAATAACAATTTCCTGTTTTCCATCTCCCTTGATATCATAGGTCAGAATTCTTACATTCACGTATACATTATCCTGAATACCCTCATCACCGAATCCGGGACTTTTACTAATATAATCAAGGCGGTTGTTTGTTCCTCCGTACACCTCATCGGTGGTACAGATGACATCGTCTCCCCCGCCAATTACATGAATCCGGGAAACCGGCTTTTTTGTTTTCTTATATATGTTGAGATGATCGTACTCGTCGAGAGCAATGACACGTTCAGTGTTTCCGCCGTCAATACTGGCCATCGTCATACCGTACACGGACAGTCCTTCAGGAATGGACATTCTTTGCCCCTCTCGATACCCGTCTCCATTCCATAAAATCTCCGAGATTGGATTTGAAAACGGCTTGTCAAGGCCCAATTCCTGCCCCACCAGTTTGATTCCTTCGCTTGTAGAAATGACTCTCAGGAACCATGGTAAATCCTCCGCAATTCGCTGATATTTTGATTCCTTAAATTCAACCACGAATGAACGAAGTGTACTTCCCTGAAAATTGGTCACAATAATTTCATCAATTCCGTTGCCGTTGATATCGGCAACGTCGAGTGCAAGATAGCGGTCACTGGATTTCCCCGTAATTTTGCTGAGCAGGGTAAAGCCCGTGACTTCTTTTCTGTAGATCAACACATTTCTGTAATCGATTAACACCACTTCATTCTTTGTATCTCCATCTACATCGCCGATATCCATCCCCTTAAAATTTCTTGAATACCGAGGAGTCATAAAAAAGCCCTTACGATCAAGCACGCCGGTCGTCGTTATAAAAGACGGATTAATGATAGAAGTAAACGTCCCTTCCTGTGTTTTCAGAGCATCGATTGCCCCTTCACTTGTTGTTTTTTCCGGTTCCTGCCTTTGTGCATTCGCTTGCGGCGCTTCAGGCAAAGTGGGCGCAGACAGTTTCTTTCCAAGCACAAATTGATTTATTTTATTGGCAAAATCATTGATCTTCGGAATGACGTCATCCATGCCCCGGCACTGTTCGAAGATACCCACAGGCATCTTGTAGGTAGAAACATCAAGCAGCTTTCCGTCGAGACTTATGCTGTTTCCGATTTTTGTGATGCTTCCCCAGACGACATAATCGGTGCCCAGTGTCTTCCCTATCCCATAGGCATCCGATGCCGTCAGTTCCTTTTTTTTCAATTCATTAGCGGCATTCGAAATAGAGAGCTTATCAAGAACCGATATTTCACCACTCGCCGACAAACGAGATATCAACATATCCCATATACCGCTTTTTACATAATCCAGATCTTCCGAGCTGTGAACTGCAAAGGGCAGCACGCCGATGGACTTCTTCTCGGCACCCCAGGCCGATGTTGCCATGACAAAAAACAGGAATATAGAAATAATAATGAGTTGCTTCTTCATAAATGTCTCCTTTTATCTTGCGCGTTCCATTTACGGACTATGAGGTATATTTAATGGCATTTCAAACAGTCAATTCCCATATACCTTCCTCGTCCCGTTCGGACAGGGTATGCGCCGGCTAATTGTTACTCTTTTCAAATTTATCATCTCCCCTCTCTTCCGAAGCCATAGTTCTGAGAAGAGATAAATTTTCCTTATCATGTGGTGTTTCAATAATCTTAGGAATAGATTTCAATCTTTGATCCCTCATAATCCATCGAAACGGTGTAGTCCCGATCATTCCTTTCCCTATATCCTCGTGCCTGTCAACCAGGGAACCACATTCCTTTTTTGAGTCGCTCAAGTGAATCACCTTTAGTTTATGCAAACCTATCACAGTATCAATCTTTTCAAATAGTTCTTTATAGCCATTTTTTGTGCTCACTTCATAGCCTGCTGCGAAGATATGACAGATATCAAGACAGAGCGCCAGTTCAAGAGGCCGTGCCACCCCTTCAATAATTTGTGCAATTTCTTCAAAGGTACTTCCGATCGACGTTCCCTGCCCCGCCATCGTCTCAAGTACGATGGCAACTTTAAATTCCCCTATTTCTTCATATAGCCGATCCAACGCACGAACAATCCTTTGTATCCCCACGTACGTACCGTCGCCACCATGGCTTCCGGGATGAATCACGAGATAGTCTATACCGAGTATTTCGCATCGTTTTACTTCGTTGACCAGGGCATGGTAGGATTTCTCCCGTATTATTTCTTCCTTTGACGCAAGGTTCACCAGATATCCCACGTGGGAAATAACCGGTCCTATCTTCAAGTAATGTCTGATTGCTTTAAAATTTACACTCTCTGAGTGACAAAGATCACGCTCCTGCCATCGGTTTGAATTTTTTGTAAAAATCTGTATGGTTGAAGCACCCAGTCTCCAACCTCTCAGAAGTGATTTTTCCAGTCCTCCTTTAATTGACGTATGCGCACCAAGTAGTAACCTTTCTTCCATTTGGAATCACTGTTCGTGGTTACGCTGTCGGAATAATAGCGTCTTATTAAATAAATGGGGGGCGCGGGTCGCCATTTTGTCTCTCAATCTCTGAATCCGTGGACTTTCAGGCGCCAGCACGATTACTCCAAGTATAATAAATACTACACCCTGTAAAAGCGGAAGGAATAACCCGACAATACCCACCACAATCAGTGACCAACCTGCAACAAATCTCAACGTTTTACGCAGCACCGCACTATATTTTGCGTTCATTATCACATTTCCCGTCACAGTTGCCAACTATTACCGCAAAAGAATGAAGACTCACCGACATCAACTTTACTGATCATATTACATGCCATGTGAAGAATCGCCGACCTCTTCACAGAATGACTGCGTGCACTATAAAATCATTAAAGAAATATTAAACAAATCCTGTCTGTTTCCGATCGCACAATTGTCATACAACCGGGACATTTGTTCAAGCCACGCACAACCACCGCAGTGCACATGCTCACATGGCCTGTTTTACCTCGATGTTCCAGTGGCATTGTGCATATGGACTTCACGTACAGTTGTCACAGCTTTGGCACGGCATGTTCAATGATGCTGATGATAATCGGCTGATTATATATGCCGATAAGTAGCGTGATCATAGCTATCAGTATGGTGGGGATCAACATGCTTGCAGGTGCCTCTTTAATATGTACATCTTCGGCAGCCTGTTCATGATTGCCATCATGATCGTTTTCTCCGTAATAGCCTATTTCTATTATTCTAAAGAAAAGAATGATATTCACAAGACTCGAAAAAAGCAGTGCCGCCACAAATGCCCAGTTTCCATTTATCACCGCACCATGTATAAGGTACCACTTACTGAAAAATCCGCAGGTCGGCGGCACTCCTATGACCGACAGCGCAACCATAATCAATGCCACCATCGTGAAGGGCATTTTTTTAAATATACCTTTAAAATCCTTCAAATTATGGCTTTTCATTTTATAGGTGAGAATGCCCGCCACCATAAAGAGACCAAGTGTCATGACCACGTCATTCATTATATGAAGAATCGCACCTTTAATGGCCACCTCGTTTGCCAACCCCACGCCTCCTACAATGTACCCTACTTCGGCAACGACGATATAGCAAAGCATTCTCTTAAAATCAACCTGGGCAAGGGCCATAACGGCACCGAAGATGATTGCCGCAATTCCTGTAACAACCATAATGTTCGAAAGAGGCATCAACTCGAAGGAAAAGTATGGCCTAAAGACGGTAAACATGATGCGAAGCATGACATAAATCGCAATCTTTGTCATGAGTGGCGCAATCAATGCGCTCGCTACCGAGGGGGCTTTCGTGTATGCATCGGGAAGCCAGACGTGAAGGGGGAACAACGCCATCTTGAGTGCTATTCCCACCATAAAAAAGGCAAATGCCACCAGCACAACCTTGGAACCGTAAAGCTCCGGGAGAATTTTTGCGAGATCGGCCATATTGAGAGATCCCGTCACCATATAGAGGTATCCCACTCCGATGAGATAGAAACAGGCACCTACAGTACCGAGAATAATGTAGCGAAAGCTGGCTAGCGGCGCCCCCTCTTCCCCCACGGCGATCAGTGCATAACCCGCAAGAGAGGCAATCTCCAGAAACACATATAGGTTGAATACATCGCCTGTAATGACGATTCCGAGAAATCCCGTAACCTGAAGAAGATATACGGTGTAAAAATATATTATTTTATCAGGCAGTTCCAGCTCTATACTTCTCCGAGAGTATAGAGCAACCAGTAATGCCGTGCCTGTAATGAGTACCAGCATGAGGGCGTTAAGATGATCGACCACATATTCAATACCCCAGGGCGGCAACCAGCTTCCCAGATAATAATGAACGGGTCCCTGCGTAATGACGGTCATCAATACGGAAACCGCGCAGATTGTGGATAAAAAAAGTGCAAAGGATACCCAGGGATAGCAGAGCTCTTTTTTAAACCACCCGATCAAAGGAGTAATCAAAGCACAAATAAGCGGAATTACCACTATTAAAACAGGCGCCTGTTGAGTCATCATCATTTCGATACCTTCAGGATCTCGTCTTCTTCAAGGGTGTGATATTTACGATAGATCATGATTGCCACGGCAAGTGCGACTCCCAATGTTGCGACCATAACCACAATTGCCGTCAGCATAAGCACATGGGGGAGAGGATTGAGATACTGTGCCGTATCAATGACATGGCGTCCATGCATATCGGCATTGCTCAGAATAGGCAACGTGGCCCCTCCTCTTTTATAGGCAATGGAAACATAGAAGAGAATGATCGCGGTCTGAAAGATATTCATACCGACAATCTTTTTGATCAGATTATTCTTCGCAATCATTGCATAAAACCCAATCATCATAAGAACAATGTATATCCAGAAATTGTATTTTGACACTATGAAATCTATCATTGTCACCCCCTGGAGAGTTGCTTCCTTCGTCTTCGAAGAAGCAAAATACACGACACACCCGCCGTGAAAATAACTGTTGTCTCGCCCAGTGTATCGTACCCGCGATAATCCGCCAGAATCGAGGTAACGATATTTGGTGTTGCCGTTTCTATCTCCGTTCTTTCTATGTAACGAGGCGACACATGGCTGCTTGCCGGAGAGTCGGGATCACCCCATGCGGGCATATCAATAGTGCCATAAATGAGAATCGCCCCTGTAATTATGGTAACGATCAGTCCAAGGATTCTCAATCTCGTGACCTCCTTGTCGTTTGCATCAATGCCGCAATGAAGAGAATGGTACCAATGCCGGCGCTCACCGATGCCTCGGTGAAGGCCACATCAACAGCACCCATCTGTGCCCACATAAGACACATGAAAAAACTGTATGCCCCTAAAATCATGATGGCACTGAGAAGATCCTTTACCGTGATGGCGGCAATGGCGCAGATAATAATGAAGATTTGCAGTATCACATCAAAATAAACTGTCATTGTTCCTTTTTCTCCTTCATCCAAGGGGTAAGGCCTGACCTCATACCGGCACGAGATATTGCGTGTGTGGCCGTGGGCTGCGCAATAAACATAAACACGGCAATTATAACAATCTTGAGCCCTGTCAGGGAAAAACCTTCATAAAAAGCCAACCCGAGAAGCGAAAGAAACACGGCGAGCGTGTCTCCCTTTCCTGTTGCATGGAGCCGCGTAAAAAAGTCGGGGAACCGGAGGAGCCCGATCGTTGCCGTCGCAAAGAAAAATAGTCCTCCAAGTAAACAGATAATTGCCATCAATATCATGAGAGTCATTCTATCCCCCCTTGTGATTCCAGATATTTGGCAGCTGCAACGCACCCTATGAAATTCAAAAGCGCATAGACCATGCTGATGTCGATAAACATATCCACTCGCTCATAAAGGAGACCGAATATGAGCAGTAGCACGAGTGTTTTCGTTCCGATTGCCGAAATGGCGGCCACCCGGTTAAACACGCCTGGGCCGAATATCGCGCGGTAGAGAGCACAAAACACGAAAATACAAAGGCATAACCCAACGACTGTAAAGAAACAATTCATCGAAATCTCCAATGTTACGTAACAAATCGGTTATTTATGCATTGATTTGCCGATTCTATTCGTCAATCAGCGTGATCTATACTCCGTTGTCCTTATCCTCTGGTGAAAAACCACCCGTTGAAATATCGAAAAATATGGAAAACATCACTGCCATAACGGCAAAACCAACCCCTATTTCAACGCCAAGAATACCTAGTGACCGGGCGTGGGCTGCATCCACGTTAAGAATTGTTGCCAATCGGCTGTAATCAAGATAATTTCCAAGAAGAATGAGGCAGAGCATTCCGATTCCTGCATAGATGAGCACACCCACGCTACTTAGAAGAAGCGCCACTTTTTCAGTCATGCGCGCTTTAGATTCCTCATACCCATGGGTCAAAAAAAGAAGTACCATGCTCGCACCGAGAATTACCCCGCCCTGAAAACCCCCTCCGGGACTGTAATGACCGTGCATGATTACATACAGTGCAAATATCTGTATGAAAGGTATAAGAATTCTTGCGATGGTCCTGATGATGATGTCTTCACTTTGTACGATCATTATCCTCTGTCCCTCGGTTATTTAAGCGCGGCAAAGATACGCGCTACATCGAGCACATCCTGAATATAGATATGGTCCGCTTCCATGAAAATATGGGCAATTCGATCTTCCATCTCCCCCGCATTGAGATCGTCAGCCAACTTGCTTGAAAGCGCGTGGACGACAAATTCATTGCCGTCAATATCCACTGTAACTGTTCCCGGCGTCAGGGTAATCGAATTTGCAAAGGCGACCCAGGAAATATCGCTTTCAAGCTTAGTTTTGTACCGTATAATCTGAGGATCGATAGGCATCTTGGGAGAAAGCGCCAGATAAGCAACATGAAAATTGGACACAATGATCTGATACACATGCCAAGGCACATAGGCAAGAAATCGCTGAACGATGACCCTGATATCGCCTACCCTTACATTCGCAAAAAGCAGATCATGGCTCAGGAAAGCTATTATAAGTGAGCAGAGCACACCAAGGGTCAGATGAAAGGCATCAAATTTTCCGGAGAGCAGCACCCAGAAAATCATCAACAGGACAAAAGTTGCAAGAAAATTAAGAAAACCCGACTGCGCCTTATGGGCACCCTTCAAAATTGCCCTTAGTTTGCGTTTCTGGATCTCTCTTGTTTCCGAAGTTAAGCGCGTTGCCGTATCAAGAATTCCAACCGCCTGCGTTTTTGCCTTTTCCATTACCTGAAAGGCATCATCCGTCGCCTGAATCAAAAGCGTAACTTCCATCTTCTTCCGATCCTCACTGTCCTTGATTCTTTGAAGGTATGATTGCAACCGGGACGGTTGAATTCAACATAACGTCACAGGGAATACTTTTCGTGAAGAGGCGATGCATAAATGGCCGCCTTTGTCGTGCGGACATAATAATTGCAGTTGTTTTATAATCTCGTGAAGCGGTAACAATCTCTTCTGCCACTTCACCGGCATATATATGTGCTTCGGCATCGATTCCGGCATCAAGACAGAGTTCGCGCGTGCTCTGGAGCCGCTCCTTTAAATGACGCATGTCCTTTACGGTTAATTTCTGGTTGATTACATGGATGACTTCCAATTCACGGATGTGTGTCCCCAACTGAATAATGAACTTCAACGCCTCTTCTGAAGTGTCACTCCAGTCCGTTGCATATACCACATGGTCCATTAAAGGCACCTTTAGCGTTTCGCCCTTTAAAACCATTGTCGGCACGGGTGTCTTTTTCAAAAGTTTGGATGCAATGGTCTCTAAACGATACTCACCAACACGGATTGCAATAAAGGAGGCCTTCTTTTGGATGGCGTAATCGATAATGATATCAGCCGTGAGATTTTCGCATACCTCATGCCCCATCTTGATGGAGGTAGCATCTTTTTTTTTCGCAGGCGTTCCACTTGAAGCCGGGGAAATACAGACAACCCCGCCCTGCAGATCACCACAAAAAGAGGCAACTTGTTTTATTAGAGCAGATGAAGCATAATAATCAGATGAATCCGTCGCATATAGTAATAGATTCTTACCCATTTACCCCCCTGGAAGATCACGTGCAGATTCAGTATTACACTTCTTCATCAACAGGAATCAGCAGTATCGGAAGCGCAGTAAATTTTACCAGCTTCGTCGCAACTCCACCGAGGAGCCTCTCCTTGAGAGAACTCTCTCCCGTAGTACCTGCAACGATCATCGTTGCTTCCCGTTCTCTTGCCGCTTTTTCTAATTGCTCACACGTATCACCAATATGAAGATGTGATTCCGTCTGAATGCCCTGTTTTTCGAAGGCTTCGCAGATTTTCTCCATCTTCCGTTTGTTTTCTTTTCTCACTGACTGGATTTCCATTGAGGACGAGCCCTTAAATTCTTTTTCGCTCGCCACGTGCACCACTATCACGCTTTTGATAATCTCTTTGTAGTTAAGGAGATGTTGTGCAGATCTTTCACTGGCAGTTGACCAGTCCATAGCAAGAAGCGGCCGCTCAAAGGGCTTTTCATTCACGGCACCTGAAGGAAGAATATATTTATATACAAGCACGGGCCTTGATGTTCTCTGAAGTATGTCCAAGGTTTCCGAACCACCGTAAATTTCTTCCAGCTTCCCCTGTTTGTGATATCCCGTGACAATGAGATCCACATCCTCTTCGGCAGCCGTCGATATAATTTTGGGAAGCGGATTCCCCACGACAATGTAGGCACCGACTTCCATCCCTTGTTCAAACAGACTCTCGGCCCAGTCAATAAAACGCACATTCGCTATTTCCCTGAGTTTGACCTCTTCATCTTTCAGGTACCCCTTGCCACGGTGCATCGCCACCTTTTCCCGCGCAATCACATGAAGGAACACTGCATGATTAAACCCCGCTTTACGCAGATCCATCAATGACTGAAGGGCGTCGAACCAGAGTTCCTCAAATTGGGTCACAAAGAGCAATTTTCTATTTTTCATCACGTCCTCTACTCGTGCGACAGGAATTTCAGCCGATCATATCTTTTATTGCTTCAGCCAATTCATCCGGCTCAACAGGCTTTTCTATGTATAATTCCGGCTCAGGTACCGGCAGATCACCAAACTCGGTTAACGCTTCCTGGGAACGGAGAAACGTTCGCTTTGCAATTCCCGACAGAATGATGACGGGAATATTTTTCAGCGAATCATCACTCTTCAGTTCTCGGTACATTTTTATGCCGCTCTGCTTGGGCATCAGCACATCCAGTATCACAAGGTCAGGATTCTCTTCCCTTGCAATGGCAAGCCCCATCTCTCCGTTTTTAGCCACAACAGGGGTATAACCATTTTCCTCCAGCACCGTTTTTACAAATACACTTATATCGGGATCATCATCTACGGTGAGCACTTTTTTTGACATGCCAGCCCTCCTTCATTCTATAATCTCAGAAACAGCGTGATTACTAAGAAACCTTTCTGTATGGCAGACGCATTGTAAAGCTTGAGCCTTTTCCCAACCTGGAAGACACTTCTATATTGCCGCCGTGCTCCTGAATAAGTTTTTGTGTGACTAAGAGACCGAGACCGGTACCTCTTCCCCCTTTCGTACTGAAAAAGGCCGTAAAAAGCTTCCCTTTTACTTCATCACTCATTCCCGCACCGTTATCTTTCACTTCAAATCTGATGATATTGTCTTTTTCACCTTTTGTTTTTACCACCACCCGATGCTTCTTCTTGCTCATATCGAGGTCAAATATGCATGCATCAATTGCATTCGATACCAGGTTAAGAAGTGATCGATGAATCGCATTCGGGTCCATTGACACGTCTTCGATCGACAAATCGAAATCAGTCACTATCTCAACCTCGTTTTCTACCGCCTTTGACTCCATCAACTCGCACACGTCCTGCGCAATGTCATTGGGAGAGCATTCCTGATACTCAGGTTCACGCTCTTTTGAGTAGGATAGAAGATCTGCAACCAGCGATGATACACGCGCCACGTTCTTCTGTACCATATTCCAGCCAGTTTTTAGCTTATCCCTATCATTCTTGTCAAGACCAATATTTACGATATAGGTCCCCCCTTTGAGGCCGGTGAGAATATTTTTTATATAATGGGCGAGTCTAGCAACGGTCTGCCCGATCGCCGCCAGCCTCTCTGAATTGACCAGTTCCTGTTGAAGTCGTTTTATTTCTCGTAAATCCTGAAAGAATCCCACGCTGCCGATAATGGATTCCCCATCGAAAAGGAGCGTTCCCGAAAACTGAGTCGGCACTAATGATCCTCCCTTTTCACGGATTTCCACTTCTTTCCAGCCCCACCCTTTTTTGTCGCGCTTCCTACGAAACCCGCTTGAAAATTCTTCCGCAATTTCGGCAGGGTACAACTGAGAAAACTGCATTTTTCTTATTACTTCAAGCCGTGAGTACCCAAATATTCGCTCAGCTCCCGGATTAAAAATGATAATCATTCCATTTTCATCGGTGGCAACAATACCATCATTGGAGCTTGTAATAAGCTTATCCTGGAATACCGACTTTCTTTTTACCTCCCCTATGGCCATTTCGCACATATTTTCAAGATCATTCGTATAGGCATTCAACTTTTCACGTACCGCGATCTTTTCATATGCCCGCTGAAGGGCCACCTGGAGTGCTGCATCCCTCACCGGCTTGTTTATGAAATCGGATGCACCGTATTTGAGGGCGTCTATGGCGGAATCCATGTCACCATGTCCAGTGATAACAATTACTTCTGCATCTGGATTGATGTGTTTTACCTTTCTCAGCACCTCAATGCCGTCCATGCCAGGCATTTTCAGATCGGTAAGCACAATTCCGGGTGCTTCTTTTTCAAAAAGTTCAATCCCCTCGGCGCCGCTCTGTGCGGTAATGACATCGTATCCATCGCTCCTCAGGGAGATGGAAAGAACCTGCAGAATCGCTTTTTCGTCATCAATAAATAATAGCTTCTTGGGATCCATGGTCTTCATTTCCCCCGTAATGGACGTTAGGCTATCGCGGGAAAGGAAAGCTTGAATGTAGTGCCTTTCCCTATCGTACTATCCACATCAATTGTTCCCTCATAGTCGGTGACGATGCCGTAGCTGATGCTCATGCCGAGTCCCGTCCCCTTGCCTACTTCCTTCGTGGTAAAAAACGGTTCGAAGATTTTGTCCTTCACCTCTTCTGACATTCCCGCACCGTTGTCAGAGACAGTAACGACAACCCGTTTTCCCTCAACATACGACCTTATTTTCAGATACTTCCGACCATGACCCTGCAGGGACGCTTCACTCTCGTCAAGGGCATCCATTGCATTGGTGACAAGGTTGACAAATACCTGTTCCATTCTATTGTGGTCGGCATTTATCAGAGGAATGTCATCATCCAGATCCAGCACTACTTCTATCTGATGGACACGTAATTGCTGTCCGAGGATCTTAAATACATCAAGAACAGGCTTATTAATGTTTATTTTATCACTGGCTACCTCAGATTGTCTTGAAAAATCTTTCATGTGCGTTATGGTGCTGGCCGCCCTTTGTACATTCTTTTCTATCTCCTCGCACATATCATAGAGATCTTTATCGCCTATCTTGTCACCCCGTTTCAAGGTTTTCATAAAGAAATCAGCACAGACCTGAATTACGTTGAGTGGCTGGTTTATTTCATGGGCAATCCCGGACGCCATAGTTCCCAGCGTTGCCATCTTACTTGCCTGTATCAACTGGGTTTCCTTCTGCACATTCTCCGTTACATCCGGTGTGGTCGCAATAAGGCACTCCCGGTCCAAAAATCGAATGGAGCTTACATGCATATCAACAAAAAAAGACGTACCGTCCCCTTTTCGATGAAGCCGTTTCGGAAAAGACCGCGACTCATTAAAAATCATCGTCCGGAGTTCATCGGTTAATTTTTTATCGGGCATATTCGACAAATTCGCAAAGGTCATGTTGAGAAATTCCCCCCTTGTATATCCGTAGCATTTCACAGCCGTCGCATTCACGTCGAGTATCTTTAACGATTTTTTTTCGAATATAAAAATAGGATTCGGGTCTGCGTCGAACATAGAACGATATTTTTCTTCGGAAAGTCGCAGATCATGATACGATGCTTCCAATTCCCTGGTCTTTTCCTTCACTTTCACTTCGAGACTTTTCCCGAACATTTTCGTTTCGTGATGGAGTTGAGCGTTTTCTATTTGCAGGGACAAGTGATTGCCTATTATTGAAAGTACATTCTTATCTTCTTCTGACAATTTATTTGTCCGATGACTTGATATTCGTATCACACCGAATACGCCCTTGTTTGAACTAAGCGGTATATATGCGGCCGTTTTCAAACCTTCTTTCAGTGCGTATTTTCTGTACGGAGTTTTGATGTGCTTTACATCCTCGAGAAACGTCATCCGGTTCCTTCGCGCCACCTCACCGATGATTCCGTCAGCACCGATAATGCTTCCCGTCTTATAAAACGGATCACTGTATCCCATCGAATAGACAACACGAAACACCCCCTCATCCTCCCTGAAATAGACCCCGGCGCTGTCTATATCAAGATGTTCTATTATCCCGGACACGGCGGCCTTCAATGTTTCATCAAGATCGAGTGTTGCCGAGAAAGCGCTGGTAATTTCCCATAAAGACGAAAGTTGCCGGATATGTTGTTCGCGTTCGTTTTTGAGAAGTTTCGAATCAGTAATATCCCAGAATGTCTCTATGGCCCCTTCGACAGCCCCATCCGCCCCTTTTATCGGTGCCGCGGTAATATACAGCCAACGCCCCTTTTCTCCGATATGAGGGAAAAAGGTCTCTGCCTCGTAGGCACCTTCAATAAACTGGGAAACCCGTCCTTTCTCTCCGTAATAGCGTCTTATTTCATTTAAGCCCGCCCTGTCGACAAGCAGATCTGCAAGAATCGGCTTTTCGCCCGTATAGAAAGCCTCCCAGTGTTTCGCTGTTCCCACTATTTCCTTCGCCTTGTATCCTGTCAGCCTCTCCAGAGCCCTGTTCCAGTGAATAATGGTATGGTCCCTGTTAATGACAAACGCGGGGATGCTTATTCCCTCCACAATCTCCGACAGGGTTTTTTCGCGCTTTATCAGCTCTTTCTCGGCATGTGTTCGTTCAGTAATATCTTCATACGCGGCCACAACAGACTGATCTTTCAGTTCATCGCCGATACGCGCACTACGCATGGCACAGAGAATCTCCCTCCCGTCCTTTCTGAGACAGGGCAATTCATATGTAAAAGAGCGGTTTCTTTTTAATGCCTCGTAAAGTAACAGACCTATTTGACGGTACTCCTCTTCATTCCGGTACAATATGCGGGTACTCTTTCCTATTAACTCTGACGGCTTCCACCCAAATACGGACTCGGCCGCATTATTGGCAAATTCGATCTTCCTGTGACGCAATACAAGAACCGCCGTGGGAATCGCATCGAGAATCGATTCTTCCAGTGCAACCAGGTCCTCGAGAACCTGCTTCGCCTGCCGCTCGGCACTTATATCCCACAGTGTCTCTATTGCACCTTGAATCTTTCCGTCGAGTCCGCGTATGGGGGCGGCGGTAAAGTAAAGCCACTTTCCATTTGCCCCCAAGTGAGGAAAATAATCTTCGGCCTGGTATGCACCTTTCAAGAGAGAAAATAGTCGCAATCGACTTCCATAATAACGCTGGATACGGTCTCTTGACACCTTGTCGACAATAAAATCAGCCAAGCAGGGCTGATCTTCCTGATAGAACGCCTTCCACTGATCGGTGGTTCCTATCAAATTCTCGGCGCTATGCCCCGTCAAAACTTCCAGCGCCTTGTTCCAATGGGTGATGATATGATTGTTATCAATGACAAACATGGGGATGGCACTCCCCTGGATGATCTGTGAAAGAACTCGTTCTCTCCGTACTAGCTTACGCTCAACAGCTTGAAGGTGGCCTGTTCTGTCCCGTATGATACCGCCAAGCGCTTTCGAATATTTATCAACCAGATCCTCTACCGATACCAGCGCATCCTCTTTCAGAACGAGGTTGCTGGTAATCACTTTCTTGAGACTGTTTTTGATATTCCTTTTTTTTGACTCAATTTGAAGAAAATCCCAGAGAGACACTGCTTCAAAGTGGTCGATCAAACGCACACCACGAGGTTTCTGCCGTCGCAGTGACCGCAACAGATCGTTATCACCGGTAATCTCTATGAGAAAATCGAAGGTTCCGCGAGTAAAAAGATCGTGATAATCAGTGGTAGTATATATGCCCCTGCTTTTTGCGTAGAGCAACCCCCTGGCCCGCTCATTGAGATCGGCAACTCCCACAATTACCGTTTCAAGATCGGTAAAACCGGGGTCCGACAGGATATTCAGAATGTCGTTGCAGACCCTGCCCCCACCAACAATGGCAATTTTTGATTTTTTAAAAAGATCTATCATACCAAACTCTCTGCACGGTTATTCTGCGTTATCCACCAAATGACGCATGTGCCGCCATTTTCGCAAGCCTGAGAAATACTCCCGGGCAGACAAAGAGTATAAAAGACACCACGGCAGTGACAACAGGAGGTAATACCGCGAAAAAAGGCGCTTCGTTCATTTTTGTCTCTTCATTGAAACGCTTTCCGCTTGAAAAAAAGGCATTGTAGGTTATGGGGAGAAAATACGCAGCATTCAAAAGAGAGCTGGTAAGAATCACCACGAGTATCGGCAGTTGATGCGCATCAATGCATCCGAGCGCGAGATACCACTTACTGAGAAAACCGCCGAATGGAGGTATCCCGATGACACTGAGAGAACCGAAAAAGAACGCGGCCATCGTGACCGGCATCATCCTGCCGATTCCTTTCATTTCGCTTATCTTTTTCAGCCCCGTATGAACAATAATGGCACCTGCGCAGAAAAAGAGTGTAATCTTGCCGAAAGCGTGCATCGCAATGTGTATCACGCCGCCGGTCATACCGATTACACTCAGAAGTCCTCCTCCCATGATAATATACGACAACTGGCTGACCGTCGAATAGGCAAGCCTGGCCTTGAGATCATCCTGGCGAAGCGCAAAGAGTGAACCTACAATAATTGTCACCGATATGAGATACAGCAGACACACATCAAGAGAAAGACTGTGCATCAAATCAATACCATAGATATTGAAACATATCCGCAACACTGAAAAAACACCCACTTTCACCACTGCAACAGCATGGAGCAGGGCGCTGACCGGCGTGGGGGCAACCATGGCGGAAGGAAGCCATGAGTGAATCGGCATGATTGCCGCTTTGCCGATTCCAAAGATAAAGAGGAAAAACACCACAGTCAAAATCGCATTCCCGCCCTTACCGGCCATGATACCCTGATCGGTAAAATCGAGAGTTCCTGTAAGATAATAGGTAATGATCATTGCGGGCAGGAAGAAGGCGATCGATGTTCCCATAAGATAGGTCAGATATTTTCTTCCTGCATATCGGGCTTCTTTATCCTGATGGTGAGTGACCAGTGAATAGGTGGACAGGGACAGCATCTCATAAAACAGATACAGTGTAAGAAGATTGGCGGAAAAGGCCACGCCGATTGCGGACGAAAGGGCCAGGCAGAAAAAGGTAAAATATCTGGTCTGTGAATGTTCTTTCAGAGGACGCATATACCCGATTGAATAGAGCGTCGTGACGATCCAGAGCGAAGATGCAACCAGGGCAAAGAGCATCCCCATGGCGTCTACGCGAAAGGCAATTCCCACGGAAGGTATCACCTCGACAAGGGTGTAGACAATTATTTTACCCTCGAGAACAACAGGCAGCATCGACAGGATTATGCCGAATTTCACGAGGGCAATAAGAATACTTGTACATTCCCTCACATTCGGTTTTTTCCCCGCAAGAACGATCAGAAGTGATCCAATAAGAGAAACCGCAATCGCAAGCAGTGGCTTAATCGAGGTCAATATTTCCATAGTTCCCCCCAAAATAGTGATTTATATCATTAAAATCTTTGTACCGAAGGCATTGTTTCCCCTTTTTTACCAAGTTTGTATAAAGTACATCCTTTGCAAACACCAAGTCTGCATCCTGGGCCGGGCAGATATCGGAATATCCATCGCCGATGTAAATTATTTCGTCGTAGTTTCTGCGAAAGCTCCTCAGAAGAGAACGCTTGCAATTGCCACACCGGTTACATTCCATATCTTTATACGGGAATTCAATCGATAACGTTCCATCTTCACTGAAGCATAATTTATTTGCATAATATCTGATGTCGTGAAGGGCATACTTTTTCAGCATCGTTTCAATATAAAAATCCAGTCCGTCGGAAATAATTACAATATCATAGTTTTTTTCAACGGTGCAAAACCGGTAAAAGTCAGGGAAAAAATGATCAATCGTCCCTTGAGACTCCACATATCGTATCATCTCCTCTTTTGTCACGCGGTAAAGGGGCGCCGCCGTGCGATACGCCTCCTGTGATCCGATACGTCCCGTCTCATAGGATTTGCTTATCAATTCCCACCCGTCGTCGGTAGCAAAATGCTTCAGCACCCGGTACCCCATGTCTTTCGGGCTCACTGTACCGTCAAAATCACAGGCGATCAGTTTTTTCCTCATGCAGCTCGTGATCCTGCCTTTCCTCATCCGCTTTCAGTACTTTCCTGTGCTTTCTCATTTGATCCGCAATGAGATAGGCGCCCAAAAGGATCAACAATGCAGGGAATATGTAGGCAACGGCTTTCTCAATCTGATCATAAAAGTTTTTCACTACAAAGAAAAGGACACCGACGATACCGATGAACCATCCTCCAAGATCCTGCATTTTCCTTGCGAGGGTGGCAATAGCCACAACAATCAGCAATATCGGCCAGCTCTTGGAAAAATCATAGGTACCCGTTGTATTCAAAATAATTAATACCCCCAGTGCAATGAGAATCAATGCACCGGTTATCTTCATCTTTTTTTCATGGATTTCCACTGTCTTATCCCTCCACAGCTCCTTGATTTAACTACACAACATGAATATTCCACGGTAGTTTCAGACTCTTAATCCTATCGACAGGCTCAATAAAATCAATCGTGTGGTGATGCGATTCTCATTATTCCGTACTGCCTTTACTTATCAACGATTGAAAGGGCTTAAAAAGATCAATTGGTATGGGAAAAAGCGTGGTTGAGTTGTTTTCCGCCGCAACTACCGTCAGGGTCTGAAGATACCGCAATTGTAATGCAATGGGTTGTGTCGCGATGAGGGCGCCTGCTTCCGCGAGCTTTTGCGCCGCCTGAAACTCCCCTTCGGCATTAATAACCTTTGCACGACGTTCCCGTTCAGCTTCAGCCTGCTTCGCCATGGCACGCTGCATTTCTTGCGGAAGGTCAATATGCTTGACTTCGACAGTGGTTACTTTAATGCCCCATGGGTCGGTGCTTCTGTCAAGTATTTCCTGCAATTGAGCGTTTATCTTTTCTCTCTCCGACAGAATTTCATCAAGCTCGACCTGTCCACAGACACTGCGCAGTGTGGTCTGTGCCAGCTGCGACGTGGCATAGAGAAAATTTTCAACCTCCACAACAGCGGAATTCGCGGACATAACCCTGAAATAGATTACGGCGTTGACCTTGATGGACACATTATCACGGGTGATTACATCCTGAGGCGGGACATCCATGGTGATGATTCTCATGTCTATTTTAACTATGCGGTCGACAACGGGAATCAGGATTATAAGCCCCGGTCCTTTTGTATCGATAATTCTCCCAAGCCGGAAAATCACTCCCCTTTCGTACTCGTTGAGCACGCGTATGGCCGAGGCCAGAAACAATACAACCAACACTACAATTATAATTGCAGGATATAACATGGACTCATTCCTCCTTTTTTAAAATTGTTTGCTCATTTATCTCGCCCGCTATGGCGATGTTGATGACAGTCTTCCCCGCCCTGCCTGTTGCAAAGGCTCTACCTCTACTTTAAGCCCTCTGATGCCGATTACACGGACAGAAGTTCCCTCTTCGATGGGAACCGTACTTACGGCGTTCCAATATTCCCCCTTCACGAACACTCTTCCTTCCTCGTGTACGGGTGTAAGTGCTCTGCCTTCCTGACCTATCATCCCTTCTTCTCCCGTTGCGGCATGTCTCATCTGCGCTTTGACGGCAAGCGAAACAACAGCGACGAAAAACGCGCTGATAACCACAACAGCCGGAATCATAACGCTGAACGATACACGAAGACCGGGAATCGAAGCATCAAAAAGCAAGAGAGATCCGAGTACCAGCGAAACAATACCTGCAACCGTAAGCATACCGTGACTCACTACCTTTATCTCCAGAATAAAAAGAATCACGGCAAAAAGTATCAACAGCACTCCCGCATAGTTCACGGGAAGTGTCTGCATGGCAAAAAAGGCGAGAATAAGAGATATCCCCCCCACCACGCCCGGAAGTACCGCTCCCGGGTTGGAAAACTCGAAATAAAGACCGGCAAGCCCTATCAGGAGCAGCAGATATGCTATATTCGGATTGCTCAATGTTGTCAATATTCTTTCCCGCAGCCCCATACTTTTTTCGTTGATACGGATCTTTTCTGTGTCCAGTGTCAGGGGCCCTGAGGAAAGCATAATCGTCTTTCCGTCGATTTTTGATAACAGATCCTCCACATTCTCCGCAACGAGATCTATCACCTTCTTTTTGACCGCTTCCTCGGCCGTGATAGACTCGCTTTTTCGCACGGCAAGTTCCGCCCATTCAACGCTCCTCCGTCGTTTTTCGGCGATGCCGACTGCGTAGGCCACCGCATCGTTTTCAACTTTCTTCGCCATGGTCTCATCCATCTTGCCCCCCAGGCCGATTGCCACAGGATGAGCGGCGCCTATATTTGTTCCCGGTGCCATGGCTGCAATGTGCGCGGCCATGGTAATCATGACGCCGGCAGAGGCAGCGCGAGCCCCTGAGGGATAGACGAACACAATCACCGGCACCGGTGCATTGAGAATCTTCTTCACAATACTTCTCATTGAAGTATCAAGGCCTCCCGGCGTATCAAGAAGAATAATCACACCCCCTCCGCCGACAGGAGCTTCGTCTATGCTCACTTCTATGTAGCGCGCTACCGCGGGTGTAATCGCCGCATCAATGGTAATGACATCATAGACGCCCCCCGGTGCAGCGTTACTCTGTACTGCGGCATATCCTATCCCGCATAACGTTAGAAACACGAGAACTATGAAACTCCGTTTCAATACAGTATTCATGAACCCCTCACTTCCCCGATCAGTCACACTCTCTTAAATACTTCATGATAACCTGCACATCGTCCCATACTTGTTTTTTCGCACTGGGATTTCGCAGCAGATATGCCGGATGATAGGTGGGCATGAGATTAATCCCGCGATAGGAATGAAATTTCCCCCTCAGTACGGTGATAGGCGTATCCCTTTTGAGCAATGTTTTTGCCGCAAATCCGCCGAGCGCACATATCACCTTCGGCTGTAACGCCTCCAGTTGTTTAATGAGAAACGGTTCACAGGCGACTATTTCCTCCGGCCGGGGATTTCTGTTCCCGGGTGGTCGACATTTGAGAATGTTGCAAATATACACATCCTGACGATTCAATCCCATCGCTTCGATAATTTTTGTTAAAAGCTGACCGGCCCTTCCTACAAAAGGTTTGCCCTGCCTGTCTTCCTGCTCTCCCGGCGCTTCACCCACAAACACAAGATCAGCATGGGGATTTCCTTCACCGAAGACGATATTATTTCTTCCCTGAGAGAGGCCACATCGCGTGCAATCACCCAGCTCATCTTGTATGACGGCCAGGGATGGCGCTGTATATGCGGAACTTTCCCGAGGTTCACATTCACCAGGGCGGTGTGGTACGATAGTACTGACGGGCTGAGGCGAACAAGACCTGTTCCCGCCAACAAAAAATCCGCTTCCTCCCTCTTTTACAAGAATCTGCTTCAGTGCACCTGCGAGCTCACGCAGTTCCCTCTGTGGATCATTTACTTTTTGAACCATGAATCAGTCACACCATCATTTTTTTTGCAGAAGTGCAGACACTCTGTCCAGAATCGCATCGGCTACGTCTATCTTTTCCATCATGGGCAATTTTTCAATTGCACCGCTGCGATCGATCAATGTGACGATATTTGTATCGTACTGAAACCCTGAGCCCGCCTCGCTGAGATTGTTTGCAACGATCAGGTCCATCCGCTTTGCGCACATTTTTTTCTTTGCGTTTTCTATAAGATTGTCCGTCTCCATTGCAAACCCGACCACAATTTTATTCCCCTTCTTCTTTCCTATTTCACTAATAATATCAGGGTTTTTTTCAAGATCAAGACAAAGTGTGTCCGCTTCTTTTTTAATTTTTGACGAAGAGAACCGTACCGGGCGATAGTCCGATACCGCAGCGGCCTTGACAACTACGTCAGCCTCACTAAGATTGTCCATTACGGCCCGGTGCATCTGAAGAGCGGTCTCAATTTTCACCATCCTGACTCTCTGTGGTGCGGGTATCGATGTGGGACCGCTTACAAGAGTGACATCTCCACCTCTGCGCCTTGCCATCGCCGCAATAGCGTAACCCATTTTCCCCGAAGAATGATTCGTTATAAATCGCACGGGATCAAGCGCCTCCCGGGTCGGCCCCGCCGTTACCAACACGCGCACCCCTTGTAAGTCCTTCTTGGTGAAAATCGTCTCTATCTCTTCCAGTATGTCTTCAAGAGGCGGAAGCCTTCCCGGCCCTTCGGTCTTACAGGCAAGGCTGCCGGATGGCGCCTCCATGATATGATAGCCAAGAGAAGACAACTTTTTTAAATTCAAGCCAATGACAGGATTCGTGTACATGTTGGTGTTCATCGCGGGACAGAGCAGCACCGGTGCTTTCACAGCCGTGACGGCGGTAGTGAGAAGATCATCGGCAATCCCCGAAGCGATTTTTCCCACCACGTTGGCCGTTGCAGGCGCGATGATCATAATATCCGCCCACTCGGCAAGTGCAATATGGTCGATTTCCCGCCGTGACACCATCTGAAAGGTGTCAGTATAAACAGGATTGTCACTTACAGTCTGCAGGGTCACGGGAGTGACAAACTGCCGTGCATTACCGGTCATGACAACTTTGACCCTTGCCTCTTTTTTTACCATCATCCGTATCAATTCAGGCATCTTGTAGGCGGCAATTCCGCCGGTAATGCCCACTACGATTTTCCTGTTACGCAACATGGCAGCAGAGATCCCTTTCTTCCTATATTATGATTGTCTCCGCACAGTAACAGGTATTATGAATGTGGTCAACGGATTAAAGATTTAATTCAATCTTCAGGTCTGTGGGCTATGGGCTTGCAAATTGGAATCGGTTCTTTATAATGGGAGTACTTTATAAAGGAAGGAAAGGTACTATGTTTAATTATTCACGCTGGACTCTCCCTCTGGCGATACTAGTCGTAATCGTTGCAGGCCTATGGGCACTATTTACCTGTCTTGAAGGGAAAAAACCTTCCGTGCGGCTGGGGCAGGATATTGCCTTTATAGGCACTCGAACCGATCTTACCCTTGCCTGCAGCGATACCGGACAGGGACTGAGAACTATTCAGGCCCGCATATTGCAAAAGGGACAGCGCCGCCTCGTGGCTGATCTCGCCTTTCCGGAACGAGGTTTGCACCATACTAATGCAGTCATTACAATCGATCCGGGCGCGCTGAAGCTTGAAGAGGGAAACGCGGACCTCGAAATTACCGCTGTCGACTATTCCCTCAGAAAGAATTGTACCACCCTGTCCCTCCCGGTCACAATTGACAGAACACCCCCTCAAATATTTCCTGTGAGCTCCTCTCACTACATAAATCCCGGCGGTTCCTGTCTTACGGTGTACCGTCTTTCCGAATCCGTCGCAGAAAACGGCGTTCTGGTGGATGAAACATTCTTTCCCGCCTATAAGGTCAGCGAGGAGGAAACACCCCTTTTCGCCGTTCTTTTTGCCCTGCCGCCGCATCAACCGGGAAAAAACATGAAAATAGGCATCGTCGCCCGTGACTTCGCCGGGAATGAAATGTTTTCCTCAATTCCCCATCATATTCGCGTCAAAAAATTCAGGAACGATACCATGCGTATAGGAAAATCGTTCCTGGAGAATAAAATGCCCGAATTTCGTCACCTCTGTCCTGCAGTGAAGGAGGATGCTTCACTGCGGGACCTCTTTGTGTACGTAAACGAGACCCTGCGCAAAAAAAACCTGGAAGAGGTCATCGGCATCTGTGCACAGAGTCGCCCTCAACAGCTCTGGGAAAAACCGTTTCTCAGGATGAGCAATGCAGCCACCATGGCGACATTCGGCGACAAAAGAACCTATGTGTTCGAAGGCAAAAAAATCAGCAGCAGCACTCACCTCGGCATCGATCTCGCCTCCACGGTCAATGCACCAATCGAGGCGTCGAACAGCGGGATCGTTGTCTATTGCGGAAACATAGGCATATACGGCAATACAGTCATCATCGATCATGGTCTCGGACTCTTCAGTTTTTATGCTCACCTGTCATTCATCAGCGTTGAGAAGGGGGAGTCCGTCACCAGGGGTCAGCCCATCGGAAAATCTGGCATGTCGGGCCTTGCCGGCGGCGACCACCTCCACTTCGGTATTTTCGTCGGAAAAAGATTCGTCAACCCTCAGGAATGGTGGGATCCCCACTGGATAAAGGACAACATCACAAAGAAGATCGACCTTGCACCATAAATATCAGCACCTGAATCGTATTCTTCCGCAGAGATACCAGGAGGCAGAGAAAAATTTTAATTTCCTTTTGCCCTCAGCCGCCCTGCGCCTCTGCGCGAAAACCTGCCTTTCCCGGCATAATGTCAGGAAACTGTGAGTTGCTTTCTATTATAATGCCAACGCAGTGGTATGATGAAGCGTGGTGCGGAACCGTCAGCTTTTGTTCACGTCGCGATGGGTGACATTGACGGCATATGATTTATCGGAAAAATATTTTGCAAGGTGTTTTGCAACAACCACCGATCGGTGTTTGCCGCCGGTGCATCCGATCCCGATAGTAAGATATGATTTTCCCTCTTTTTCGAAAAGAGGTGCAAGAAATGACATCATGTCAAAAAGCACATCAAGGAACCGCCGTGACTCTTTCCATTTGAGCACATAGGCATCTACCGCCTCGTCATTGCCTGTATAGCTTTTCAGATCCTGCACAAAATAGGGGTTTGGAAGAAACCTGACATCGAATACCATATCGGCATCCGGAGGAAGACCATAGCGGTAACCGAAGGAAGTCACATTGATCGTCAGCTTCTTCCCTTCGAGGGGATTGAGATAGTATTTTTGCACGATATCTTTCAGCTCATGCACATTAAAGAAAGAAGTATCGATCACGTTATTAGCCATTTCTTTTATTGCGGCCAACTGTTCCCGTTCGAGGGCGATGCTTTCCAGAACTGTCCTTTTTTCCGACAGGGGGTGAGAGCGTCGCGTTTCACTGAACCGGTGGAGAAGAGACTCCTCACGTGCATCGAGGAAAAGTATCTCTATGTTATAGTTCTTTTTTTTCAACCGGACGACAATATCGACGAATCTATCGAGAAAGTTTTTTTCTCGTAGATCCATGACCAGCGCCACCTTTGAAATCTCCCCCGCCACCTCTACCTGTATTTCCAAAAACTTCGGCAGAAGCAGTATCGGCAGATTGTCGACACAGAAAAAACCGATGTCTTCCAATGCACGGAGGGCAGTGCTTTTCCCCGAACCTGAAATCCCTGTTATTATTACCACACGAACATTTTTCATCGTTTGCTCCCCACACCTCTCCAGTGGTGTATATCTTCTGACTTCACTTCCTTTCCACCATCAGCAAAGAGCTCCCTTCGCGCAACAATTTCCACAAATGTTGCCATATTACCGCCTGGTCTTACGGGAACACGCACACAGGGAACATCAACATCAAGAATGCGGAATGTACATTGTTCCGATGTGATGAGGTGCATTCTTCCGTCTTCAGTTTCCCATCTGACGAGCTCTACCACTACCCGCACCGACGTTTCGTCTATCACCGCCACGGCGCCGAAAAGCTGTTTCACATTGATAATGCCGAGCCCGCGTATCTCCATTAAATGTGTGATTGATACAGGACTACGCCCCGTGAGCCCACTTTCCCGGCTCCCATGAAATTCCACAAGATCGTCGGCAATCAGCTTATGCCCTCGCGTCAAGAGCTCAAGCCCGCATTCGCTCTTTCCTATTCCACTTTCTCCGGTAATCAATACCCCGATTCCAAAGACCTGCACCAGCACCCCATGGAGTTCCTTGATACTTTCTATTTTTTCCCTCAGGAATGCAATAATGCGGCTTTTGATATAAAAGGGATCTCGATCGGATCGGATAAGAGGAACCGCATGCTTCTGTGTGAATTCCTGCAAATAAGCCGGAACCTTATCGCCCTGCGCCCATATGATGAGAGGACTGTCATTCGTTTTTGCAATATCTATAATTTGGGAGCATTTGCCGGAAGTCTGTGCCGCACCTCCATGGTGTTCCGATGCTGTCACAATAAGAATTGTATGTTTGGGAATTGTTTCGCCAAGAATGTCAATCTCCGCAGGATAGACAAGAACCGACACACCGGAAATGCTCATCTCCGTCGATATCCGCATTCCCTCCTGCACCTCAAATCCGAGGGCCTTCACGCCGTACTCGATCAGACTGCCTGTGGAGAGTGGCTTCATCTATTTACGGATATATCGTATCCTTTCTCACGATAAGGTTGTATATATCTCCCGCTGACTGCGCTTTCATGAGGTCACTTCTGAAATCGGCATCCTTCAGTATCCGTGAAATTCTAGCCAGCGCCTTCAGATGTTGACCTGCGGAATTCTCTGGCGCCATAAGAAGAAAAAATATATTGACCGGTTTCCCGTCCAGGGAATCAAACTCCACACCATTATGACTTCTTCCGAAAGAAACAATGAGACGATCGAGCCCGGCCAATTTTCCGTGGGGAATGGCAATCCCGTCTCCTATCCCCGTACTCCCCAGCTTTTCCCGCTCGAGCAGTACCTCTACCATTGCATCACTGTCAACATTAAGATTGCCCCGTTCGAAAACTCCGGACAATTCAACGAGCACTTCCCTCTTCGATTTGGATTTCAACTGATCTATGACAAATTTTTCTTCCAGCAATTCAGTAATATTCATTCCTTCGCACCATGCGCGTTAACTCGCCGCTTGAATAAGCTCGTAATTTCCATCGTCACGCCGATAGATTACACTCACGTTTTCGGATGTTGAATCTCTGAACACAACAAAATGGTTATTTGATTCTTCCATCGCCATAATGGCGTCATCAACCGACATGGGATTCAAAACAACCTTCCTGATTTCAACTATTTTATAAGGCGCCTCTTCATCTCCCTCATCAGATGAAATCGCACTCAACCCTTCTGCAATACCCCGTTCCACGCCATCCTTGCGACCTCTGATTTTTTCCTTATGTTTCTTCAGCTGGCGTTCTATCTTATCTATAACCGTATCGATTGCCACGATCATTTCTTTTGCTTCTTCCTTCCCGTTGAGCGTAGCCCCTTTGGCCATAAGCAAATTAATTTCTGCAACATTTCGATACTTTTCAACTGAGAGCACAACCCTTGCTTCAACAGGCTTGTCAATGTACCTCTCAAGCTTTGAAATCTTTTTGGTTACATAATCCTTAAGCCCATCTCCGGCCTCAGTGTTCCGGAATGTAAAAGATATTTGCATGGATACGCCTCCTTGTCATATTGCTGTTGCGATCATCCCTCGTTCACACGCCCTCTGTATGCACCTTGAGGTGACACTGCAGTTAAAACAAAGCATCGTTTACTATGTGAGTCACATAAAAATGTCAATAATATTTTTTCCTTTTATGCGAAGGCAGTATGTTGAGCATTTCCCTGTATTTCGCCACTGTTCTTCTGGCAATTGAAATTCCCGACTCTTCAAGCAGTTTCACTATCTGACTGTCATTGTAGGGTTTTGGGGGATTTTCCCGACTTATTATTTGCGCTATTTTCTCCTTCACACTTTCCGATGCAATCGCATCACCGTCGGTTCGGTTGATACCGCTGTTAAAAAAATACTTTAATTCAAAAATACCGCGCGGCGTATGCATATACTTATTTGTAGTCACCCTGCTGATCGTCGATTCATGCATCGATACATCATCGGCAATATCTCTGAGAACCATCGGTTTTAAGTAATTGATCCCTTTTTCAAAAAAATCCATCTGGTGCTTCAAAATACTTTCCGAAACTTTGTAAATAGTTCTATGCCGTTGCTGTATGCTTTTTATGAGCCACGTTGCAGATTGCAGCCGCTCCTTGATATATTCCCTGTTTTTCTCCCCTCTCGAGTTGCTTTCACCCGACGTAAGTATTTTTTTATAGAGATTGCTGACCTTCAATTTGGGAAGACCGTCGTCATTAAGTGCAATTCTGAACTCATTCCCGACTTTAAATACATACACATCCGGTATAATGTAGTCCGGTTTTTCTTCACTGTATTTTCTCCCCGGCTTGGGGTCGAGATTGCAGACTACAGAGGCGGCTTCTATTACCCTGTCAATGGGCACTTTTTGTCTTTTCGCAATGATATCATAGTTCTTCGTTTCAAGATCTTTCAGGTGCTCTTCAATAATCGTCTTTATCAGAGGATCCTCTGCCTGCATGACGTGTATCTGAATCAAAAGGCATTCCTTCAGATCCCGTGCGGCAATTCCCGGAGGATCAAATTCCTGCACCTTTGCGAGCGTCTTTTCCACGAATTCAAGGGCTACACCCATGGACTCCGACAATTCCTCACAGGTGGCGGCAAAATATCCATTTCCATCCAGATTGCCGATAATCTCCCTTCCAACCCTCTTTTCCTCTTCATCCACGCGAGAAAGATTGAGCTGCCATAGCAGATGATCGGAAAGAGACCCCTGCCGCGTTAAGATATTTTCCAGCGAAGGCGCCTCTGTAACCTCGCGCCCATAATTTGCACCTACGGTACCGTAATCTTCAAAGTAGCCGTCCCAGTCGAAATCTTCCTTGCCGTCACCCTCTCCCGTAACCTCCCTTGTGACCAATTCTGGCTTGGGCGTTTCCGGCTCAGAGGGGCTGCCGTTTTCCTGGTCATCATCAAATGCCTGCTCTTCAAGCATTGGATTCTGCTCAAGTTCCTGACTGATGGCATTCATCAATTCAAGCCTGGAAAGCTGGAGCAGTTTTATTGACTGCTGCAGCTGTGGCGTCATCACCAGCTGTTGAGTCAGCTTCAGATTTTGTCTCAGCTCAAAGGCCATAGTTGTTAACTCTTGTGTACAATATTATCATTCCGGCTGTCACCTGTCCGTTATAAATCAAAATCGGCACCAAGATAGAACGTGCGGGCGACATCGCTTGCCGCAATTGTATCAGGGTCTCCCTCCATGAGTATTTCACCTTCATTGACGATATACGCCCTGTCGCAGACTTTAAGCGTTTCACGCACATTATGATCCGATATCAATATGCCAATGTCCCGTTCCTTCAACTTCCTGATAATACCCTGAATATCGGAAAGTGCAATCGGGTCTATGCCGGCAAAGGGTTCATCCAGCAACATGTAATAGGGCGCCATTACCAGCGCTCGCGTAATTTCCACTCTCCTGCACTCACCCCCCGAAAGAGAAAAGGCCATACTTTTCGCAATGTGAGTAAGGTCCAGCTCCGCCAGAAGTTCTTTCAGCCGCGATGTCCTCTCGCTTTTACCGATATCGAGTGTTTCCAGAATAGCCATGATGTTCTCTTCAACGGTAAGCTTCCGGAAGACCGACGGCTCCTGGGGAAGATAACTTATTCCTTTCCTCGCTCTCTTATACATCGGGATATGGCTTATATCGTCACCGCCGAGCAGAACGCGCCCCGAATCCGGCTTTATCAACCCGACAATCATATAAAAGGTGGTCGTCTTACCGGCCCCGTTCGGCCCTAAAAGACCAACGACCTCACCTCTTCCTATCTCAAGATTGATATGATTTACGACCCATCTTCCGTTGTAGATCTTAACAAGTTCTTTTGCCTCAAGTTTCATGCACACCGATAATTTCGACAGTTATTAAAATACTTCATATCATTGCTGTGGTAGAATCATTGCGTCCTCTTCGGGTAAATAGTTGCTTTCACCCTGTGGTCCTTCAAAGATTCAACGATTCCCTTACCTTCTTTGAGAAAAAAGGTGATACTGTCGCCCTTGACAATGTTTTCTCCGTCTTTCATAACGACATGCCCGGTCATTACAACTTTCTGCGTGCTTTGGTGAAGCTCCGCATGATCGCCTGTGATAACGCCGTGCTCCCCTTTAATGGACACATTGCGTTTTGCTTCAATCTTTTCAATTTCTCCCCTTTCCGCTGCACCGACACCTTTGTTCTCTGCCTGGTTTTGCCGGTAATATATCCGTAATTCGTCACAGTCTATGGTATATCGATTTTGTTCAGCCACCACTTGTCCCGAAAATACTACCACCCCGCCCCTCTCAAAGGTTTCAAGCCGATCCGATGTTATGGTAATCGGTGAGCCCTCCTCCCCTGATTCGATATCCGTCGCATGACATATCGTACACAACGCGATCAGTAAAGCCAGAATCGGCGCTATCCAGCTCATTGCAGTGCCTGAAAAACAGGTACAGTTAAGGTTTCCACGCCTTTTCATTGATAATCGCCTTTACCTGTGAAGAAAGCAGAAGTTTTACCTCATCCAGGGTATAGGTCATCCCCCTGGCAATAATCTGCATTCCTTTGTTTTTTATCAGTATGTCACCTTCTGTACACACAGAATTATCCCGCGCACTGTACCTTAATTTTTCGGTTTTGACCCATTCTCCCTCATCCGATGTCGCCACGACGTGACCGGAGAGTTCAATATTCCCGGATTCCCTGCTCCACATCCCCTTATCGGCCGTCATGGTAAACACTCGCCCTGCCAAGGAAAGGAACCGTGCCCTCACTTCGAACAGCAGCACCTCCTGATCAGTGCGCCTGTAGTGCGCCCTGTTTGCCTGTATCTCCCATCGGGAATCATTGTGTCCCACTTCAGTAAAATGGAAATCCCTTATTTCGAGATCCGCTTTCCCGGATATGATCCGAAGCCCCACCTCCGTACTGTCTTTTTTGCTCAGAAAAACCCCGCCGCCGATTGCAAGCACTGCAAGCACCACAGACGCTCCGACGAGGATTCTTCTGAATGTCAACAGAGGCGACACTACCGTTACCTTTCCTGATTTCACGTATAACACCCCTCCCTAAATAAGTAAAGACCGAACGAGGCGGTCTTATTTCATCCGGGAATCGAGGAAATCTTAATTAATTTGATACCGTGTCACCACCGCATCCCATTTATTCTGGGCCATGAGGATTAATTCACAGAGCTCGCGTACAGCCCCCATTCCCCCCTTCAGATGAGTCACATAATCGGCAGCTGCTTTCACATGTTCCGATGCATCGGCCACGGCAGCGGAAAACCCCACCAATCGAAAGACCGGGACGTCGACTATGTCGTCTCCCACGTAGGCAATGCGTTCCCCCTTGACCTTGTTTTTTTGAATATACTCCTCCACAAAAGCGCCCTTGTTTTTAATCCCCTGATATACCTCAGTAATTCCGATGTCCCGTGCGCGATGTGCCACCACTGCGGATTCACGCCCCGTGAGCAGCGCAACACCGATTCCGTACCGTATGAGCATCTTCAGCCCATGGCCGTCTCTCACATTGAAGTGTTTCGACTCATTACCCCTGTTATCCATGATAATCCGTCCATCAGTCAACACCCCATCAACATCGCATAGAAGCAGAGCTATGTTTCGTATTTTCTTTATCAATTCTTCGTCTTTATTTTTGTTCATAGTTCATCCGCTTTGACAATCGTGTCAATCATTTTCAAGGTTTTCAGGAGATCGGGCAGCACCGCAAGAGGAAGCGAGTTTGGCCCGTCACAAAGTGCCGCATCCGGATCGGGGTGCGCCTCAAAGAACAGACCGTCCACTCCACAGGCAACGGCTGCCCGGGCGAGACAAAGGGCCATCTCCCGGTCGCCTCCGGAGGCGCTGCCCATCGCACCCGGCAGCTGCACACTGTGCGTGGCGTCAAATACAACCGGGTATCCCATCTTTCTCATTATGGCAAGAGAACGCATATCGGCGACGAGATTGTTGTAGCCGAAGGTATACCCACGCTCTGTAATCAGTATCCGTTCGTTTCCCGTCGCACGGGCCTTCTCTATCACATTGGCTATGTCCGCAGGAGCGAGGAACTGTCCCTTCTTGATATTGATTATTTTCGCCCTGGCCGCCACTTCAGTCACAAAATCGGTCTGTCGACACAAAAACGCGGGCACCTGCACCACATCGAGCACGTGTACCGCCGGTTCAATTTCCTCAAACCGGTGCACGTCGGAAAGAACGGGGATCCCCAATGTGTCCTTCACCTTTGCAAGAATCTCCAGTCCTTTGTGCAGTCCCGGTCCTCGAAACGAGTCTTTCGAGGAACGATTGGCCTTGTCGTAGGATGACTTGAAGATAAAAGGTATCCCCATCTCGGAGGTAATTTCTTTCAAGAACCGTCCTGTCTGCATCACAATTTCTTCGCTCTCTATCACACAGGGACCGGCGATCAGCACAAAGGGATTGCCCCCTCCAATTTTAAAATCTCTTATCTGGAATGAACCCATTGCATTTTATCCTTTATGTTTGTTTTGAAGAAGTTTTATCTTGAGCTGCGGAATCTTTTTCATGGCAGTGGTCGATTCAGGATTGATCTGATAGGCACGTGTATATTCACGCAAGGCCTCTCTGTACATGCCTTTTTGCTCGTATGCTTCAGCCAGCGACAGGTAGACCTTATCGTCTTCCTTTTCATAGCGAAGCGACGTTTTATAGTCTGCAATCGCTTCGTCGACTTTCCCCTTCTGAAAATAGGCGCGACCCCTCCCCGAGTAAAATTCGTGTCTCTTTGTATCGAGTTCTATCAGTCGGCTGTAGGTCTCTATCGCTTTATCGTATCCCCTGTTTTTTTCATAATAGTGTGCAAGCATCAGCAACACCTCGATGGTCGGCTTTGACGAGGCATATTTTTCATAGGCGGCAATCGCTTTTTTTGAGTTCCCGGTCTTCTCGTACGCAACGGCAAGATTATAGTAAACACCTTCATCCGCGACACCCTTATTCAGTGCTTCTTCGTAACAGCGCACGGCATTTTTGTAATCTTTCATTTCCTGATATGCATAGGCCATATTGGTATAGACGGCTGCGTTATTCGGGAATGCCTTACTGTATCCGGAGAAATATTCGATGGCTTGTGCATACTCCTTTTTCCGCAAATAGTACTCTGCGAGCCGTGAGAGCGCATCCGTGTCGTTCGGTTTGAGTTTCAGGACCTGTCGATATTCCTTTGCGGCATCGTCGTACCGTCCGGCCTTCTCGTAGGCCAGGGCAAGATTAAAACGAATCACTGCATTGTTTGGCTCGAGTTGACGTGCCTTTTCGTAATTCGCGACTTCTCTGTCATTAAGACCTTTTCCACTGTACGCGAGTCCTATATTCGCATAGGCAGAGGCATTCTGAGGGTGTGTGCTGATAAACTTCCGGTACAGTTCGATTGCCCTGTCATAGTTCTTTGTTTTCAAACAGACGTCCGCCAGCGCAACCATCACCGCTTCGTTTTCCGGCATTTCTTTGTACACTTTTTCATACTCTTCACGCGCCTCCTGCGTCTGTCCCATCTTTTCGCAGGCCTCTGCAAGATTGTAGTGAACAGCTGCGTTATCCGGCGAAAGTCTCAGCGACACACGGTAATTGGCGGCAGCACGGGGCCAGTTGCCTATCAATCCATAAACCTGGGCAATGCTGGCATAGGCTGATGCGTCTTTTGAATTCAGTCTGATAATCTTGCGATAGGCGAGAAGCGCCTCCTGATATTTTTTGTTTTTTACATACAGTTTCGAAAGTGCAACAAGCGAAGGAAGATCGTCCGGATCTTGTGAAAGCACCGCCTCGTATTCGTGAATAGCTTTTTCCATGTTGCCGGAGTCCACATAGGAATGGGCGAGCATCTTTCGGGCATTGAGATCCTCCTTCTTCATCCCTACCGCCTGTTCCAGATATTCCGTCTGCGCTTTTTTATCTTTCGATTGACGGGCATGTCTGAGCCAGTCTTGCGGCAGTATCGTTACTTCAAGGGGAATCACCGCAAGCATCTTTTCATCATACCGTACCGTCAGCGAAAACTTTTTCGTGCTGTCTTTTATGGAGCGATCAACTATCTCCACACCCTTCAACAGCGCGCCCAGATCGTTTGTTCCCCCGGCGCCTTCCACATCGACGGCAATGCCCCTGGTGGTCAGGAGATCGGTCTGCACCTTTTTCACTGCGAATTCATCACGATAGGTAATTTCAAGGGTATCACCTTGGCGCAACTGGAATTCCTCGCCGTTTTTTTCGAGTTCAACCCAGTAAAAGTGCGGTGTTTCACCGAGAATATTGGCCATGACAAACCGCTTCGCCCGTATCATCGGCGCCGGCATATCCACATCGCCGGCACTGAGGAAATGATAGAGTACCGCCCCCCCCGCGAATGCAACACACAGCACAATAACCGCCGCTGTTACCCTGAGAGTGACGCCCTTTTTTTGTTTCGGCGCCTCATCTTTCCGGTCATGATCCTCCTGGCCGTAATAATAATCCATTGCTATCCTCTCGGGTGATACTTTTTGTGCACTTCCTTCAGGCGGTCCCGCGTCACATGCGTATAGATCTGCGTGGTTGATATGTCCGAATGCCCCAGCATTATCTGTACCGACCGCAGATCTGCGCCCCCTTCAATAAGATGCGTGGCAAAGGAGTGTCGAAAGGTATGAGGATACACCTTTTTCGCAAGCCCCGCTTTTTTTGCATATTTTTTCACAATCTTCCATAATCCCTGCCGGGAGAACCCCTCCCCCCTGCGATTGAGAAAGAGCGCCTGTTCCTCCGATCGTTTCAGGAATTTCGGCCTCACTTCCTCCAAATAGCGCATAAGAGAGCGTTGCGCCCGTTCTCCTATGGGTACGATCCGCTCCTTCCCCCCTTTACCGAAGACCAGGCAATAGCCAACCTGCCAGTGTATCCCCCCGGTGGCAAGAGACACCAGTTCCGAGGCACGGATGCCCGTTGCGTAGAGAAACTCCAGCATCGCCGTATCCCGAATCGCCAGAGGCGTTCCCGTGCCCGGCGCCTTCAGGAGCGTCGCCATCTCCTCCCTGCTGATGGTATCGGGAAGGCGCATCCACACCTTCGCAAGCTCAATATCGGCAACGGGATTCTCCCGAATGATATTTCGTTCGCGCAGGTAGCGATTGAATCCGCGCACCGCGGCAAGAGTGCGATTCACTGAATTGGAACCGAGGCCATCATCCCTCAATTTTACTAAAAACGCAATGATCCCGTCGGAAGTGACGGCATCGCAGCGCATTATCCCCCTGGTCTGAAAATAGTCGGCGTACCGATTGAGATCTCTGCTGTATGCCTCGAGGGTATTGAGCGCCAACCCCCGCTCAACGGCAAGATAATTGATAAAATCGTCTATTGCACGATGCACGTTATATTCAGCCCTGCTCCAAAATAACCGATGGTTCAGAAGTCTAATGAATCGTCATGGATATTGCAAGCATGATATTATTTTAGAGAGGTAGATGGGCTGAAGGTTGAAGGTTGAAGGCTCAAAGTACGGAACCTATGGGAACGGCTTGAAATTTCAAGTGCCGGAACCCAACGATAATTTGTATACTGCATACCCGTTCAATCCATACACAGGATTCCAGTACTCTTTCATGCAGAAAAGAAACCGTGCGATTGTTTCCTTCGGATAGTTGTCATGCAGATATTTGTTAAACATATCTATTCGTATCAGAACATGCGTGCAATTCAGGGATCGCAGATAGGTCAGGAACGTAATTCTCTCTTCCGAAGCTTTCACCATGTCGCTTAATTTAGTCATCCCGAAAGAAGGATCATGACGGTAGGACCGATCCAGATAATAACCTCGCCTTCCCAGAAACATAAGAAGAATTCTCGACTCTTGTGGCAGGTTTTCATTGATGTAGCGCATAGCGGGATAACTTCCCTCATGACGGCTCAGAAAGGCCTCTCTTGTTTCTTGACCACGAATGAACTGAAAGGGTTTTATGATATGCACATAGTTTTTCAGATACATGACGTTCATGGAAAGAAAAATTATTATTGCTGTGGACATTCCCAGCAGTCCTGCCTGGCGAAGCGCGTCGGGATGGACGGGTATTCTGTCTACTATATTCTTCATTCCCGTCACAGTCAAAATGGTGAGAATTGGAATAATCGGTAAAATGTACCTCACACGTACGACCGTAAGGAAGTAAGCCATTAAGAAAAAAAAGAGTGAAAACAAAAGGAAAAAAATCATATGGCGGGGCACTGTATTTTTTAGAAAGGCAAAGGGAATCATCACGATAAAAATCGGATTCAGAACACCATCAAAATATCGGGGTGATGCATCCTTGCCCTGAAAAAACATCCTGATCGGAATGAGAAGCGTTTCCCAGATGGTTTCTCCAAACATCGCCGTTCTTCTCTGAAAAATATTTGAAGCCCAGTTATGCTCAACATGAACCGCCAGACCGCTTTCTTCGCTGCCGACCTGCGGCAGTAACTTAAAAAAATGGTCAAACAGAGGGTACAGGGGATTTCCCGTGAGGATATAGTTTTTAATATACCAGGGAGAAACGATCAGGAGGGTAACGACAAAAAACATCACCCCGGATTTTAAAGCTGGCAGTCCTTTCCCCGTATCCTTCGAGTGATAGAAGACAATCATCGCATTTAGAAAAAACCATGCAATCAAAGCATTATACTTGGATCCTGCAGCCAGCCCCATGCAGAGGGCTGACAGGATAAGCCATTTTGTGCTTTGATACCCCTCTTCTCTCCATCTGATAAAGGCAAGGATGCTCGCGGTCGTAAAAAAGGCCATCCCGAGATCTACATATGCCGTTGTTGAAAGGTGAACAATAAGGGGCGTACTGAAAAAAATGAGAAACCCGAGAAGCCCCCAAGGCTTACCGAACCTGTTTCCAAGATACCAATAAATGAGCAGACCTGTTCCAATTCCAAAAAAAAGATGTATGAACTTGGGAATTATGTCATTTCCAAAAGATAGAGGCACGAGATAGAGAAGATCGATGTTCATGGGATAATAGGAAAAATCAGCCCAAGGAATTTCATACATACCCCCGTGCAGAAGCCAGAGTTTCGGAATAGCGAGATGATGAATGAGGGCATCTCTCGATGTGGGCGGCGTCAGATTGAGAAGCACTTCGATAATTAAAAACAGGAATATGACAGCTATCAAAAAGAAAATGACAACTCTTTCATTCCATTTTTTATCACTCATATTCGATTATCTCGCACCAGCCATTTTTAATATCCTTTCGATTTCAGATATCTGCATACCTCAATAATCGGCGAAACCCAAATGTCGGTTTTGTTTTCCGATAAAAACAGCAGAAGTTTTCGATGTTCCTCCTCATCCATAGACAGATAGCCCCCATCTTTTTTGATATCATGAAATGTGAATATGACCCATCCCGATATCTTTTGCGACTCCTTGATGACGGAAATAATACGGTCACTGGTCTGTAAATCAAGATCAGCGGCAAAGGAAGGAAGCGCAACGAAATTAATGTTGTCGGGGGTTATAATTTCCCTATTGAAATATGAACGGCCGGCGACGAACATTTTTGCAATGAGTGGGACAACGGATTTCTTGTTCTCTAATGACCCGACATAAATTTGCGCACAGGGAACGGCAAAGGTTCTATTTTCTTTCCCATCGATAGTCTTTAAAATGAAATTCGCAATCGCCATCTCATCACGCCACCTGGTTTCATTATAATTTTCAAGATTATAGGCTGGATTAATTCCGTCTCTCCGACAGGGATGAAACAGGCTGTGATTGCCGAGCTCATGTCCCATTGCCGCAACTTCGGCCCACTCCCGGGGAAATCGTATTAATGAACAGAGTCCCGGCGGATAAAATGTACCGTACAGACCATATTCTCGAAGCATGGGCGCCACCTTTTCGAAGTGTACCTGAAGACCATCATCATAGGTTATAGAGACTGCGGCCGTTTCCCCGCGGGGCCAGACAAATCTTCTTTTATCGGCATTGGAACCAGTTCTCGCGGGTAAACGAGTTTTCTGTGCGTTGTCTGTCAGGGCAGCTTCTGTCGTGCGCACCTGGAATGATGTAGCGTGTTTGGTGGGTTGAAATTGCCGGAACAGGACAATCATCGACAACAGAAGGACCAGAAGCAATCCAATCATTCTCAAACCGGATCGTCGCATAGAATACTCACCACGGAGGGTTGTTTCATAACAAAAGGGAAGGGTACTATATCCTAATTCAAAGAAGCAGGGGGACATAATGTAGTGGGAATTATGTCCCCCTGCTTGTCAAGTTGTTACGGTCAGGACGCTCTTCCTTATGGTGTGATGTTGCCGTCAGAGTCGACGGTGTATGTGGTATCCCCTTTCGAATGCACTGCAGTCGCAACGAAACCATCAGGCGTACCGGTAGTGACAGATACCGTTACCCCAGAGGTTTCCGTGTAACCGTTGGCTGACAAATCAGTGGCCGCAACAGTAGTGGCACTGGGATTTGAGGCGAAGTAGGTCATCGCGGCGTTGTAGGCGTTTTTCAGGTCCGATTTTGCCGACGCATTCCAGCCTTTTGTCCGATAGGTGTTGAACTGCGGAATCGCGATGGCCGCCAGGATACCGATGATGGCGATAACGATCATCAGTTCGATCAGTGTAAAACCCTTCTGTCCTCTCTTTGCTCTGAGCATACTCATTTTTTTCCTCCTTGCAGTTTTTGTGTGGTAGTATAATCAATTCTTCCGACTGTTGCTAATTTGTCAGCAATTCACATACCATTTCTGCCACAATAAAGTGCTTTACCGCCATAAATTTGATATTATTGAATTATTTGAATGAGGGTTTCACTGCGTGCACTTCCTGTATCTCATATATTACAGGTCAGGCGTTGCGGAAAGTGGTGGATTTGCCCGGTCACTGGTGATTTTCACGGAAGATTGAACTGTGAAGCGATTTCGTAGAAGACAATTGCGTCACACTGAATCTTCATTGTTTGTCTGGTCCATTTCCAGCTTATCGAGACGATAGCGGAGAGAATCGAAGGTGATGCTGAGATATTTGGCCGCCTTTGTCTTGGACCCCCGGGCCTTCTTCAGCGCCTTTTCGATAAGGCGCCGTTCATAGTGCGTCAGTTCTTCGGCAAGACAAATGCCCTCGTCCGGTATGTCATCAATCCCCTTCTGTGAAACGCCCCATTCTCCCATTTCCGAAATAACAAGGTTTTCCGGCAGTATGATGTTCGACGTTTCCATTGCCACGCTTCGCTCTATGATGTTTTCCAGTTCGCGCACATTTCCCGGAAAGGGGTAATTCACCAGTAGTTCGAGGGCATAGGCGGATATTTTTTTTACCTCACGCCCCAATTCCCGGGAATATTTTTCCATGAAATGTTCCACCAGCGGAGGGATGTCCTCTTTTCGGTCTCTCAGGGGGGGAATCCGGATCGGGATGACATTGAGGCGGTAGTACAGATCTTCTCTGAATTCCAGTTCTTTTACTTTTTTTTCGAGATTTTGGTTTGTCGCCGATATGATGCGCACATCCACAGTAATATCTTCGCAGCCGCCGATGCGTCTGAAGGTCTTTTCCTGGACCGCCCTTAAAAGTTTTACCTGAAGGAACGGGGATAGTTCTCCCACCTCGTCGAGGAAGAGGGTCCCTCTGTGGGCGGCCTCGAAAAGACCCGCTTTATCGGCATAGGCGCCGGTAAAGGAACCCTTCGTATACCCGAAGAGTTCGCTTTCCAAAAGCTGTTCCGGTATGCCGCCGCAATTGATCACTACAAAGGGCTTCCCTTTGCGGGTGCTGTTTTCATGGATGGACCGGGCCACCAGCTCCTTGCCGGTTCCACTCTCGCCGAGGATAAGCACATTTGCCGACGTATCGGCCACCCTGCGGATCAGCGAATAGACTTTCCGCATTTCCTTGCTCTTGCCCACCATGCCGCTGTAGGAAGGTGAGTTTTCCACCTCTTTGATAAACCGGGCTTCGTCGCGACCGGCCCCCCGCTGGCTCAGAGCCTTCTCCACCAGTGACTTCAGGTCGTTGAGATCGAAATTCTTTTCCAGATAATCATAGGCGCCCTCTTTCATCGCCGCCAGCGCGGTTTCCCCCGACGCATAGGCCGTCACCACAATGACCATGGTTTCCGGCGAAACTTCCTTTATCTGTTTCAGGAGACTGATGCCGTCCATGCGGGGCATTTTGAGATCGGTTATCACAAGATCAAACTTTTTTTTCCTGCATCGGCTGATCGCCTCGCGCCCGCCGGGCACGGCAACCACGTCATATCCCTCACGGGTAAGCATGATTTCAAGAAATTCCCGCATACCCTGATCGTCATCCACTACAAGAATATCAGCCATCGATCAATTCCTCCTTCGGCACCGCGCTCATTTCACAGGGGGAACCCCATTGTGCAGCAGGTGCCCTGATCAACTTCACTCGTAATTTCAAAATATCCGTGATGACCTTCCACCACACGGCTTACAATGGCAAGCCCCAGTCCGGTGCCCATTTCCTTGGTGGTGAAAAAGGGCTCGCGCACCTTCCGCAGGGTTGTCTCTTCTATACCGCACCCCTGATCGACAACACTAATTTCAAGAAAGCGCCTTCCGCTTTTCTCATCGGTGCGCACCTGTGTTCTGATCGACAGCGTTCCCCCGTTGTGCATCGCCTGGAGCGCATTGATCACGATATTCAAGAGGGCGTGGCGCACCTCTACTCTGTTTCCCCGGATGATGGATACATCGCACAATGCCTGCGATATGTGTACCGTCCGGTTCCAATCGCTGCCGAAATAGAGGGTCTCCAGAATATCTTCGACCACCTCTGCCATGTCGATTGTATTGTTGCCGCCTTGTACCGGACGCGTGAAGAGGAGAAAATCCCGCGCCAGATTTTCCAACTGGTCTTTCCCTCTCAACACAATATCCATCAATTTTCTGTCGCCCTCTTCCAGAAGAAGATCCCTCTTCAGCAACTGGATAGACCCCCCGATAGATGCGAGCGGATTGCGCAGCTCATGGGCCAGCACCGCCGCCATCTCCCCCATGAAAGCCATTTTCTTGTTTGTATCAATTTCACGCTCCATGGCCTTTATCGCAGTGTGATCCTGGAATATCAGTATGTTTCCGATAGGTTCCCCCTCCGGATTCATAAGAGGCGACAAAGAAAACACCAGCAGTGCCGGAGTGCGTCTCTTGTACGTGAGCTCGTATTCAAAATTGCCGACGCCGCCTTCAACGCGCTCCAGCACAATGAGAATATCGGGGAATACATCTTCAATGTCCCTTTCAATGGCCTGATACCGTATAAGCCCCGTTATCTCTTCCGCGACCCGGTTGAAAGACCGTATCCTCTGTGTTTTGTCCACGGTGACAACGCCCGCATTCACGGACTCGATAATACTGCTGTGCAATATGTCGAGCCGTTTGAAGGCATCTTCTCTTTCAATAAGCAGCCTTCGCGTCTTTCGTTCCTGTCCGACGACAAAACTGGCCAACAGCGCCACGATGTAAAAAGACACGATGTATATGAAGATTCTCGAGAATACATACCCGGCGCTGAAATCATAGACATACATCTCGCTGTAGACGGTCTGAATAATCCCGTAGTATTCAAGGTCCAGAAGCAGGCCGTACAGGATGCCGCTTGCCGAGGCGATGAGAACCCCCCCCCTTTTTTCGAGAAACAGCACCGCGTAAATAATGACCAGCGAGTACAGATTGGGGTATACGCTTCCGGCGCCGCCCGTGACATATACAAGCACGGTGACAATCACCACATCGACCAGGGATTGAATATACACATTGCCCCTGACATTGGCCCACTTTTTAAAGATCAGCACATATGCAATCGAAAGCATGTAGGTAAAGACAATTATTGCATAGACGAGATAGAGTGATGTCCGCGTAAGTGATTCCGTACCGACCAGTTGAATAAAGGCGGCAATGCCGAGCAGAAACGATACGATGACAACCCGGTAAAAGGTAAGCCACTTCAACCGATTGAAGTCGCCATCACCCTTGTCTTTGTGTATCCCTCTCATCGAAGATCTGCTCCCCCAGGCCGATGGGAGATAGTACACATTCCCCCGGTCCTTGTCCAGAAAAGTTACCCCCCGGTTTCCACGAATGACTTGACAGTTTCCGGTCTGAAGAGTATTGATGAATCTACCTTCATACGTGCCCGATGCCTATCACCGTCGATCCTCCGTTATATTTTTCGGAGTCATGATATCGCCGCCCTTCACCACCACCGAGCATACACAATAAAAAAAGACGCAACTCTTTCCACAGCGGTACAGCCATGAAAGCGCCACTTGTTCCTCCGGTGATACTGTTCATTGCAGGTATTGCGGCCGGCAGGCTCGTTTCCCTGCCTGTGTGGTATAGTCTCCTTTCCCTTGCGGTTTCTATGGTGTGTTTACTTGTCTCGATACGGAAAGGGATATATCCGTTTATAGCCTGCGTAACGGCGATATCGTGGTTTCTTTTGGGTATGTCATCCATTGCAACGTACACCCATCCCTCCGCTTCGGAATCAACCGTTACACATTACGCCGATAATACCGTGAAAATCATTGAAGGAACCATTATCTCCAGTCCGCACGTGCGCGAGGGGAAAACCCGCATAGTGGTAAAGGTCGACAGAATCGGATCGAATTTCGCCAGTCACTTCGTGAAGGGCACTATGCTGTTGACCGTAAGGAATGATCTTGCCGGACTTCACTACGGCGACCGTGTCAGAGTAAAGGCCCGGCTCAGACTGCCGCGCAATTTTCAGAATCCCGGCGGTTTCGATTATGAACGGTATTTGCGGCACAAAAATATCCATGTGACAGCATCGGTACGGAAGCCCACACATCTTATTGTCCTGCGACGTAACGGCGGCAACCCCTTCATGCGAAAGGTCGAAGAATGCCGACGCGGCTTCAGGCATGCCCTTCACCATGCCACGGATTCGCCGGAAAGAGAACTGCTGGGAGCGCTCATTCTCGGCGACAAGGAACGGGTACCCGCCGATATCAGAGATAAGTTCACCCGATCAGGGCTTTCACACCTCCTGGCAATATCGGGGCTTCACGTCGGCATCATCGCCTATATTTCATTTGTCGTCTTCAAGAGGGCAATCAAATCATGGAGCTTTTTACTTTTGAGGGGCAATCTGGTCAAGTTGTCGGCCTGCATGGCCTGCTTCCCCATATTCGGCTATACCCTCATCGCCGGATTCGGCATTTCCACCATACGGGCCGCTCTTATGGTAGGCGTATTTTTTCTCTCCCTCCTTTTCTCGAGAAAAGGCAACCCACTGAACTCACTTGCACTGGCTGCCCTCGTCATACTTGTTTTTTCACCAACCTCGCTTTTTGATATCTCCTTTCAGCTCTCCTTTTCGGCAGTGGCGGCAATTATTCTTTTAACACCGCCCCTGGTTTCCTTTCTGCATTTACATCCCCATGGCACACACACTTTCATGGGAAGAAGCCTTGCTGCGGCTGCGACATTCTGTATCGTAAGCCTGGCCGCTACCTTGGGCACGGCGCCGTTGATCATTCACTCGTTCAATCAACTGTCGACCGTCACGATACTTGCCAATCTCTTTATCGTTCCCCTTGTAGGGTTCGTGGCGCTGCCCCCGGCGTTAATAAGCATACTCTCGGCCCCCTTCTTCATGCCGGCAACTATGGCGCTTCTGAACGCGTCATCCCTTGTGCTTACCCTCTCCCTTTCCATGATCGACTGGTTCTCCTCGCTTTCACTGTCAAGCATCCGTCTCTCAACACCGAATTGTGTCGAAATTATTTGTTATTATGCATGCCTCTTTCTCGTGCTCTCCATGTGCGCACCGGGAAAATCACGAATGCGTTCTTTGGTTATAATAAGTGCCCTGGCCGCAGTCATTATTACGTTCATTGCAGACAGGGTATTTATTCATTTACAGAAAACGCAGCCCCGTTGTCTCTCACTTACCGTACTCGATGTCGGTCAGGGAAGCGCACACCTGATTACCTTTCCCGACGGCACGGTCATGCTTGTGGACGGCGGCGGCTTTTATGACCGGAGTTTCGATATCGGAAAGTACGTAGTCGGACCATTCCTGTGGCACAAACGGTTCACCCGTGTAGATTTCGTCGTGCTTACCCATCCGGATCAGGATCACCTGGGTGGTCTTCCCTTCATTCTGGACAACTTTCGCGTAGGAGAAGTCTGGTCGAATGGAGACCAATCGGAGAGCGAAACTTACTTCACCTTCCTTATCATAATTCAAAAAAAGAAACTCACGCACAGGATTGTTCGGAGCGGTGATCCACCACGATCCATCGGGGGTGTTTCTCTCAGGGTGCTTCATCCCCCAGAGAAAGTCGCTTCTCAAAAGATCGAAAGCGTCAATAACCGCAGCATCGTACTGAAATTGAGCTACGGCGCCGTCAGCATCCTTTTGACAGCCGACATCATGGAAGCAACGGAACGTGACCTCGCCGCGTCCTCAGTGGACCTTCAGAGCAGTATCATGCTGGTGCCCCACCACGGCGCTCTCACCTCGAGTTCCCCCACTTTTATTGATAAAGTAAAACCTGATATTTCAGTGGTGAGCTGTGGATATAACAACAACTTCGGCTTCCCACACCCGCGAGTGTGCGCACGCTACCACGACCGGGGCGTTCAACTCTTCCGTACCGATCTTGACGGGGCAATTACCATTACGACTGACGGCCGGAAGATCGAAACGGTGTGTCACGGCACTCTGAGGAACAACAGGACTTCATCCCACTAATCTCACTTCCAAATTGCACGCAAATGATATTTGCCTTTACCCCTGAACTGTGGTATCAAATCCACCTTTGATTGACGGGAGACTGTGCACATGGCTTCAATTACATCAGTTCGGGGGTTTAAAGACATCCTGCCCGAAGAAATGTCAAAATGGCACTACGTGGAAGAAATAGCACGTCGGGTATTTTCTCACTTCGGCGTCAAGGAAATCAGAGTCCCCCTTCTTGAAAAAACCGAACTCTTCAAAAGGGGTATCGGCGAAGCCACCGACATTGTGGAAAAGGAGATGTACACCTTTCTTGACCGTGGAGGCGACTATCTGACCCTGCGTCCCGAGGCGACGGCATCGGTCATTCGGGCCTATCTGGAACATCATCTCTACGCAAAAGAGCCGCTGTCGAAGCTCTATACTATGGGTCCCATGTTCAGGAGAGAACGTCCCCAGAAAGGGCGTTTTCGTCAGTTTCATCAGATAAATGTCGAATTTCTGGGTTTGAGCGATCCTCGAATCGACAGCGAACTTATTTTCATGCTTATTCATTTTCTGTATGCAGTGGGGCTTAAGGACCTGACCCTTGAAATTAATTCTCTGGGGTGTCCGCTATGCCGCCCTGCATTCAGGGACAGGCTGACCTCTTTCCTCAAAGATAAAGAAAATGCGCTTTGCGAAGATTGCCGTCGAAGACTCGGAACAAACCCTCTTCGCATCTTCGATTGTAAACAGGAAGGATGCCGGGAGACAATTGCCGGAGCGCCCCTCATTCTCGATTACATCTGCGACGACTGCGATTCGCACTTTAAAGAGGTACAGCGAAATCTCGATGCGCTCAATACCCCCTACAGAGTGAACAGACAAATGGTCAGGGGACTCGATTATTACACGCGCACCGCCTTTGAGGTTACTACTTCGGCACTGGGCGCACAGAACGCCGTCACGGGCGGCGGACGATACGATGGCCTGGCCAAACTGCTTGGAGGTCCGGACATTCCCGGAATCGGTTTTGCGATCGGCGTTGAGCGACTGATTTCCATGCTGCCCGCGGACGAGAATTTTTCGAATGTGAGTCCCGACCTGTTCATTGCCACACTCGGAGAGAAGGCCCGTGATTTCGCTTACGGGCTTTCAAACAGACTGCGCGCTTCGGGTCTGATCGCTGAAATGGAATTCTCCGATAAAGGACTGAAGAACCAGATGAAACGCGCCAATAAACTCGGCTGCCGTTATACCTTGATCATCGGGGAAAATGAACTGGAGACAGGGAAAGCGCCGTTGCGTCACATGGACGGAGGTGAGCAGGAAGACGTGGCGTTGTCATCACCTCAGGATCTTGCCGCCATTCTCAAAGCGGGAAAGACGGATACTTAACCCCACATAGAGGGACATACACTATACTATTAATAGACGAGGAATACACTGGTGTCTGAATTTATTACGAAAGAGAAAAGGTCTCATTACTGTGGCGACCTTCGCATGTCTCACGTAGGTGAAACGGTGACACTCATGGGGTGGACCCACCGGAGACGCGATCATGGAGGAGTTATTTTTGTCGATCTTCGAGACCGGACCGGAATTGCGCAGGTGGTTTTCAATCCGGAAAAGAGTCCCGTGGCTCATGCAGAAGCCCATAAAATACGAAGCGAATATGTCCTTGCCGTCAAAGGAACGGTGATCACACGCCTGGAAGGGATGGGAAACCCGTCATTAAAGACCGGACAAATAGAGGTGATGGTTGACGAACTCGAAATTCTCAACGAGTCGAAAACGCCCCCCTTCATTCTCGATGAAGAAACGGAAGTTTCGGAAACCGTGAGGCTTAAATATCGCTATCTCGATCTCCGACGCCGGCATATTCAGCGCAACCTGCTTCTTCGCGACAAGGTCGCGTCTTCCGCACGAAATTATCTTCACGACCAGGGATTTGTTGAAATAGAAACCCCCTTTCTCGGCAAAAGCACACCCGAAGGCGCCCGCGATTATCTGGTGCCCAGCCGAGTCAACCCGGGTATGTTCTACGCGCTTCCTCAGTCGCCACAGCTTTTCAAGCAATTGCTTATGGTGTCGGGATTCGACCGCTACTATCAGATCGTAAAATGTTTCAGGGACGAGGACCTCAGGGCCGACCGCCAGCCTGAATTCACCCAGATCGACATGGAACTGTCATTTATTGCTGAAGACGATTTGATTAATATTATTGAAGGATTAATGACACGCATCTTCAAAGATGGGATGAGTCTGGACCTGTCGCTGCCTTTCCCCCGGCTGACCTATGCGGAGGCGATTTCCCGTTACGGACGTGACAACCCTGATACGCGCTTCGGGCTTGAACTGAAGGACCTCACGGACGTGCTCAGGACGTCTCAGCTGAAGGTCTTTGCGGAAGTGGCCTCGCGAGGGGGAATGATCAAGGCCATAAAACTGGAAAACGGGAAAAGGCTTTCCCGGAAGGATCTTGACCTGTTGCCCGGGTATGTGAGCGATTTCGGCGCCAAGGGCCTGGCATGGGCACGCGTAATTGAGAACGGATGGACTTCGCCGATCTTCAAATTTCTCACTGCCGAAGAGGTCACTTGTGTAAATGAACGGATGGAGGCGTCTCCGGGGGATCTGATTTTCTTTGTCGCCGACACCCCCAAGGTAGTAAATGACGCCCTCGGCAACCTCCGTGTCCACATTGCCGAAAAACTGGGCCTCATTACGCCGGATACCTACGCATTCACCTGGATCACGGAATTCCCCATGTTTGAATACAGCGAAACGGAAAAACGCTTCATGGCCACCCATCATCCCTTCACGTCGCCGGTCCTTGAAGATGTCCCGTTCCTTCTCTCCGAGCCGGGGAAGGTGCGCGCACGAGCCTATGATCTGGTGCTGAATGGTTCAGAAATAGGCGGTGGAAGCATTCGAATCCACAAAAGCGCGGTACAGTCCATTGTGTTCAAGGCGCTTGCACTGAGTGATGAAGAAGTGCGGGCAAAATTCGGATTTTTCCTCGATGCACTCGAATACGGCACCCCGCCCCACGGCGGCATTGCCTTCGGTCTTGACAGAATCATCATGATCATGGCGGGCGCCGAATCCATACGTGATGTCATCGCATTCCCGAAAACGCAAAAAGCAACCTGCCCGCTTACCGAGGCGCCCTCGGCAGCAAGCCTGGCACAACTCATGGAACTGTCGCTCAAAGTAGTGTAGTATGAAAAGTTTTGAGTTTTGAGTTGTGGGTTATCATCTATTACCCATGGCTCATCGCCTATTCCTCATCGATAAGCCACTGTTCGAAGGGTCGTTCACTTGGCGACAGGTGTGAAGGCGCCAGTTCCTGGATGAAGCGCGACGGCGCACAGGGTTTTCCGCCGTATCCCCGATTACCGTCCATTACGGTGTGGCACAGGTAGAGCTGATCCTTCGCCCTTGTGGCAGCGACATAAAAGAGGCGCCGTTCCTCATCGACGCCCGACGGCTCTCTGAGCGCACGGGCCAGCGGGATCAGACCTTCAGAACACCGGATCATGAATACCACCGACCATTCCAGCCCCTTCGCCTGGTGGATGGTGCTGAGCACAATCCTTTCCTCTTCCATGTCCCGTCGATATCCTTCGCTTTCTTCATCCATATTCGTCATCAGCGCCAGATCACTTAAAAAATCGCCAAGAGATTGAAACTGTTTTGAAAAGAGGGCAAGTTGGCGCAAATCATCCTCCCGTGAAGCGGAGTCGCCATAACGGGCTCTCAAAATATTCCGGTATCCCGCGGCCAACACCGATTCGAGCACCTCCCCGGGGTGATCCGATCGTGGGGTCTCATAGACGGTCCCGAAGATTGCCCGCACTCCGGCAATACCCGGTTCAGCCGCCTTACCCGCTACCCGTACAAGTTCTTCAGAAAAAAGCGCCTGCTGCGGGTCACCGGAAGCTTCCAGGAATGTCCAGATCTTGTCGGCCCGTGCCTTTCCAATCTTTTCAAAGAGTCCCAAAAGTCGTTTCCAGGCAAGTTCATCGAAGGGATTGGCCACGATGCGCAGAAAGGCAGTTACGTCCTTTATATGAGCCTGCTCGAAGAATCTGATGCCCGACCGAATTACAAAGGGCATCCCCCGCCGCACCATCTCCATCTGAAGCTCCATCGAGTGGTAGTGGGCGCGATACAGCACAGCCATTTCATTGAGGGGCACTCCCGCATCCGACAGTTCCCGTATTCTCTGCACCACAAAATGCGCCTGTTGAATTACATCCCGCATCGGGGCATAGATGGGCCGCCCCCCTCCGTCCCTCACCGCCCGGAGTTTTTTCTGAAACTGTTTCGCATTATTCACGATGGACATATTGGCCAGATGGAGAATCTGCGGGGTGCTCCGGTAGTTCGTTTCAAGTTTAAAAACCCGGGCATTACCGTATTTCTCAGGAAAGGCCATGATATTGGTATAATCGGCGCCTCGGAATGAATAGATGCTCTGCGAGTCATCGCCGACCACCATGATATTATTGTGCTCTGACGCAAGAAGGTCGAGGATATCCGCCTGAATGATATTAGTGTCCTGATACTCATCGACGAGGATATGGAGAAACTGCTGGGCGTATCGCTCCCGTATCTCCTCCTGTTCCATCAAAAGTTTTCGCCAGTGCACCAGCAGGTCGTCAAAATCCATGACATTTAATTCTTTTTTCCTTATGCGAAAGCGCAGGGCAATTTTGTGGATATCCGTAATGTATTTGAAGATGCCTGGATATTTTTCCGCAACAATGGATTCAAAGGTCCTGCAGGTATTCTCTGCAAGGCTTAAAATATCGAGAATCAGGGTTGTCTTGGGGAAATTAATGCCCTTCGTCACAATGCCGAGATCGGCAATCGAGCTTGTCAGAAGCTGCCGGGCATCGTCGCGGTCCAGAATCGAATAGGAACGATCATAGCCGAGGAGCTCGGCATGGCGTCTCAGTATGCGATTGCCCAGATGATGAAAAGTACCGCCCCACACCGCTTTGGCACCGCCGCCGATCAGCGCTTCGACGCGCTGAAGCATCGATCGGGCCGCTTTGTTGGTAAAAGTGGCAAGCAGGATGCGTTCAGGGCCTACCCCCTGTTCAATGAGACGGGCAACCCGATAGGTAAGGGCCCGTGTCTTCCCGCTGCCCGCACCGGCGATTACAAGTGCCGGGCCGTCCGGGGCCGTCACTACTTCATACTGCTCTGCATTCAGTTCATGTATATAGTCAATCATTGATTTTCCAGGCGATAGATGAAATGGGTTATGGGTTATTGTACCTATTACCCATAACCTGTGTGTAATCAACTATTTTCCATTCAGACTTTTTTTGATTTCCGCCACGGTATCCTTGCTCTGGAGGGACAGGAAATTTTTGAGCAGGCCTTCACGTTCATAAAAGCCAATCAGGGGGGCGGTTTTTTCGTTATACGTTTCCAGCCGGTTGGTGATCGCCTCTTCAGTTTCATCATCACGTTGGATGACCGGACTTCCGCATTTTTTGCAGGTTCCTTCGGCGGTGGGTGGGTTACTTTTTATATTGTAAATCTCCTGGCAATCCGGATTCGAACAGGTGCGCCGCGTGGTCAGTCGATCAAGGATCACCTCTCGTGGAACTTCGAGATTCACCACGAAATCGAGCGTAATGCCGAGCCGTTCGAGCAATGTTTTCAACTCCTCCGCCTGCGGGATTGTTCTGGGAAATCCATCCAGGATAAATCCCTTCCGGCAATCCGGTTCCTGAAGGCGAACCTCCATTATTTTCATGATCAGTGAATCGGGGACGAGATCGCCGCGATCCATGTATCCTTTTGCCTCTTTGCCCAGATCAGTTCCATCCTTCACGGCGGCTCTCAGAATGTCTCCCGTAGAAATCTGAACCGATCCGTCGAACTCCGACAATAACTTCGCCACCGTTCCTTTCCCGGCGCCCGGTGCACCTAATAAAATTATTCTCATCGCATGCCTCCTCGAGTAAATTTTTATACTACAGGGTGAATCCTTATAGGAGAAAGCCGCCCCATGGTCAAGAAAATATATAATTATGTGATATGCGAGACTTGATTTTTGTCATTCCGGTTCATAGACCGCTAATAGGAAAAGGTTTTCCATCGGGGTGCACGGTCATAGACATCGAGAGGCGGTGTGGTCACCACCAGACGGCCTTCTTTGTCCCGGCTGATCGCCGACGTGATATCCTGGACCGAATACCATATGCCGACCTTTTTCCCCGTGCTGTCCGTAATATCAAACCCGTAGAGCCGGAGCCCTACGCTTGATGCCTTCTCCTGCATGTTGCGCACGGATGCTTCCAGTGTCTCCGCTGTAAAAGACCGTTGTGTCCACAATCCCTGATCGAAAAACTCGTTTCTGTCTATGCCGATAATCGCCCTCGGATAAAGATCGGTACCGCTTGTGTAATAGACATAACCACCCGCATCGAAGCTTTCGAAATGCGCCCTTACCTCGTCATTGATCATCAGCCGTCCGTAGGATCCGTTGAAAACCACACATCCGGCACACCAGACCACAGATATGCAAAAGAGAAACAGCAGAACAATTTTTTTATGGCCTCGCATCCGCTCGCTCATGCCTGTCATCCCCTTCTTGTAGTGACTGCACATTCTCCCATCTCACCTGACACATGTTTTCCCACGGCAGTAGCTGGTCCAGTCATATTTCTACCACCGGGTGTACGCAAAAGATACAAAATATTTCAGGCCGGAGGTGAAGAAATAGGTGGTGTAATTCGTCCAACATTTCGACTTGAATCTTTTTTTTATCTCAGGCACAATTAAACTGTCATTTGTCATTCCTATAAGGTTCTATGTTCCGGATTAAATGTGGGCAAGTTCGAAACGTACAGAAAACACCGGCCGGACCGGAAAGGACACAGGACATGACCGGATTTAAAAAGGCATTTCTCCTTCTCGCCCTTCTTCTTGCGAGTATCCTCATTCCCTTCAATAGTTCGGCACAGATAAACAAAGACTTCGTTCTCGTAATCAGAATGATGGGTATCCAGGACGCCTGGTTTCGGGAACATCTCATCCGTCCCTTTGAAAAAATGCACGGCGCAAATGTCACGGTGGCCTCCTTTGACGGTTTTTGGGATCTGGAGGTAATGCTGAAACTCGACCGACAGAGGAATGCACCGTCAATCGGCCTGGTAAAAACCCCCCTTGAAATGACTCGGCCTCTGAAGGACTTTATGAGCCCTTTCGACGATATCCTGAATAAAGACGATCTCGAATCCTTGAAGGCGGTCTACGATCCGTCGGCACTCGAAAAGGGAAGGATAGAGGGAAAACTCTATTACCTGCCCCGCAAACTGGAAACACGCATGATGGTCTACGTGAAGTCGAAAGTGAATGAGGCAGTTGCGGGATGGAAAAAATTTGAAAGTGATATCGCAAAAGCCCTGTCGACGCACAACGGATTCGGCCTCCCCTCGGACTATACCCTGGAATCGGACCCTAATCAGTGGGACTATTTTGACCTGTTTGTCGCAGCCTGGTACTGGTCGCGCACCCCTTACTATGGAATTACCCTCCCCCGTATGGCCCACAGGGGAAAAAAATACGCCGGAACGGTGGTTGGTCTTGTCGACCGCACCTTTCAAATGGGGGGCAACGAGGAAAACGTGCTGAAAATGGACTCGCGACCCGTAGTCGACATGTTTCTCTGGGAGGCGCTCTACAGAAAATACAGGCTCTACAACCCCAGTATGTGGCAGGATCCATGGAGCGGCGGCGGCATCTGGAATGCCATGAAAGACGGAAAAGTATACCTGGCAATGATGCACCAGATCGATTGTTTCTTTATTCACGGAGGCACACATCCCCAGATGCAGGGATATCTGGTCGATCCGGACGAGATGGGCGTGGCGGTCATGCCGGGGGGCGTCTCCCTGGAAGTTGACGACAGGGGAATTCCTTGTCGGAAGGGGAACAAGAAGGCGGGCACGTCCGGATGGTGGTGGGGAATCCCCAAAACCGCACCCAACCCTCGCCTCTCGGCTGCGTTGGCACAATGGATTACGGAATATAAAAACCATCGCGATGAGTGCCGCACCTTCGGCATGATGCCAGTACGCAAAGACATTACCTCCGATCTGAAGGGCGTATTTCCCGAGGCCTGGATGGCACGTGTATTCGACACCTCGATACACCAGTTAACGCTGAACGGTGACACCATGGCCCCCCTGCTTCCCGAATATTCAGAAATCGGCAAAATTTATCTTGCCGCATGGTACGACATCGTCGTAAGCGAACACTACGGTCCGGATGGAAAACCGGACAGAAACTTCATTAAAAAAAGACTGGCGGATCGTTACGTTCCAAAAATCAAGGCGATCCTCGGCGGGCGGTATCCGAAGTAAAGAAGTTCTATGTTCTATGTGAAACGTTACGGTAACTGCACGTACCGCAGGGATAATGGAAGCTCGGCAACTTCGACGATCCAAACGACAAAACAGACCAAATAGACCAACATGCTCCAAGGCATCAGAAAAAACATATTTGCAATTCTCGCACTGCTTCCCGCCGTGCTGTATCTTGTGGGATTTTTGTTGATCATTCTCTTCACCGTCACCCGGTATGCCCTGAGCGTTCCGGAACTGGAGGGAACCGGTTTCCCTACGGCATCAAATTTTACGGAGCTTGCCGGCAACACTGAATTTACCTCAGCCCTCGTCAGAACGGTCCTGTTCACTGTTGTGGGAACGCCGCTTGAGCTTTTGATCGGCATGGCGGCAGCTTTTCTCGTAGTGAGGGAATTCAGGGGCAGAGGGCTCATAAGAAGCATCTTCGTGCTCCCTCTTGCAATTCCCGCCATAGTGACGGCGATCATTCTTTACATACTCTTCGACTTTCCCGGGGGACACATAAACGATATTCTCATGGGGCGTTACGTTTTTTTCCCGTTTCCCCTCCTGTCCTCCCCCGTTGACTGGCGGGGCTCGGGCTTCTTCGCCCTCGCCGTGTCACTCTTCGGTAAAGTATGGCGTGACATGCCCATCTCCATGCTCATCATTCTCGCAGGGTTGCAGTCCGTCGACAAAGATCAGCGGGAAGCGGCGGCAACACTGGGCGCATCATCTTTTCAGACATTCATGAAAATCACACTCCCTCTTCTGACGCCCGCCATTGCCACGGTGCTGGTGTTGCGGTCAATCGAACTCTGGAAGGAGTTTATTTTTCCCTTTATCCTGGCAGGCAGTTACCCTCTCCTTTCCACACTAATCGAACGGGCCTATCATGAGTGGCGTAATCCCCATGAAGCATCGGCAATCGCCCTCGTTCTGCTCGCGCTTATAGTGTCTTCAACGATCCTCATATACTGCACGCTGACATGGCTCAAAAAGCGGCTTGTGAGGGTGTAAACTATGAGACGTTTCAGAAAATCCAGATTATTATGGCTGATCGGCATGGTGGTGATACTCTTCCTCGTTTCAGCACCACTCTTCATAATGATAAAGTACTCCATCAGTGACCGGTCGAGCGTGGTCACCGGAGGGGCGGTCATCCCTCTGTGGCCCCATCAACCGACACTTGAACAGTTCAGGGGACTTGCGACCATGGATCGGTTTGCCTATTCCGCTCTTGCCAGTCTGGAAATCGCCCTTCTTGCGGTCGCGATCTCACTTTTGATAGGCGCTCCCGCCGCCTATGCCCTGGTACGCTACCGGTTTCCCGGAATTATGGTACTGGCCACCTTTCTTATTTCGATTCGTTTTTTTCCGGATATCGTCTCCGTCGTCCCCATCACGGAAACATTTATAACAGCGGGGCTCATAAACTCCATCATCGGCGTGGCCCTTGTCCACTCGCTGCTTTCGATTCCCTATGTCCTTTTCATCGCCATGGGGGTTTTCGAGGCAATCCCTCGTGATCTTGACGAGCAGGCCCAGGTGCTGGGCGCCGGGAAGCTGTACAGTTTTGTACATGTAGTCCTTCCTGTGGCCCTGCCGGGGCTGGCGGCGGCAGCTATTTATGTATTCCTGCTTTCCTGGGATGAATTTATTTTTGCCTATTTTCTTCTAGTATTCGGCGATCTTTCCACATTGCCCGTACTTCTGAGAAAAATTCTCTCCTGGACACCGCAACACAACCTCCTGGCCGCTCTCTCGGTAATGCTGTCCGTCCCCGTAATCATTTTCACATTCCTCGTACAAAACTACATGCGTACCGGCGCAGCCGCCGGTGCCGTGAAGTAGGAAGCACCCCCATGGCCGAAATTACATTTTCCCATATATCAAAACGGTTCGGAAAATACGAAGTGGTACGTGATTTCAATCTTACCGTGCAGCACGGAGAATTTGTCACATTAGTCGGTCCATCGGGATGCGGCAAGACTACTACCCTTCGAATGCTCGCAGGGCTTGAAGAACCAACGAGTGGCGATATCCTTATCGACGGCAGGCGGGTAAACGATATCCCGCCGCAGAAGCGGGATCTCGCCATGGTGTTTCAGAGCTATGCTCTCTTCCCTCATATGACCGTGGCGGAAAACATCGCCTTCGGACTCAAACTCAAAGGCGTACCCCGCAGCACAATTGTTGAAAAAATAGACTGGGCATTGAAACTTCTTACGCTTCAGGGGCTTGACGAGCGCCGTCCCCGGGATTTAAGCGGAGGCCAGCGCCAGCGGGTGGCACTGGCGCGGGCGCTCGTGCTCACGCCGAAGATACTCCTGCTTGACGAACCCCTCAGCAATCTCGATGCAAAACTGAGACTCCGCATGCGGGCCGAGCTGAAACGCATTCACCGCGATCTTCGATCGACGATCCTCTATGTCACCCATGACCAGGTGGAAGCCATGAGTCTCAGCGATCGCGTTGCCGTCATGCATGAGGGATCACTGGTGCAGGTGGGCACACCGCTTGATGTGTACCGCATGCCGGAGAACATATTCGTCGCGGGTTTTATCGGAAGCCCCGCCATCAACCTGCTGCCTGCACACCTTACCGGGAAGGGAAACGATATTTTTATTGCAATCGAGTCCTGCCGATTTGCAATTCCCGAACGTTTGCATGGCGCCTGTCGGCCCTACCTGGAGCAGGATATCACCCTCGGCATTCGGCCGGAGCATATTTACGACATTCGATTCACACAAGGTGCACTCGCGTACACTGCCACCGACGTCACGGTCGATGTGGTCGAACCCCTGGGCGACCGCGACATTTTTGAAGTGACCATGGCGGGCATTTCACTTGCCATGGTAACCGATGCTACAGGATCGGCATATCCAGGCATGAAACTTACCATTGTCTTCGACATGGAAAAGGCACACCTATTCGACAGGAATTCGGGAAATAATATATTCGTCTAATGAAGGAGGAACTGCGATGATCTGGCACTTCAGCACCACACCAAAAATAGTGATGGGTCCCGGCGCCGTCCACTCCCTGGGACAGGAGGTCAAAGACCGTGGAGTGAAACGAGTGATTATTGTCGCCGGCAAGAATGTAATCGGCGCGGGATTAGGTGAGCCCGCCAAAGCATCGTTGAAGACAGCGCGAATAAAACATGCCGTCTTCGATGGCGTGGAAGCTGATCCACGGTACGAAATTATTAATGACTGCGTAGATATGATCAGAAATGAAAAAGCGTCGCTGGTGATCGGCCTCGGCGGAGGAAGTGCCATGGATATCGCGAAGACGTCTGCGGCCATGGCCGGCAACAAAGGTCCTGTCGGAGACTACTTCGGCGTAAATCTTGTTCCGAAACCGGGGCTTCCCGCCATTATGATCCCCACTACAGCGGGATCAGGCAGTGAGGTAACACCCATAGCCATCCTTTCCGATAAAGAAGAAAAACTTAAAAAAGCCATCGTCAGTCCCTACTTGTTCCCTGCAGCAAGTATTCTGGATCCTGAACTGACCCTGAGTCTTCCCCCATCGGTGACGGCAACTACCGGCATGGATGCACTGATCCATGCCATAGAGGCCTATACCTCGATCAACGCAACGGATATAACGGATATGTTCTGCGAGCGTGCGATCACACTCATTTATAACAATTTACGCTCCGCCTACGCGAGAGGGAACAATCTGTCCGCCCGTGAGGCGATGATGGAGGGCGCACTGCTTGCCGGAATCGCTTTTGCAAATGCCGGTGTGACGGCGGTACACGCCTTTGCCTATCCGATCGGCGCGGAGTTTCACATTCCGCACGGTGTGGCCAACACGTTGATGCTCCCCCATGTGATCCGTTTCAATGTATTGGGGAACCTGCCTAAATTTGCCGCGCTCGCGGGACCTTTCGGCATCCCCACCAGCGATCTCGACGATATCGAAGCAGTAGACAGGATAATTGCGGCAATTGAGCGTCTCGCTGACGACATCCAGGTTCCGCGCAGTCTTTCCGAATTCGGTGTCACTCAGGAACATGTCCACGTTCTTGCAATGGGGGTGCTCAAAATCACGCGCCTGCTTGCGAACAACCCCCGCACCATAACCCTTGAAGATGCAAAGGCAATTTACGAATCGGCATTATAGCGCGGGCTATGTGATTTTGAGGAAACAAGGTTCGAGGAACAAACACTTCGACTATTCCCCGACGACAAGGTTGACCACAGCAAACGCATCGATTACGTAGAGCATCCAGTGTATATCCCGCGCCTTTCCTGAAAGTATTTTCATGACGGTGTAGGCGAGGAAACTCCATATGACTCCCTGGGTAATACTGAACGTTAACGGCACGAGCACCAGGGCAAGAAAAGCCGGGATCGCCTCTTCGTAATCACTCCACCTGACCTGCATAAGCGGCTGCACCATGAAGATACCTACAAGCACCAGCACGGGCGCCGTCGCCACGGCGGGAATAAACGATAGGAGGGGCGAGCAGAACATAAAGGGAATGAATAAAATCCCTGCCGTGATCGCAGTAAGTCCCGTCCTTCCCCCCTCTCTGATCCCCGCAGCCGATTCCACAAACACATTCCCCGACGAGGTGCCGCACAATCCGGAAATGATGGTAGATCCCGCATCAACCAGCAGGGCTTTATCTAAGTTAAGAGGAATGCCCTCCTTGTCAACAAGGCCGGAGACCTCGGCAACACCCACAAACGTCCCGACCGAATCGAAAAGATCGACAAAAAAGATGGAAAAGACAGGAGCCATCATCCCCAGAGAGCAGGCGCCTATGATATCGAGTTTAAAAACCACATCGAAGGACGGGAGCGAAAACAGTGTATGCGGTAATGTAACAAGCGGTGTCGAAAGAATGCCGACTGCCATTCCCGCATGCGATACAATCAATGAGGACACCGAAACACTGACAATCCCGATTGTCAGTGCGCCACGCACCCCCTTTACTACAAGAACGGCCGTAAGGACAAATCCGAACGAAAACAACAGCACCGTTACATTGATTCCTCCAAACCCAAGCAGTGTATGGGGTGCAGCCACAACAAACTCAACACTGCTTAAACCGATCAATGCCAAAAAGATACCAATACCCGCCGCAAGTCCGTAACGCAACGGGGGCGGTATGGCCCTGACAATTTGGGTGCGTATGCCGGTCAAACTGAGAACGACAAACAAGATACCCGAAATGAACACCGCGCCCAGCGCAGTTTGCCAGGGCACTTTCATGGAGAGAACAATGCCGAAGGTAAAAAACGCATTTATGCCCATGCCGGGAGCAACTGCATAGGGAAGATTCGCGAAAAGTCCCATGGCAATCGAACTTGCAGCGCTTACGATAATTGTGGCAAAAAGTACGCCGGAGAAAGGCATTCCTGCATTCGTCAATACCTGCGGGTTTACGACAATGATATAGGCCATCGTCAGGAACGTGGTCACACCTGCAAGAATTTCTGTTTTTACGTTCGTGTGGTGCGTGTCAAGATGAAAAAATCGATTCAGCATGAAGAATCAGCCCTTTCCCCTCTCGCTCCCGGCGTGTCCTTCTTTCTGCTATGACAGCAATGAGTCAACAATACCATGTAGACACACAATATTGAGGTATTATAACCCCTGCACAGGTAAAGTCTCTGCGCAAAATAGACGGCAATATCCGGCTGCATATTGCAGCGATGTCCTTCTGTATGATATACATTCTTTCCCTCTCACTGCAGCGGAACAGGACGGATTTTTCGCCGTATCGTCAGATTGCAACCCTGTATTTTTTAAATTTTCGATAGAGGGTCGAACGCGAGATATTGAGCTTCTCGGCAATTTCTGTTTTTTGAAAGTTCAAATCAATCATTTTTTCAATTATCTTCCGCTCTTTTTCTTCGCGTGATTCCATATCATTCAACAGATCAGGCGCCGGAACTTCACTGTTGATCAGTTCTTCCGGCATCAGATCGCAGGTAAGCACATCTGACCGGGCAAGATTCATCATCCGTTCAACAACATTCTGCAGTTCTC
>Ga0272444_10000106_pt1 | contig 100691 bp, 95 predicted proteins | sample SSMForm13_FD_201033 | JGI IMG/M metagenome (GOLD analysis project Ga0272444, IMG submission 201033) | Marine sediment archaeal communities from Little Sippewissett salt marsh, Falmouth, MA, United States - SSM-Form-13 | ecosystem: Environmental > Aquatic > Marine > Wetlands > Sediment ...
ACCGCATCGTGTTCGAGCTGGAGATCACGGACGAGGAGAGTGGTACCTACACGTTCGAGCTGAACGACCAGGTCGATCATCCCGACGCCTCGGGTGATGCAGGCATCCTGTCGCTGAACCTGTCAGGTTACCTGGTAGCGACCGACTATGACGGTGACGAAGCAACAACAACCAGCGGGTTCACGATCGAGGTCGAGAACGACGTACCGGTAGTGACACCTGAAGCCAGCGAGACGAAGAAAGTGTATGAAGATGCGCTGACGACGGCAGGTGATGCTGATCTCTCTGAAGGCAATGACGATACCGGTGCAGTGAAGAGTGTGACCGGCAGTATCAAGAGCCTGTTCACGGTAGGTGCAGATGAAGATGGCGACGACGAGTCCGGTCTGAGCTACAGCCTCCGTTCACTGACCACAGAAGAAGATATCGATGACGATCCTGACCAGGGTGAGATCGAAGTGGATGCTGCGGTTCTCACCACAGGTGACGCAGTTGTCACCTCGCAGGGCTCGACCGTACGCACGACCATGGTGGGCGATGTGCTGACCGGGTATGCCGATGACGACAACGATGGCTCGTATAATGCAACGAACGACCGCATCGTGTTCGAGCTGGAGATCACGGACGAGGAGAGTGGTACCTACACGTTCGAGCTGAACGACCAGGTCGATCATCCCGACGCCTCGGGTGATGCAGGCATCCTGTCGCTGAACCTGTCAGGCTACCTGGTAGCAACAGACTATGACGGTGACGAAGCAACAACAACCAGCGGGTTTACGATCGAGGTCGAGAACGACGTACCGGTGCTCAAGTCACAGATTCCAATGGTGGTAGACGAGGATGCTCTTACAGGCGGAATTGAAGGTGGAAATGCTGATGTGGATTACGGCCAAGGAAATGATAATACTACTGAGACGCGAACGCTTAGTTTCAATGCTGGTGCTGATGAGCCGTTATCGCTCAGTTTTGCTGACCTAGATGGATACGGGGTTAAAGCGGTTGATGAGGGCAACAACTCGGTTGACATGACATCTGGTGGTGTTAACGTGGTGTATTCCTGGGATGCTACAGGTGGGGTGAGTAGTAAGGGGATCTTGACTGGCTGGGCTGATTTTAATAGTGATGGTGTGTTTGATTCGGGTGAGGAGGTGTTTACCCTTGAGGTCCTGCAGAGTGATCCATCTTCTATAGGGTATAAATTTACGTTGCTGGCACCTGTTGATCATCCTGATGATTCGAAGGAGGATGACCTTGTTGTTACCATTCCTTATACGCTTATGGATAGCGACGGTGATGAGATAAGTTCAACTGATCCTGGTTATGGAGCTGAGTATGATATCAAGGTGTTGATCGATGATGATATGCCGTCGGCAATACCAGTGACAGAATCAGCGACGGCGACACCAATTGATACGAATATTGTATTGATACTGGATACTTCTGGTAGTATGAGTAATGATTCTGGAGTTGATAAGCCTAATGCAAACGATGAATATTCTCGTATGGAGCTGGCGGTTGAGGCGGCAAAAGATCTGATAGGGCAGTATGATGCTTTAGGTGAAGTAAGGGTTACTATTGTTGACTTTGATTATTATGCTTCAATGAGAAGTGATGGATGGGTAACGGTAACAGACGCTTATAGTGTTCTTGATGATATGGTTGATGATGCTGATGGTGCCACCAACTATGATGCTGCTTTGACTGTTGCCAAAGAAGCATTTGCTGATAATACAACTGGGTTGACTCCTTTATCCAATGCTCAGAACGTTTCATACTTTATTTCAGATGGTGAGCCTACTTATCCTACCAGGCCGGGTGATGCAAAAAATGGAGAAGATGGTATACAGCCTGAAGAGGAGACGGATTGGGAGGGATGGCTTACCACGAATAATATCATTTCCTATGCCTTGGGTATAGGGACGGGGTTAAGCGCTGGAGATCAGGCGGAACTGGATCCAATTGCTTATGACGGAACTAAAGCACAGGAGATGGACGGGGTACTGGTGCCGGACCTAAACGATCTCGATGATGTTCTCTCAGATACCATTCCTCAGGATCCGCTTACCGGTTCCTTGAGTCTGAACCTGGGTGCTGATGAAGGCGGATATGTTCAGTCAATTGAAGTAAATGAGACGACGTATACCTATAATCCAGCAGAAGGAGGGTCAATTACAGCGTCTGGTGGCGATGATAACAGTTTCTTCGATACAGAGGATAATATACTCACTGTCACTACCGATGATGGGGCTATCATCAAAATTGATATGGACGACGGTGATTATGAGTATAAGACACCTGCTATTTTCAGTTCTGAATATGATGAAACTATCGGCTTCACATTGGTGGATGGTGATGGCGATACCAACAGTTCTTCGTTGCTGATAACGAACTATCCGTTACCTGATCCTATCAACGAATCCTGGACAGGAGATGACGATGATAATACTCAGAGTTACGGGTCATTACCAGCTGGTGAAAATGCCTACCTGGATGGCCAGGGAGGTGATGATTCGCTGACTGGCTCATCTGGAACTGACATTCTCAAGGGCGGTGACGGTGACGATACGCTCGATGGCGGGGCTGGTGATGATGTAGTGATTGGCGGTCATGGAGCTGATACACTGGTCTATGACCAGGATGATACGGTGATTGATGGTGGTAATGGTGGCGGTAATGATGCCTTAGTGTTCAATACCGGGGAGTCGATAGATTTCGACAGTGTTACCGATAACCCGGTGAAAAACATGGAGGAGATTGACCTTCGTGAAAATGGAGAGCATACGCTTTCCAATCTGGCCCCGCAGGATGTGCTCGATATGACTGACGGGGATAATGAGCTCTATGTGCTGGGTGACAGTGGGGATAATGTATCACTGATAGGTGGATGGGATGCCTCGGTAACAGAGGGCGAATATGTAACTTATTCTGCCACCATTGGAGCAGAGTCTGTGACTCTCCACATTGATGATCAAATCAGTATCGTATAAACCATCAGCAACTAAACAGCCTGGCATGGCAGTAAGGTATGCACGAATTTTTCCGAAACACTTAACCTTTATCACGGCTATGAAACAGAATAATTATCGGAAGATGTCACTGGGTGTCTTTGTGGTGGGGCTTGCGCTTGCCGGGCAGTGGACTCCAGGGACACTCAGGGCGGAGGAGGCCCCTTCCGGGGAACCGGTTATGGTAACGGCAACAGCCGAAAACGTTGCCGGAACCAGTGCCGGTGACGTGGCGGAAACGGTGGTCTCGCTTAAGGATGTGGTGGAGAAAGTGATCAACAGCAATCCTGAGGTGCAGGCTAAGTGGCATGAGTTCATGGCTGCTCATTATGAGGAAGGGGTGCCTTATGGCGGGTATTTCCCCAAGGTGGATGTCTCTGCCGGTGTGGGCCGCGAATGGGTTGATGGTGACAACATTACCAAGGATGTGTATACACGGCGTGGTGCAAGGCTTCAGCTGACCCAGATGCTGTTTGACGGGTTCTACACCTGCAACCAGGTCTGCCGGTTCAAGTATGCAGCAAAGTCTCTCTATTTCGATTTTCTTAACTCGCTCGAAATGGTTGGCTTGGAAGCATTGAGGGCATATGCTGATGTGCAGCGGTACCGGACGCTTGTGCTGCTTGCTGAACAGAACTATGCATACCACCAGGAAATCTACAACCAGATCGACCAGCGTGTTACTTCGGGTGTCAGCACTGGGGTCGATATGGAGCAGATCGAGGGTCGTCTTGCGCTTGCAAATTCGAACTTGATTACTGAACGGGCCAACCTGCACGATGTGACAGCTCGTTACCAGCGTATTGTAGGAGAGCTGCCTCCTGATGAACTTGCCGAGTTCGAGGTGCCTGCCGATGCCATACCCGAAACCGCAACAGCTATACTGGAGGAAGCGTTCAGCAGCAATCCCGGATTCATATCCGCCATGATGACCGTCAAGTCATCTGAGAAGGCGGTGAAAGTGCAGGAATCGAAATTCTATCCCCGGCTGGATTTCAGGGCGTATCACGACTGGAGCTGGGATACTGATGGTATTGACGGTTACCAGCGCGAAGGGGTTGCTGAAGTGGTTATGACCTATAATATTTTCAATGGTGGGTCAGATGTGGCTGCAGTGCGCCAGTACAAGCAGAAGCTCTACCGTTCGCAGGATCTGAAGGAAAAAGCGTGTCATGATTTACGCCAGACTCTGGAAATTGCGTATAACGACCGGATAGCGCTTTCGCAGCAGATGCCTTTTCTTGATCAGCACCGCAAGCGTCTTGACCTTGTTCGTGTTGCATTCCTTGACCAGTTTACCCTTGGTAAACGTACGTTGCTTGACCTGCTCGATACAGAAAACGAGTATTTCCAGGCACAGCGTGCGTATATCAATGGTCTTTATGACCTGAGAATTGCCGATGCCAGAACGCTTGCCGGCATGGGGCTTCTGCTTAACGAGATGGAGTTTGTCCGTTATGAGCTGCCTTCGCTCGAGGAGCTGGATTACAACGATGTCTATGTCCCGAAAGGCGAGTACTGTTCGGTTGAGGCACCTGAAGCACCTCCGGCTGAGGGCATTGAAGGGATGGAGTAACCTGTAATTGTTGTACATGTCTGAGGATCAATCTGCTCGTGTGCCCGGGGAACCACCTGTGGCACACGATGCTCTTCTTGAATGTCTGCTGGCTCTCTGTAGGGTGCATGCTCACCCACAGGAACGAGAAGCCCTGCAGGCTGGGCTTCCGCTCAGGGGCGGAAAGCTTTCCCCGGGGATTTTTTCCCGGGCTGCAAAGCGGGCTGGTTTTACTGCAAAAGTTGTCAAATCTGGAATAGGGGCGCTTAACAAGGCGCTTTTTCCGGTTGTATTGCTGCTTGACAGGGATGATGCCTGCCTTATGCACTCCTGTGATGTTGAGGGTGGGACTGCTGAGGTTACCTATTCCGAGCTTAGCGATGCCAAGGTGGAGGTTGGCCTCGATGAGCTGGAGAAGCGCTATCTTGGTAATGCCATCTACGTGCGTCCGGTTTTTCGTTACGATGCCCGTACGCCGGAAGTGCGTAAGCTGAAGCGTCGCCACTGGTTCTGGGGAGTGATTGAGGAGAACCGGCAGTTGTATCGTGATATTCTCGTGGCAGCGGTGATGATCAACCTCATGGCGTTGGCCATGCCGCTCTTTATTCGCAACGTCTATGACAGGGTGCTGCCAAACCTGGCTTACGAGACTCTCTGGGTGACAGCGTCAGCTGTGGTTCTCGTGTTGACGGCTGATGTCGTACTGCGCCTTATGCGAGTGTATTTTATCGACCGTGCTGCCAGCAGGGCCGATGTGAAACTGTCGGCTTCGATCATGGAGCAGGTGCTTGGGTTGCGTATGGAGAAAAAGCCTGTTTCTGTCGGGTCGTTTGCCTCGAACCTGCAGGCGTTCGAGTTTATCCGGACGTTCATTACATCGTCAACAGTTGCGGCCCTTGTAGACCTGCCGTTTGCCCTGTTATTTATCCTGGTTATCCTGCTGATTTCATGGCCGCTCGCTATACCAGTGCTTCTGGGTGCTCTGGCGGTGTTTGTGTATGCAATGACGGTGCAGGGAAAGCTGCATGATCTGACGGAGAAGACCTATCGTTTGGGTGCTCAGCGTAACGCGACGCTTATTGAGGGGTTGTCCGGTCTCGAGACGGTGAAGCTGTTAGGGGCCGAGGGCCGGTTCCAGTCGAAATGGGAGCAGCTTGTCGCTTACCTGTCGAGGATCGGGGAGCAGCTGCGGTTGCTGTCGGCATCGGTGAGTACAGGAGCGTACTGGGTGCAGAATGCTGTGGCGGTGACCATTATCATTACCGGTGTCTACCTGGTAGGAGCTGGTAATCTGACCATGGGTGGCCTGATAGCGGTCTATATCCTCTCATCGAGGGCAATGGCGCCGGTCACGCAGAGTGCGGCGCTTCTGACGCAGTACCACCAGGCAGAAACCTCCATGATGTCGCTCAACGAGATTATGGAGCGAGAGGTTGAACGCCCTCTTGATGCCTCGTTCGTGACCCGGCAGAGCTTTAGGGGCGACATCGTGTTCAAGGATGTCGATTTTACCTACCCGGAGCAGCAGCAGGAAGCGCTCAGTTCAGTATCGTTCCATGTGCGTCCGGGTGAGCATGTGGCTATCCTCGGAAAGGTCGGGTCTGGCAAGACCACGATCGAGCGTCTTGTTACCGGTCTTTACCGTCCTACCGGTGGTGCAGTATTGATCGATGGTGTTGACAGCCGCCAGCTCGATCCTGCTGAACTGAGGCGAAGTATAGGCCATGTTCCACAGGATGGGATGCTGTTTTTTGGTTCGCTTAAGGAGAATATGACGCTTTCGTATCCCCAGGCAAACGATGGGGAGATTATCCGTGCGGCCCGAGTTGGTACAATTGACCAATTTGTTGACAAGCATCCGCAGGGGTTCCAGATGATGATTGGTGAACGTGGCGAAAACCTGTCAGGTGGGCAGCGCCAGGGCGTAGCGATTGCCAGGGCAGTCATTGCCGACCCTCCCATACTTGTGTTTGATGAACCGACGTCGTCGATGGATAGTACGACCGAGAACCTGTTCAAGGAGCGTATCAAGGGGTTTGCCGAGCGGAAAACCTTGCTCCTGGTTACGCACAAGACGTCGTTGCTCGAGCTTGTGGACCGGGTGATTATCCTTGACGGGGGCAGGATTGTAGCAGACGGACCGAAGGAACAAGTACTTACGGCGCTTCGTGAAGGAAAGATACGGAGGGCAGAGGCATGATGGATACCAGGACAAAAGAGGGGTTCGAACGGCTGGGACGGTTTATTAAAAAGAACGGGGAGCAGGGGCGCGGCCTTGTTGACCGGGTGTTCAGACGCTGGGTTCCACTCGAAGAGGAAGAACCGCTCGACTGGGCCGGCGATGCCGACTGGGCAAGGCTCCAGCAGGAGCCGGTACGGGCGCGCGCTTTGCTTAAAGTGTTTGGATGGGTCATTGTTCTCTTACTCCTGTGGGCCGCGGTAGCTCCGCTTGACGAGGTGACGAGAGGTGCCGGTAAGGTGATCCCATCATCGAGACTCCAGGTCGTTGAGTCCCTTGACGGGGGAGTGGTTGAAGAGATAATGGTCGCTGAAGGTGATGTGGTCAAGGCTGGTGACCTGTTGATGCGTATTGATCCTACTCGTTACAGCTCATCACTTGAGGAACGGCAGTATGAAGTTTTGAGCCTGATGGCTCGTGCGGCCCGTTTGCAGGCCCTTGCCGAAGATACCCCGTTCGAGGTGCCTGAAGAGCATATGGAGGTAGTGCCCCAGATTGTGGCACACGAGCGCAGGCTATACGAGGAGAGGAAGCGGGAGTTTGACTCCCAGATGACGATCATGAACGAGCAGCTTATGCAGAAGAAGCATGAGCTCGAAGAGGTACAGGCACGGTTATCCCAGTCAGAAAAAGCCTATGGCCTGGCTTTGCAGGAGTTCAACAAGACTGCACCGTTGCTTAAGTCGGGTGCAGTGTCGGAAGTTGAAGTGATCAGGCTTCGGCGTGATGTTGCCAATGCGCAGGGGGAGCGTGATGCAGCCCTTGCTCGTGAGGCTACCTTACAGAATACGGTCAGTGAAGCTCTGGAGAAGGTTCGGGAGGCTGAACTCAACAGTCGCAATACGTGGCGTAACGAACTGGCTGATGTGCTGAGCAGGATTGCCAGTATGAGCCAGGGGGCGAAAGGGCTTGCTGACCGCGTAGAGCGAGCCGGTATCCGCAGCCCTATGGATGGTACTGTACAGCGCCTATATGTCAATACCCTTGGGGGCGTTGTGCAGCCCGGAGGCCGGGTTGCAGATATAGTCCCGATGGGTGACAGTCTCGAGGTGGAGGTCAAGGTGTCGCCGAAAGATATCGCATTTGTCTATCCAGGGCAGAAGGCACTTGTCAAGCTGACAGCGTATGAATTTTCCATCTATGGCGGCATGGAGGCCGATGTACACCATATCAGTGCCGATACGGTGACAGACGAGCAGGGCAATACCTACTACCTTGTCAGGGTCAAGACCCATAGTGCTTCTATCGGTAAAGGGTTCCCGATTATTCCCGGGATGATGGCCCAGGTCGATATTCTTACTGGAAAACGCACCGTTCTTATGTATCTTCTCAAACCGATACTACGAACAACCTCAAACGCTTTGGGCGAACGATAGGAGGTAAGAGTGCATATAGGCAGGGTTGTCTGCGCGATCATCGAGCGTGATGGTCGTTTTCTCATTGCACAGCGTCCCGGCAGGAAATCGCTGGGTCGTAAATGGGAATTTCCGGGCGGCAAGGTTGAGGCCGGGGAGTGCGATGAGGCAGCGCTCCATCGTGAGCTTCAGGAGGAGCTGGCTGTCAGTGTGGAGATCCTCGAGTCCCTGACACCGGTGTTTCACAGGTATCAGGATTTTTCACTGGAACTTGTTCCCTTCCGATGCAGGCTTGCGGGTGGGTCAGTGCCAGTTGCCCATGAGCATGAAGCGCTTGCCTGGATCACGGTAGCCGATATTACGGCGTATGATTTTCCTGAGGCAGACCTTCCCGTACTTGAAGAGTACAGGCTGAGTGTCTTACTTGCCCGGCAAGACAGGGAATGAGTGCTGTTCCTAAAGCTGTAGGGCCTGTGCTGCTCGCTTGCAGCGGCATGACAGTCATGGCGGGCGCTACTATCGCTCCTGCGTTGCCGGAGATCAGTCGTCATTTCCAGGAGGCTGGCAACCCGCTCCTCGTCAAGCTCGTCCTGACCATGCCGGCGTTCATGATTGTTTTTACGGCTCCACTGGCAGGGTTCCTTGCCGACAGGTTTGGCCGAAAAAGGCTGCTTATTGTTTCTCTTGCATTGTATGGTTGTGCCGGGTTCAGCGGCTATCTTGCAGAAAGCCTTCTGTTCCTGCTTGCCGGTCGTGCGCTGCTTGGTATCGGTGTAGGAGGCATCATGAGTGCGACAACGGCTCTTATAGGAGATTATTTCCATGGTCATCAACGCAATCTTTTCATGGGTCGTCAATCGGCAACAATGTATGCCGGTGGTGTAGGACTCGTTATGCTGGGCGGTACACTTGCCGATCTCTCCTGGAAGGCACCGTTCCTGCTCTACCTGGCAGCGTTTTTTCTCCTGCCTTTTGTTGCTGTTTCCGTTGGGGAACGGATACCGGAACAGTGCAAAGACGGCGTGTATGGCAGGAAAGGGGTTGGGTTACGTACTCTTGCCGGTATGGTTGTCGTGTATGGTCTTGTTTTGCTTCTGATGCTTTTTTACTACATGATTCCTGTGCAGGTGCCGTTCCTGATGCAGCAGCGTTTCGGGTTAAGCTCTACGGCAACAGGTGTAGGGGTTGCTGCTTCAGCACTGGCAGGATCTTTCAGTGCCATTTTCTACAGTCGTCTCAGAAGCCTTTTCGGTCATGGATGGATCTACGTGATCGGGTTTTGCGTTGTAGGGACAGGTTTTTTTGCTATTGGCAAGGCCGCCTCTTATCCCGGGCTGCTTGCGGGGCTTGCTATAAGCGGTCTTGGAAGCGGGATGTTGCTGCCTAACGGCAGCCTGAAGCTTCTTGAGCTTTCGCCTGAAGTGTTCCGTGGCCGTGCAGCCGGGATCTATACGGCGGTTATTTTTCTTGGCCAGTTTCTTTCTCCCCTCGCCATGGAGCCGTTCATTGCAGCTAAGGGGCCGCAGCAGGTGTTCGTGTCGGCCTCCATGGCAATGGGCGGGATCGCAATCCTGGTATTTTTTCTGTTGTCAGTATTCATGAGGAAGGGTATGAATCGTGGAGAATAATATTGCTTACAGCATACAGGAAAACCGGCGGCTGAAACATCCAAGGCTGATCGTGACTCCCCTTGGGGAGGTGGTGGTAGCTATTCCTCCTGGGTTCGACCGGCGGATAATTCCGGGCCTTGTGCGACAGAAGGAGGAATGGATTGCCGAGGCTTTGCGTCGGCGACAGGGTGGGCTGGGGCGCGAACGAAAGCGGCAGGAGTTGTTGTTCCCCGACAAGGTCGAGCTCAGGAGTGTCGGAGAGGTATGGGGTGTCGAGTATGCTCATAAGCCGGGACGTCTGCTTGAACTGGAGGTTGTTGACAGGGCAGGACTCCGGATATCTGGTGATCTTGATTCTTACGCAGCATCGGGGAACTTGCTCTGTGAGTGGCTGAAATGGAAGGCCAGGGAGGAGTTGCCCCGTTGGTTGCAGCGTGTTGCGCGGCAGCATGGGTTTTCATATGATCGGGTTTCTATCCGTCATCAAAAGACGCGCTGGGGGAGCTGTTCAGGCAGGGGGACAATCAGTCTTAACATCAAGCTGCTGTGCCTGCCGCCGGAACTTGTGGAGCATGTTCTGGTACATGAACTTTGCCATACGGTGCACCCTAACCATTCCAGTGCATTCTGGGAGCTGGTTGGCAGTTGTGATTCCTCTGCAGCAATGCGTCGCAGCGAGCTACGGCTGGCAAGCCGCTATATTCCACCTTTCCTGGAGCCTTGATGGCAAAAACCATTATTGTCGTTTCCTCTATGGACGAATGGCGAGATTACGCTCATTCGGATCTTGTCGTTGATTTTGAGGAGTATCTCAAGCGATACCAGGAGCGAGACCAGGCACTGCAGCTGATCAACCTGGCAGGCGCCTACGACTATCTTGGTAAGGGGTACTATTGTACGCTCCTTGCTGAGGCTCGGGGTCACAAGGTGCTCCCATCGCTTGAAACCCTTGGAGGGTTCAACCAGCCTAGTGAGTTTCGTGGGTTTGCCGGGTTTCCTTTTATCAGCGGCCGGGATCGTCGGGCCCACAGGATTGAAGAGGATGAAGTTGAGATTTTTGTGGTTTTTGGCATGACGGCTGATTCGAGATTCGAAGCTTATGCAAAAAACCTGTTCAACCTGATGAACTTTCCGCTGCTCAAGGTCCGGCTGAAAAAGCAGGGTGATCGTCGATGGTTGATCGATACCGTCCTGCCTGTTTCGCTTCCCGAACTTGTGCCGGCTGAACAGGATTTTTTTGTTGAGGCACTTGAGCGTTATCACCACAGGATATGGTATCGGCAGAGAAGCAGGAAGGGTAATTCTTTTGATCTTGCCATGCTGCACAATCCTGAAGAGGCGTTCCCCCCGAGCAACCGCCGTGCACTCCAGCAGTTTATGGCAGCAGCAAAAAAACTCGACATTCATGCAGAACTGATTACTGCTGATGATTTCAGGCGACTTGCCGAGTTTGACGCGCTGTTTATTCGCGAGACTACGGCGGTCAACCATCATACGTATAGTTTTGCCCGTGAAGCACAGCGACTGGGGCTTGAAGTGATCGACGATCCAGCTTCTATCCTTCGTTGTACCAATAAAGTGTACTTGCATGACCTGTTGGTTAAAAATGGTATTCCTGCTCCGCAGACAAGGGTGCTGAGTAGGGGAACCGTAACTTCGGGGATGCTTGAGGGTATGACATACCCTGTTGTATTGAAAATTCCGGATGGCTCTTTTTCCAGGGGTATCAGTCGAGCTGATTCACCAGCTGAAGCTTCCCGGAAACTTGATGAGCTTTTCAGCACATCCCACCTGGTATTGGCCCAGCAGTATCTCTATACCGAGTTTGACTGGAGGATCGGGATCCTTAACCATGAACCCCTGTTTGCCTGTCGCTATTACATGGCGCCTGGGCATTGGCAGATTTACACCCATTCAGGGAAACATGCACAACCAGGAGAGGCTGAAGCTCTTCCGCTCCGAGTGGTTCCAACCTCTGTATTGAAAATCGCACAAAGGGCTGGTGACCTTATCGGGAATGGCCTTTACGGTGTTGACATCAAGCAGGTGGGTAATGAATGTTTTGTTATAGAAGTCAATGACAACCCGAATATCGATTACGGAGTTGAAGATGCCATTATCGGAGACGAACTTTACAGGAGTGTCATTAATGAATTCCTCAGGAGGCTCTGGAAAGGACGGCGGAGATGACGATACGGGTTTGCTTGTCCTGAGAATGGCAGAATTGGCTGACTTAGATTTTCTTTGCAACCTCGAGCAGCAGGCTTTTGCTGGTGACAGGATATCTCGGCGTAGCTGGCATCGCTTCATTGCCCGTCGATGCGTGTTTGTTTGTGAGATCAATACACGGCCTTGTGCTGCAGCGGTTCTTTTGACAAGAAAGGGGTCGGCAAAGAGTCGTCTCTATTCATTTGCCGTTGATCCTGGCATGCGGGGGCGAGGGATAGGATACGTTTTTTTACGACAGCTTCTCTTTCGTGAGCATGATTCAGGCAGGAGGGCTGTAAGCCTGGAAGTCAGTGAGCGCAACATTGCTGCCATGGAGCTGTATCGGAAAACTGGTTTTCATGAGTGTGGGCGACGGGAGGGATACTACCAGGATGGTGCCAGTGCAGTAAAAATGTCGATTGAGCTGTCCAGGGTCAGTTGAAGCGCTGGTTGGGCATGCCCTTGATGCCGGAAATGATCAGTGAGATGGTAAGGAAGAGCAGGGCTGCCAGGAGCGAGATGGCGGCTGATGCCAGGGTGGCAAGAAAGCTTCCGGTTACCATGTAGGCTGCGCCGACTAACAGCAGCCAGGGGGCAAGAGAGAGACGGATCGTTTTCAGGGCTTTCTTTTTGGCGAAAGCAGGAAGTATGGCTATGATGACAGCCATAACGGAGATTATCCACCAGAGAGGGTTGTGCAGGAATTCCATGTTACGGTACAAGCAGTGAAAAACCGGTAGCCGGATCGGGCTGGCGCGATGCGGTGTTGCCGGTCAGTTCGAAAAGAATGACTTCCATGACGTGCCAGACCCTTACCCCCTCACGCACACAGCCTGTAACGGTGTTTTCCTCTCGGCCGCATGCCATATGCATGTGAAGGACCGGCTTGCCAGTGCTATCAGGAAAAATGGTGCCGGTGCCGGTGACTTCGTGGGTGTCGTAGAGCTCGTGGGTCATGGGGATAACCGGGTTGGCTCGGCTTGATTCAGGACCAACAACAAGGGTGCTTTCGCGGTCGGCTCCGCCAAGCACGATCAGTGCTGCCCTGTCGATGCCCTGTTCGGCGGCAAATGACTCTATACTTTCATGGACGATGTCACCGTCTTCGAGACGGATAATGAATGTCCTACCCTGTTGTGCTTCGCTGTAGATCATCGTGTGTTTGTTGGCCGGTTATCGAGGCATGAGCTTTCAGCAAAGATACAATAACCCAGTGGTGCTATTCAAGCGTTTCAGGAAGGATTCCGGTTTCTGACCTGAGTTTTTCAAGCGCAAGCTCCAGTCGGATCCTGCTGGCTGCAGCCTGTCCCGAGGCTCTTACCAGGTCGCGCTGGGCTTCGTTGAGCCTGGTGAGGGTTGCGGCACCGCTTCTGTACAGCTCTTCGATATCGTTTCTTATCCTGGTTGTCATGTCGAGCGCTTTCTCCTGGCGCTCTCGGACCTGTAGGGCGGTTTCTGCGGCGAGGGTCGCTTGCTTGATCGAAGAGCTAATGTCGAGCTTCACCTTTTCCTGTTCTGCCTGCATGGCCAGTGCTTCGGCCTTCTTTTCCTGGAAAGCGCCGCTGCGCCGGCCACCGGTAAAGATATCCCATCGGGCAGTCAGTCCTAGATGGCTGTTGTACTGTTCGAGGTTATGAGGAGGAATTTCAGGCTCAAATCCTGACTGCTTCTGGTAGCTGAACCCCGCTGTTGCTGCGATGGTTGGCATCCATGCCCCTTTTGCAGCATTTTTCAGGGAGTTAGCAGCTTCTGTGCCTGCTTTTGTTGCCAGCAGGTCCTGGCGGTGTGCAAGAGCGTAAGCAAGACTTTGTTCAAGGTCGGGGATTTCTTGTACAGAAGCAGCCCGGGAAACCTCAAGCTGCACGGGGGCAGGGATAGTGCTGTTTTCAACGCCCATCAGTTCGGCAAGTACCGTGCAGGCGACCTGGTAGTCTTTCTGTGCTGTAATATAGTCGCTTTCAGCCTGGAGGGCCTTCATTGAGAAGTTGAGCAGTTCGCTGCGCGCTGCCGCTCCGGCTTCGTACCTGGAGCGTGCGTTCTCTTCAAGTGAACGGTTGAACTCCCTGTCTTTCCTGGCAATCTCCATCATTTCCATGGCAAGCTGAGACTGTAGGTACGCGGTTGCAACAGCTTCGGCAACAAGTCGCCGGGTGTTCATCTGCAGCTGGCGTGTCTGTTCAACCCCATAGCCTGCGGCAAGAGTTTCTGCCCTGCGGGCAAAGCCGTTGAAGAGCAGCCAGTTGGCTTCGAGGGCAACATCGCTTTCAGTGAGGTCTGCCTGCAATCGTTCATAGTTCTTGAAATCGATCTGTCGGTCTGCCTCTCTTCGGTACAAGCCTCCACTTGCCGTTATTGTTGGCCACCATGCGGAATATGCCTGCCTGAGTTTTCCTTCTGCAGCCCGTATTCGCGCTGCTCCCTGCCGTATGGATGGGTTCTGTTCAAGGGCGATACGCTGTGCCTCCATCAGGGTGAGACGGTTTTGCGTTTCATGCGCTTCGGCGGTGCCAGCGGGATCGGGGTTCTCTGCGTGTGTTGCTGGTGCAGCGATACCGAGAGCAAGTAGTATGGCAAGTATGGTTCGTCGGTTCATGATGTGCTATACATAGGTTTTATCGGCCTTGATGCCATAAAATATCGTGTAGAGGACGGGAACCAGCCCTAACGTGAGGAATGTTGCAGCAAACAGCCCGCCCATGATCGTGGTGGCCATTGCCGAGTAGAGGGGGTCGGCAATCAGCGGAATCATGCCAAGGATCGTTGTCGCTGCTGCCATAACGACCGGTCTTACGCGGCTGACAGCCGAGTCGAGCACTGCTTTGTATGGTTCCTTGCCTGCCTGGAGGTCAAGCTCGGTCTGTTCGACCAGCACAATCGCGTTTTTGATCAGCATGCCGGAAAGCCCGAGGAAACCGAGGATTGCCATGAACCCGAAAGCCTGGCCGGTAAGGAGCAGGCCTGCCGTGACTCCGATGAGCGACAGTGGCACGGTAAGAAAGATGGCTGTGGCTTTTTTTGCCGAGTTGAACTGCCAGACCAGTATGAAAAACATGCCCATGATACAGAGTGGGAAAATCTGGCCAAGGGGGCCCTTGCCCTTCATTGACTCCTTGTATTCTCCAGCCCATTCCATCGTGTAGCCTTCGGGTAGTTCAATGTTTTCTATACGTTCGAGCATGGCCTGGCGGAGAGGCTCGGCAAGACCGCTTTCCGGGTTGCACTGGACGGTGATGGCTTTCTGGCGATCCCTGCGCTGGATGATGGGCCATTCCCACGCTGTGTCGATACCGGAAACAACCTGGGCCATCGGGAAAAAGCCCTGTTTTCCGGAACTCCAGACTTGTACGTTTTCAAGTTCGGTGACTGATGCTCGTTCTTCGAGAGGCATGCGGAGCACGACTGGGATGAGTTCGTCGCCTTGCCGGACCACGCCTGTCCTGATGCCCTGGAAATTGCGCAGGAGCGAGCTCGACAGGTCATGGCGCGTGATGCCTGAGCTTCGTCCCTGGGCTTCATTGTAGGCCGGCTTGATGACCTGTATCTGCTGCCGCCAGTCAGTTCGCACGTCCCGGGTTCCCGGTGTTGACTGCATCACTGCTTCGGCTTGCGCAGCAAGGCTGTGCAGCACTTTCGTCTCGGGGCCCCTGTAGCGGACTTCTACCCTGAAATCGACTGGTGGACCGTTGGCTATTCGTGTTACATAGGCCTGTGCGTCTGGGTAGTGTGCCCTGATATGCTCATCGACCTGGCTACTGAGCTTTTCGATAGCACGGTAGTTGTCGGTTTCCACAAGAAACTGGCAGAGGCCGGAGTTCGGAGTATAGTACTTGTAGGGCAGGATGAAGCGCATACCCCCTTCTCCAAGGAACCCGCTAACGTTCTTTACGCCCTCGAGGGAGCGGATCATATGGTCCAGTTCCACCATGTCTTTTCGTGTTTCATCGATATGGGTTCCCTGTGGCCTCCAGTAGTTGATGAAGAAGTATGGTTGTGTGGAGTTCGAGAAAAATGCCTGCGGCAGGGTGCTGAACCCGATGATGGAGGCTGCCAGCAGGAGCCCGGCAATGCCCAGGGTTGTCCATCGGTGGCTGATGCCGAGGTGGAGCAGTTCCCTGTACTTGCGGTAGACCGGTTTGTCAAAAGGATCGGGGATCGTTGTGTCGGGAATCTTGAGAAACCAGACACAGAAAAGCGGGGTGATGGTTACGGCAAGTACCCAGCTGATGAAGAGTGACAGTGCCAGCACGTCAAACAATGAACGGCAGTATTCACCAATATTGCCAGGAGCGAACCCGATGGCGGCAAAGGCAAGGATTGCTATGAGTGTTGCACCAAAGAGAGGCCAGATATTTTCCTTGACTACTTCACTGGCTGCATGTTCGCGCCCGTCGCCCCGTTCTACTCGTACCAGGATGCCATCGGCAACCACGATGGCATTGTCGACCAGCATGCCAAGTGCGAGAATAAGCGCACCGAGCGACATTTTCTGGAGATCTATGCCCAGGAGCGCCATGGCGATGAAGGTGCCGAAGATGGTGAGTAGCAGGATGCCGCCGATCATCATACCGCTCTGCCAGCCCATGAAGAGCATGAGGATAACGACGACGATAATGACAGCCTGGACCAGGTTGTTGACAAAGGCTTTGACAGATTGGTTGACCAGGTCACTCTGGAAGTAGATGGTGTGGAGCTCAATGCCCGGGGGGGTGTTATGGGCAAGTTCCCTGAGCTTGTCACTGACAGCGCCGCCCATCACGATCACGTTGCCTCCCTTTACTGTGGATATACCCATGGCGATTCCCGGCTTCCCGTTGAAGAGCAGGCCGTTGCGGGGGGGATCGTCATACCCGGTGAAGACGCGGGCGATATCTCCTAGCCGGACAGTTTTGCCTGGCAGGGGGAGGAGCAGTTCTGCGATGGCCTGTTCGTTCGGGATATCACCAGTTGGTGTTATCCGGAGGTACTTGCTGCCTGCGGCTACTTTGCCGCCACGCCCGATTGCAATCTGTGACTGGAGGGTTGCCGTGATAAGGTCCGGAGAAATGCCGAGGGCAGAGATCCTTGCCCTGTCGATTTCGATGAAAATGGTTTCCTGCCGTTCTCCCCAGAAGTCGATTTTTGCTACGTCACGGCAGAGCAAAAGCTCTTTTTTCAGTTCATCTGCATAGTCCTTGAGTTCCTGGTAGTTCCTGCCGTTTCCTGTTATGGCAAAGTATACGCCGTAGACATCCCCGAAATCGTCATTCACTATCGGTGTTTCGGCTCCTGGGGGTAGCTGCATGGCAGCACCAGTCACTTTCTTGCGGAGCTGGTCCCAGAGTTGCGGCAGTTGATCACCTCCGAATTTGTCCTGCATGTCTACATAGACATACGAGATGCCTTCTTCAGAGGTGGAGTAGAGTTCCTTGACTTCTCCCATCGACTGGATCGCTTCCTCGATCACGTCTGTGACCTCTTCTTCAACTTCGGAGGGGGATGCTCCGGGGTACTGGGTAACAACCAGGGCGGTCTTGATCGTGAAGCCGGGGTCTTCGAGGCGACCGAGTTTCTGGTACGACAGGAAGCCTGCCCCCATGAGTACGAGGGTAAGCATGACCATGATTGTCCGTTTGCGTAACGCGAATTCTGCCGGGTTCATAGTTCTTCTGCCTCCAGTTCCATGCCTTCAAGGATGAAGCTTGCGCCTTTGGTAACCACCAGCTGATTTTTTTCAACCCCTGAGGTTACGATGATGAACTGCTGGTCATGCATGCGGCTGGTTGTAACGGATTGTTGCCGGGCTTGCCTGGTTGAGGGGTCATAGACCCATACTGTGGCACTGCCATCGTCATCTGCCGTGAGGGCGGAGAGTGGAAGTGCAAGCACGTTTTCTGCAGGCTGGGTGTTTTTCAGTGTGAGCTCTGCACTCATTCCCGGCAGCAGGATTGCGTGTTCGGGAGCGGGCAACCTGAAGGTGAGCTGGTAGGTGCCGCTTTTGGGGTCAGCTGCAGTGCTCCATTCCTCAAGCGTTGCCTCGAACGTCTTGCCTGGCAGGGCTTGCAGGGAAAGCGAAGCTTTTGCCCCTTTGTCCAGGAGCAGGTTGGCTATATGATTTTCTGCTACATGGCAGACTGCTTCGAGGGTGGCAATGTCATGCATTCGCATGACAACCTGGCCGGCACGAACCATCTGGTGGTTTTCCGTGAGGCGTGCAGTGATGGTCCCCTGGTAGGGCGCGCGGAGCGACGTGTCGTGAAGCTGATCTGTTGACTGGCGTAACCGGGCCTGGATATGTTCTACGGTGGCTGCTGCTGAATGCGCAGCGCTTTTCTGCATGTCGTAGTCAGCCCTTGATATGATTTCTTTGGCATAGAGTTGTTCTGCTCGTGTAAAATCGGCAGACGCTTTGTCAGCCCGGGCTATGGCTCCTTCGAGCTCCGCCTGCAAGGCTGCAACGGCGCTTTGGTAGTCCCTCTTGTCCAGCTGCATAAGCAGGTCACCTTTGCTGACCATGTCTCCGGGATGTGCAATAATCTGTTCAAGGGTTCCTGTTACCCGGAATGAAAGATCGGTTTGTCGAACAGCTCGAAGTGTTGCTGGATAGCTGTAGCTTTTTGCGTCCGTAACCAGAAGCGGCCGGGAGACACCTATGCGGAGTGCCTGTGGGGGTTGTTCTGTCTCCGGGCCTGGTTGTCCGGCGCAGGCGTTCAGCAGGGCAAGTATGGTAACGATGCAGAGGAGGGGAGGGTAGCTTGTTACTCGTTTCATGGTGCCGGTTTCGTATGGTTTTTCTGTGGTTGAGGAGCCTGGATGCCAAGCAGGAGCGTTGTCTGGTGAACGATCATGTCTTCGAGATGTTGCAGGTAGTCGGGTGTATAGTACTCGTCTTCAAGCCGTTCGAGGTAGATGGTCATGTAGTCGGCATGCGAGATGATCGGCGAGTAGAGCAGTGATGCAACAATGAACCGTTCCCTTGGATGCATGTCTGGCCTGATAGCCAATACAATACGGTCTATTGCTTCGATAAACGGGTTGATCAGCTCGGTTTTGAGCAGCTCCTGCATAGGGTTGCGGTATTGCATCAGCTGGTAGACAACCCTGGTGTGCCAGCGAGGAGATTTAGGGTCGAACAGGATGGAGATTTCCCGTTGTATCATAGCCCTGAGTGCTTCAGTTTGCCATTCGGGTTCGGAGAGTTTATCCGAAAAGGGTTCGATAACCTGTTCGATGGTCAGGCTTCGCCCTCGTTTGATGACCTCCCTGACCACAGCCTCGAAAAGTTGTTCTTTCCCTCCGAAATGGTAGTGGATGCTGCCGATGTTTTCGCTGGCGCGCTCTGCTACCGCCCTGGTGGAAACGTTGGGGAATCCCATTTCCGCAGCAAGTTCTCCCGCGGCGTTGATGAGGGCTTCACGCGTATGTTCACTACTGGTGTATTTTTTCATGGCAGACTAATTTACTCAAATGACTAAAATAAGTCAAGTGATTAAATTGCTGGTGAAGGGGGCAATTGTTTTATGTGTCTTCGGAGGCTATATTCATCTGCCGGACAGGGTTGATCGAGCTGCCTGATCCGGTTTGTAGTATACCAGGGTTTTTCCTGTCAAACAGAGGATTCGTTTACATGAGTGAGAGTCGGTTTAGCGACATGATCCGGGGCAATGTCCTGCTGGTGTTTTTCTATCATGCTATTCCCAACGTCCTGGGCATGCTTGCGCTCTCCTCTGCAGGTATTGTCGATGGTATTTTTGTAGGGAATTTTGTTGGCGACAGTGCTCTTGCTTCGATCAATATCATCATGCCCCTGTTCAGCCTGCTGCTCGGCGTGGGTATCATGTTTTCAGTTGGTGGTATGGTGCGGTGCGGCAAGTATATTGGGGAGGGGGTGTACGATGCCGCCAATGCCGTGTTTTCCAAGACGCTTATTACTGTTGCGCTCAGCACGCTCCTGCTCTCTGTGCTCGGGATTCTTTTTCTCGACCAGCTGGCCGGGCTTCTTGGGGCCAATGAAGAACTCGCCCCTATGGTCAGGGAGTATCTGTTCATCATGCTGCTCTTCATGGTGTTTCTCCCTGTCAGCTTCTGTCTTTCCTTTTTCGTGAGGGTTGATGGACAGCCGGTGTTTGCTGCTGTGGCAATTATTTCCGCTGCGTTGATCAATGTGCTCCTCGACTGGAAGCTTGTCGGGGTGATGGGTATGGGGCTCAAGGGTGCGGCGCTTGCGACCGGCGCAGCGAATGTGAGTGCTTTCCTTATCCTGCTTGTTCACTTTGTGGCGAAGAAGTCCGTGCTTCGGTTTTCGCTGCGCCAGCAGGGGTGGGGGGAGATGCTACATGCAGCCTATAACGGTATGTCGGAATTTGTTAACCAGCTTTCGGCTGCGCTTGTGATTCTGGTGTTCAACTGGGTCATGATCAACCGGTTCGGCGTGGAGGGCGTTGCAGCGTTTACGATTATCCATTACCTGTTTTTTGCAGAACAGATTATTATCTACGGATTTGCCGATGCCTTGCAACCTATAGTGAGTACCAACTTCGGGGCTCGCAAGCCTGCAAGGATTGGCTCGTTTCTCAGCCTTGCCCTGGTCTGCAGCTTCCTGGTGGGGGCTATCCTGGTCGTGTTGTTGCTTACCGTCCCGGAAACCCTTGCGTCACTGTTTCTCGATAATGGTACGGCTGCTACCATGGCCCTGACGCTTGCCTTCATTTCCCTCAGTTGGCCAGCGTTCCTCTGGAACGGGGCCAACGTGGTGTTCAGTGCCTATTTTACCGCTATCCACAAGCCCATGCCCTCTGCGTTCATCGCATTGTCGAGGACACTGTTTCTCCCTATCATTTTTATCCTGGTGCTTCCCCTGTTCTTTGGGGATTCCGGTATTTTCGTATCGTTTTCCATTGCTGAATTCATCACCTTCCTTTTTGTACTGGTGTTCTTTTCGGTCATGACACCCGGTAAAGTAGTGAGAACGTTAAAGGCTTCATAGTGCCCGCAGGCTACTCCTTTACAATGTGCACATCCTGCTGCGGAAACGGTATAGATATGCCAGCCTTGTCGAATTCCTCTTTGAATCTTCTTGTCAGGTCGAACTTGACCGGCCAGTAATCGCCTGAGGCTACCCATACACGTACAGTGATGTTGACGGAGCTGTCTGCAAGCTCACTGACAACGACCTGGGCTTCAGGTTCGCTGTTGATGCGGGGTTCGTTCCGGATGACCTCATGCAGGGTAGACATGGCTTTCTCGATGCTGTCGCTGTAGGAGATTCCTATCGTGAAATCGGCACGCCTGGTTGTGTGATGGGAGTAGTTGACCACAGAGCTTCCCCATACCGCGTTGTTTGGCATAATGATCTGCACATTGTCGGGCGTGGCAAGTTCCGTGGTGAAGAGGTTGACTGCTTTTACCGTGCCGCTGTGACCACCTGCCTCTATGTACTGCCCTATGGTGAACGGCTTGAACAGCATGAGCATCACGCCAGATGCGATGTTCGACAGGGTGCCTTGCAGGGCGAGTCCTATAGCAAGACCTACGGTACCAAGTACTGCAATGATGCTGGCAGTTTCCACTCCAACCTGGTTGAGAACAAGCGTGACAACGACAGCTATAATTCCGTACCTGGTCAGGTTGCCCAGGAATCGTACCAGCATTTCATCGAGATTCTGGCGTTTGTGCAGCAGTTCAATGAGTTTCCTTTCTGAAAACCCTGCTATTTTTATGCCAGCATAGAGCAGAACAAGCCCTATCACGACTTTCAGCCCATAGGTAATCAAAAGGTCATAGAGGTTCTGGGTATCGAATGATGGCATTCTGGTGTGTGCTTATGTTGTTGTTGTTTGGTTCTGCCGGGAGCGTTATTTATGCTTCAGCTGCATTGAAAAACTTGACTTCAAGGTTGTTGTCAGGTTTTTCAGCCAACTCGTAATGTCCTTTCCGAACAAGGTTCATCTGCTTCTGTGCAGCAGCTGCATAGAGCTTTTCAGCCATGTCGTCTGCCTCCTTTTCAGGAAACTCCATGTTGAAGTACAGGTTGAGGGTATCGTTCTGTTCGGTGAACTGGAGCAGGTAGGCGTTATGGTCCATGAAAACGAGATCTTCATAGGCATAGGTGACCTCGTGGTTCAGTTCATGAGCGATTTCCCTGACGATGCCGAGTGCGCGCTTTGGAATGTGCATGATCTTGTGTATAGGTGGTTACAGAAATTCTGTGTACAGCTGTTTCACTATAACTTCCGATAAGGTTGAATATGTTCCCGAAGAGTGCAGGCAAAATAGTGGCATGATGCGGATTCTTCATTCCTTAGTATTGCTGCCGGATGTCTTGGTGATGGCCAGGCGGGTTAGTAAGGGGCCGGTCAGTTCAAAGAAGACCGTTGTGCTGATAATGATCGCCAGGATGCTTTGGCGGTACTCGGGAAAACGAGAGGCTGCAGCCAGGGCCATACCCATGGCGACTCCAGCCTGGGGAAGCATGGCGAGCCCTATCCAGAGGCGAACAGCGGGTTGTGTGTCTGCAGCCAGGGCTCCGATTGCCGATCCTGTAATCTTTCCGGCTGTTCGGCAGAGGATGTAGGCAATACCTGCTATCCCGATTGCACTGAGTGCGCTGAATTCAAGTGATGCTCCGGCCACAACGAAAAAAATTACCATGAATGGCCATTCGATGCCTTCGATTTCATGGAACGGGTAGTCATGGTGTTTGGCTGTATTGGCTATGACCATGCCCATGGTCATGGATGCCAGGAGAAACGAGACGTTGAAATAATCGGCAAGGCCACCGCACAGGAAAACAAGACCAAGTGCTTCGGTGAGCATTGGCTGCCCGGGCCTGATACGTCCGGTCAGGATTGCGGCGGGTATGCCGATGGCAGCACCCAGAGCGATTGATCCGCCGATATGCCGCAGTGCTTCGAGCAGTGGTGATCCCTGGATTGCTGAGCTGCTAAAAGCGCTTACCGCAGCAATGCCTCCACTGAAGAGCAGCAGTCCCCAGATGTCGTCAAGGGCAACCACTGAGAGCAGGATGCGTGTGAATGTCGTTTCCCTGCCGGATTCCAGGACGGTGTCGACGGTTGCTGCTGGAGCTGTGGCAGATGCAATGCAGCCTGCCAGCAGGGCAATTTCTATTCCGCTTCCTGACGCAAGCATTCCTGCTGTGACCAGGAGCGTTGTGAAGGTTGCCCCCAGCAGTGATATCAGGACAATAGCTCTTCCGGATTTCCTGAATATGTCCGGGGTGAGTTTACCTCCAAGCAGAAACCCGATCATCAGGAGCGCCATGTTCCCTATGAGATCGAAACGATCTACAAAGAGTTCAGGGATCAGGTTCAGGCCCTCGCCACCAATGGCAATGCCGAAGAGCAGCAACAGGGTTACGCGTGGCAGCAATGTTTTTCTGCCAAGGACATCGGTAGCAAGTCCTGCCAGCAGGATTGCCCCCAGTGTTATGAGAAATTCAGCGTTGTGCACAGGAGTTTATCAGCATGACTATGATCAGGAGTTTTGTCTGAACTTCAAAGTCGTATGGTAGTAATGTACGCATTTATCTCTCCATCATGCTGAGTTGAGCTGTTCCTGGCTACAGCGGTTTGTGCCATACGTTCATGCTTTCGATACCGCCTGAAATACCGGTATTGTTCCAGAGCGTGCCACTGAAGGTGTAGCCAGCCTTTGCGAAGGTAATGTTCATGCCGGCTGAGACTGCCCTGGCAATGGTATAGGCGACCCTCATGCCGCGTTTCTGCATCGCTGCTTCCATCTTGCCAAGCAGGTGTCCGGCAAGTCCTTTTCCCCTGGCTTCGGGAAGGGTGGCAAAGTCGGTCATTTCAACGTTCAGGTTGCCGAGATCCATTTCCGAGGAGGCAAGCGCGATGAGTTTGCCATTGGTTTCTGCTCCGAAATAGTCGATATGGCTCAGCATGGTTTCTTTGAGGTATTCCGGGTTGTCTATCGGGAAGGGGTAGCTGGGGAATACTTTCTGATAGATGCTGCTCATGGTTTCAGCATCCTGTTGGGTGCACATGCGGAGCGTAAGCTCTCCAGGGAGGGGAGGGTTTCGTGATGCTTTGTGTGCGGCTTGTGAAGAGAGTTCCAGGACGTTTTCTATAGCCTGGATATCCTGAACCTTGCGGCGTTCCTGGTCCAGGTATTTGCAGAGGAACAGGGCTTTGCCTTCGCCTTGGTAGAATCCGGGGATAGAGGCTTCTTCTGTATAGCCCTTCTGCAGGAAGTGTTCTCGAGCATGTTCCGGGACTTTGGCTACAATTTTGGTATAACTTTGTTCGGCTGCCAGTTCTTCCATGGCAGGGAGCAACTGTTGCAGATCGGCACTGCCGGGTTTCATGAGGTAGATCCGGTTGCTTTTCTTTCCATGCTGGATGGTTGCTCCAGCCAGAGTAGTCGTGATATCGTTCTGCATGTCTGTTATTGCGGGTTGTCGGGGAAGAGTTTCGATCCGGCTGTGTAGAGGATCGCTGAAAACATGATACCGTAGAAGGTTGGGTCGAGTTCAAGGGCTGTAACTGCTTCGGGGAGTGCAATGGTGCCAGCGAGCAGGAGCAGCGTTAGGGTGCCTCCGCCTGTCATGGCTACAAGGGCGCCGCCTGAAGATCCCCTGGGGTAGAAGAATGCGCCCAGTGTGGGTATAAACAGGCCGGAGACCATGAACGCATAGGTATAGAGGATGGCATTGAGCACGGTGGTGAAGCGTGCGGCAAGCAGAACTGCTAAGCAGCCTACGGCTAGCGTGACGAGCATCGAGAGCCTGACGGTGTTTACCCCGAAACGCTGGTTTCTCTGCATGAACCGTTTAATGATGTCGCTGGTGAAATTGCCTGACGAAGCCATCATGCAGCTATCGGCTGTGGACATGATAGCTGAAAAGTAGGCTGATATGACGATGCCGGTCACCCCGGCAGGCAGGATGTCGCGGATCAGCATCGGCAATCCCATTTCCGGATCTGCTTCGGGGTAGACTACCCGTGCGCACATCCCGAGGAAGACTCCTGAAAAAGCCATGACCGGGTATTCGAAGAGTCCTGCGGTGAACCATGCTTTTTTAGCTTCTTCTTCGTTGCGGCAGGCATACATTCGCTGGTAGAGTGTCATGCCGATCACCCAGACAGGGATGATGGTGATCATCCAGTTGATGAAGGTAACGGGCCTGATTGAGGTCAGTGAGAAAAATCCTGGTGGTAGCGCTTCCTTCATTGCCTCGATCCCGCCGATGGATACAAGTGTTGCGGGGATGGTTACCAGGATAAGTCCTCCAAGGAGGATGATCCATTGTATCGTATCGGTATAGACAACCGCCTTGATGCCTCCCAAAACAGTATAGAGCACGGTCACGACGGCAATCACGAGCAGCGCGAAGGTAAGTGGGTCCATGCCGAAGGGATTGTGCTGCAGAATGGTGGCCGAGGCCAGTTTCGCTCCTGCCAGCATTTGGGCTCCGGTGAAGCCCATGTAGCCCAGGCCTGAAATCAATGCAGCAAGGAGGGCTACTCGCCCGTCGTAACGGTCGCGAAGGAAATCGGGATAGGTCAGGAATCCTTTTTCCCGGTCGATCTTCTTGATCCTGGGAATGATCAGTACGGCCGACAGCCATGCCCCGACAAGTCCGGTGAAGAGGAGCCAGCTGCCCGAGAGGCCCATGAGGAATCCTGCCCCTCCAAGCCCGATGGAGAAGCCTCCACCCACATCGGTAGCTACAATCGAAAGGCCGACATGAGAGGGCTTCATTGAGCGGTCGCCAATGAAATAGCCCTCTTCGCTGTCGTTTTTCCTGAAGTGGTAGAGGCCAATGCCAAGGATTCCTGCCATGTAGATGCCGAAAACCAGGTAATCTATCCAGCTCATTCTTCAGTTTCTTCGGTTTTTCGACGTGAATAGCGTGCGTTCGATGCTGGTATGAGCGATATGGTCTGGTCATAGTCCGACAGGAGCTGCTCAATGCCGATGGACTTGTCTTCGTCTGCATTGTCAAGTTTCAGAAGCAGATCGCAGGATTCGCAGTTCCTGTCGCAGAAGGTTGGTTCATAGGAGTCTGGCTCCTTGTAGGTGGTGATAACTCCTTCGTAGTTCCTGAGGACAACCTTGTTGGTCGACCAGGAGATAAGGTAGTTCGGCATCACCGGAATTTTTCCGCCTCCGCCCGGTGCGTCGATGACATACGTGGGAACACAGAAGCCGCTTGTATGCCCGATAAGGCTCTCGAGTATTTCAATGCCTTTGCCAACAGGTGTTCTGAAGTGTGACAGGCCTTCGGAAAGGTCGCACTGGTAAAGATAATAGGGGCGAACACGGTTTTTTACAAGCTGATGTACGAGCGCTTTCATGATTCTCGGGCAGTCGTTGATGCCGGAGAGCAGGACTGTCTGGTTGCCAAGTGGAATGCCGGCGTCGGCAAGCATGTCGAGCGCTGTGCGGGCTGACTGGGTGATTTCCCTGGGATGGTTGAAATGGGTGTTGACCCAGACTGGCTTATGCTTTTTCAGGATAGCGGTTAATTCCGGAGTGATGCGGTAGGGTAGTACAACCGGGGTACGCGTTCCGATACGGATGATCTCGACGTGCTCGATGCTTCGTAGTTCAGTGAGTATCCAGTCGAGGTACTCGTCTGAAAGCAGGAATGGGTCACCTCCGCTGAGGAGGACGTCACGAACCTGGGGGGTGTTTCGGATATAGTCGATGCCTTGCTGGATTGCTGACTTGTTGGGAATGGTATCCTGATCGCCGACACGACGTTTTCTCGTGCAGTGGCGGCAGTACATGGGGCAGGTGTTGCTGACAAGAAGCAGCACTCTGTCGGGATAACGGTGCGTGACGCAAGGAGCCGGACTGTCCTGGTCTTCATGCAGCGGATCAGCCATATCACCCTTGAGGATGTCAAGTTCCTGGGGTAGCGGTACGCTCTGCAGGAAAATGGGATCGTTCTGCATTTCTTCAGTGTCGATCAGGGAAAGGTAGTAGGGGGTGATTGACATGGGGAATTTCTCTACCGTTTTTTCAAACGCTTTGCGTTGTTCCTTCCCCAGGGAGATGCCAAGGAGTTTTTCAAAGCTGTCCAGGTCACGGATGCTGTGGCGCATCTGCCATTTCCAGTCCCGCCAGTTTGTCCTGGTCGCTTTCTGGTCTATGGAGTTGATAATCTGTTCCTGTGCTTTCGATAATGTCATGGTCTGCTTGTGTATTGTTCGTTGTCTTTTTTTTCTGTTTCGCTGGCGGATCGAGTTGCTGGGCAAGCTGCCCGAGAAGCTCGGCAAGCAGCTGCTGATCCTTTGTGTCGAGTTTTCCGAATGCCTGGCGGTAATGGTCACGCATCAGTTCCGGAATGGTTCCGAGCACTTGTCTCCCTTTTTCGGTTATATCCAGAATGACTTTTCTCTGGTCTTGCCTCGATCGGTTGCGTTCTACCAACCCTTTTGTTTCAAGCCTGTCGACGATACCGTTGGTCGTGCTGATGCCGAGGTTCAGTTCTCCGGCAAGTGATGAGAGCGTCTGACTTCCGCTGCCGGACAGGCAGTGCAGGCAGAGAAACTGCGGGGAGGTGATGCTGCATTCCCGGTATAGTTTTCTGGAATGCACATCCATTGCCCTTGTGACCCTTCTGAGGGCTTGCAGGCTGATAGCTGCTGGATCATGTATCCCGTTTTGTTCCTGTGACATTGTGGCAGGGTTGATATTCTTCGTATGCGAATATTTCGTATGCGAAACATTCTGTGTTAAGGGTACAAAAAATAATGGTAAACTTCAAACCGGTCGCGGGGCACTTGTGGGAATGTTAAACGTAAAAATTGGTATATTATTACGTTAAGGAGTATGATACCATTCACCCTTTAATCCTCCTGCCTCATGGAATCAAGAGCAGCTGAAGCAACAGCGAAGTTCAGGGCATACCATGAAAAGCTCGACCGATGTGCCCGAACAGGAGAATATGGCGGTAGTAAACGTGCCGGTTATGAAGGCGCATGGATGAAGCAGAGTCGCTTTGTCGAGATTAACGGAGTGGTTCACCATTATATCGATTCAGGGCCGCGTGATGCAGAGGAAACGATTGTGCTTATCCATGGCTGGGACTGCTGGTGGATGTGGTGGCATCATATCATGCGCAACCTGAATGAAAAGGGGGTCAGGACCATTGCTTACGACCTCAAGGGGCATGGCTGGTCAGATAATGATGGCCGGAACAACTATACCATTCCATCCTATGCCGAAGACCTGAACGTGCTGGTTGAAAAGCTAGGACTGGAATCGTTCCATATCGCGGCATTTTCGTTCGGTCCACTGGTGACGCTGAACTATGCAGTCAAGTATCCGGGCAAGCTGAAGTCTATGGTATTTTTCAATTTCGGTTACCTCCCCAACAGCCAGGTTATCGAGCAGGTGGCGCCTGCGATTATCAATTTTGCGTTCAATAACATGCTTCGCAAGGTGACGTCGTGGCTGCCGGCTTACATGTTCGCCCGGCTCGTGCTGGCGAGGAATACCGTCATGACAAGCGATGTGCTTATAGGCTTCGAAAGCCTTGGGCAGTGCGCCTCGGATGCTATTGAACAGACAACACGGCAGATAACTTCACTAGAGGTGACTGAAGGATTGCCTGGGTTAGTCGGAAAAATAGATATTCCCGTTCTGTTCGCTGCCGGGGAGGGGGATCCTATCATGACGTGCGAGAGTGCCGAGAAGCTCGTGCGTTTCGCGACTAAGGGAAGTTATGTCTGCGTTCCTCAATGCGGACATCTTATTACCCTCGAGTTACCTGAAACTGCAACCGATATTATCTACAGCCATGTTGCAGCACATGCATGATCATGCTTTCGAATCGGCACGCAGAACTGCAGCGACGAAGGCACGGACCAGGGCTGGATCTTTTTTGCCGGGGGCAAGCTCTACGCCGCTTGCTGTGTCGACCGCATAGGGATGAAATGTCCGGACGGCTTCTTCGACGTTGTCCGGTTTCAGTCCTCCTGCCAGTATCGATGGCCCGATAGAGGAGGTGGTACTGAAAATGACCTTGGCTGTTTCGTTTTCGATCCGTTCTCCGGTTCCTCCTGCCTGCCCCGGACGATAGGCATCGAAGAGGTAATTGCAGACCCCTGTTTGTTGCTTGTAGTGGAGGACGTCATCAACGCTGAAGCCCGGTCCTGCCCGGAAAACCTTTATGATCGGAATATCGGTGATGTTACGTGTTGCGGCAGCACCGTAACGTTCGCTGTGCAGTTGTGCTGCGTGCAGCCCTGCCAGGTGGCTGATACGGCAGATTTCAGCCGGGCTTTGTTCCACAAATACGCCAATAGCGGCAATAAAGGGAGGGAGCTCCCGAATGATTTCCTTGGCCTTTTCTGGCGATACCGAGCGGGGACTTTCTGCGCTGAAGTTGAATCCAAGTGCGTGGACGCCTGCCTCAATGCAATCCAGGGCATCGCGAAGCGAGGTTATTCCGCAAATTTTTATTCGTGTCATGAGGGGATTTTCGTGATGGATTTTTAGTTTTAAGTTATTCTTTTTATACTTGAACCGCTAATCCGTGACGCATAAAGACTGGGGCGTCGCCAAGTGGTAAGGCATCGCCCTTTGGAGGCGACATTCGCAGGTTCGAATCCTGCCGCCCCAGCAACGTAACGGTTCAAACATAAAAAAGGCTGTGGAAGGTACTCCCTCCACAGCCTTTTTTTGTTTCTGGCCTGGCACAGTCCTCAGTAGCGGTAGTGCTCAGGTTTGAACGGACCTTCGACAGGAACGCCGATGTAGTCAGCCTGCTCTTTTGAGAGCTGAGTGAGCTTTACACCAAGCTGGCCGAGGTGAAGTCTTGCAACTTCTTCATCGAGCTGTTTCGGCAGCCTGTAGACACCGATTTCGTACTCTTTTGTCCAGAGTTCGATCTGGGCAAGCGTCTGGTTGGTGAATGAGTTGCTCATGACAAACGACGGATGGCCTGTTGCACAGCCGAGGTTGACAAGACGGCCTTCAGCGAGCATGTAAATAGCGTCGCCGTTTTCCTTGACATACTTGTCCACCTGGGGCTTGATGTTGATTTTCTCGACACCCGGGTGGTTGTTGAGCTTGTCGACCTGGATTTCGTTGTCGAAATGGCCGATGTTGCAGACGATCGCTTCGTCGCGCATGGCAAGCATGTGCTCGAGGGTGATGACATCTTTGTTGCCAGTCGTGGTGACGAAGATGTTTCCTTCCTTCACAGCTTCTTCCATGGTCGTAACTTCGAAGCCCTCCATGGATGCCTGCAGTGCGCAGATTGGATCGATTTCAGTAACGATGACCCTTGCGCCATAGGTACGCATCGAGTGGGCGCAGCCTTTACCGACATCACCATAGCCCAGAACAACGACGACTTTACCTGCAATCATGACGTCGGTAGCGCGCTTGATACCATCGGCCAGTGATTCGCGACAGCCGTATAGATTGTCGAACTTGGATTTGGTGACGGAGTCGTTGACGTTGATGGCAGGGAAGAGAAGCTCTCCTTTTTCCATCATCTGGTAGAGACGGTGGACACCGGTCGTGGTTTCTTCGGAGACACCTTTGAGGTCAGCAGCGGTTTTATGCCAGTGCTGGTTATCCATCTCGAAGATCTCGCGGAGTTGGCTATAGAGGGCTTTTTCTTCAGCATTACCCGGAGTTGTGTCGAGCAGTGCTGGATTGTCTTCGATCCTGTGACCAAGGTGGATCATCAGGGTTGCATCACCACCGTCATCGACGATAATGTTCGGGCCTTTGCCGCCTTCGAATATCAGGGCCTGGCGGGTGCACCACCAGTAGTCATCGAGAGTTTCGCCTTTCCATGCGAATACGGGAGTCCCGGCAGCCGCAATCGCTGCGGCTGCATGGTCCTGGGTCGAGAAAATGTTGCAGCTTGCCCAACGGACTTCTGCGCCAAGTTCAACGAGTGTCTCGATGAGCACGGCTGTCTGGATGGTCATGTGAAGCGAGCCTGTAATGCGCGCGCCTGCAAGAGGTTTTTTTCCCTCGTACTTACGGCGTGTTGCCATCAGGCCAGGCATCTCTTTCTCGGCAACTTCGATCTCTTTGCGACCCCAGTCGGCAAGGGAGATGTCTGCTACCTTATAGTCGAGTACCTTTTCTGTTGTCATAGTGCTCATAGCGTTCGAAAATCGTTTAATGGATTACAGGTTGAAGGCTTTCTTGAGTTCTTCAACTTTGTCGGTTTTTTCCCATGGGAAGATATCGCGGCCGAAGTGACCATAGGCAGCGGTATCCTGGTAGCACCAGCCTTCAGGTTTGTTGAGACCGAAGTTCCTGATCAGTGCTGCTGGCCTGAGGTCGAAGATCTTCTCTGCTTTTTCCTGGATTTCAGCATCGCTGAGTCCGTTTGCTGCCGTGCCATGGGTGTTGATGTAGATCGACACTGGGCGGGCAACGCCAATTGCGTAGGAGACCTGGACAGTACATTTCTCTGCAAGGCCTGCAGCGACAATGTTTTTAGCAACGTGACGTGATGCGTATGCTGCGCTGCGGTCAACCTTTGATGGATCTTTACCGCTGAATGCGCCACCGCCATGAGGAGCTGCACCACCGTAAGTATCGACGATGATCTTGCGACCGGTCAGGCCTGTATCACCGTGAGGACCACCGATTTCAAATCGACCGGTCGGGTTGATATGGAACTTGGTGTTCTCATCGATCATGTCGGCAGGGATGACGACCTTGATCACGTTTTCGATAACGTCTTTCTTGATCACTTCCTGGAATTCAGCTTCGCTCATGCCTGCTGGTTCTGGATCGTGCTGGGTGGATACAACGATAGCGTCAACCCTCTGGGCAACGTCATCGACATACTCAAGCGTTACCTGGCTTTTTGCATCTGGGCGGAGGTAGGTCATGATCTTGCCTTCCTTGCGAATGTCAGCAAGTTTCTTGACCAGTGCGTGAGCGTACTGGATGGCAGCTGGCATCAGTTCCGGGGTTTCACGGCATGCATAGCCGAACATCATGCCCTGGTCACCGGCACCAACCCTGTCAAGCTCGTCAGCGATCTCTTCTTTACGGTCGACACCACGATTGATGTCTGGAGACTGGCTGTGAAGAGCTGAAAGCACGCCGCAGGATTTTGCTTCGAACATGTACTCGCCTTTGTTGTAGCCGATTTTTTCAATCGCTTTCCTGGCGATATCCTGTACATCCACGATGCCTTTTGTGGTCACCTCGCCGCCCACGATAACCTGGCCAGTCGTCACGAATGTTTCGCAAGCGACACGGGAATCGGGGTCCTGACGCAGAAACTCGTCGAGGATCGCATCTGAAATCTGGTCCGACACTTTGTCGGGATGCCCTTCCGATACAGACTCTGATGTAAAGAAGTACCTAGACTTTGCCATCTTTGATTTTTTTTTGGTTTGCGGTAACGGCAGGAAAAGCGGCAGCTTCCCTGCTTGTCGTTGTCAACAGTGGATTATTCCGAACAGGATGGTGGAAAACCAAAAGGAGCCTGGACACGGAAAACCCGTTACAGACCGTTCCAGGGCAGAACAACCCCGAGGGTCTGCGGCACCGTGTCCATAGGTAATGGGGATGCCTGATAAGTTCAAAATGTAATCATTCGAACCTATTCATGCAAGCTGATCAGCGGAGTTTGATTTCCGACGAGTCGCCTATATTGATCTCGTGGTAGTTGCCTGAAACTGCTGCATTGCTGCCTACAATCGAGTTGTCAAGCATGATGTTGTCAACCCTGGCCCCACGACCGATTATGGAGTCCTTGACGATAGCTCCCTGGATGACGGCATTCTCCCCGATCGTTGCATAGGGACCTATGACTGCGTTCGAGAGTTTTGCGGTGGATGCTATGTAGACAGGTTCATTGATGACACAGCCGGGATGGATGGAGTGGTTCTCCATTGTTTCAAGCAGCACTTTGTTGGTGCTGAGGAGTGTCTCGGGTTTACCGCAGTCATACCAGTTTTTTACAGGGAAGGTGGTGAAGGTTTCACCTTGTTCGATCATGTGCTGGAGGGCATCTGTCAGCTGGAATTCCCCCTTGGTCTTGATATCCCCTTCAATGAGGTGATCAAGGCTTCTGAACAGCCTGCCTGCATTCTGGAGGTAGTAGAGTCCAACGATAGCAAGGTTGCTCTGTGGGTTGTCTGGCTTTTCAATCAGCTTGACAATTTTTTCTCCTTCGGTTATCGCTATGCCGAACCTTCTCGGATCTTCAACTTCCCTGACACCGATGGTCGATGTCGTGCTCTCGAAGATTCCCTGGAGGTCTACATCGAATATTGTGTCGCCCAGGATGATGAAGAGCGGCTCGTCATCGGTTACCGCTTCTCGGCAGATCCAGATAGCATGAGCAAGCCCGAGCATCTTCTGCTGGGGAACGAATGTCAGCTTGATGTCGTATTCTTCCCTGAGGTAGGTTTCAATCATGTCGCCAAGATATCCTACCACAATGACAGCCTCATCAATTCCGGATGCTATGAGCTTGTCCATGATGTGCCCGAGGATCGGTTTACCGGCAACATTCATAAGGACTTTGGGCTGTGAGAACGTGTGTGGCCTCAGGCGGGTACCGATACCAGCAACAGGGATGATGGCTTTCATTGTTTTCCGGGGTATTCTGTTTTGTTTTATTGTTGTACTTTATTTTAACGAAAAGTAACGTAATTCTGAAACCTGATTCATGTCGTCCGGCTCATCAAAACCTAAATGGATATATAATCAGTCCGGAGTTATACCGGTCTATGACGGTGGTATCGTCCTGATTACCACTACGCGTTCCAAGCGGTGGATTATTCCTAAGGGAGTTATTGAGAAGGGGATGACACCACATGACTCTGCGGCTAAGGAGGCCCTGGAGGAAGCTGGAGCTATAGGACAGGTTCACCATCGGGAGATCGGTCGTTTCAGGTATAGGAAATGGCATGGCCGGTGCACGGTCTCGGTGTATCCCCTCTATGTTGACCGCTTGCTCGATGAATGGGACGAGATGCATCTTCGGAAACGAAAGGTCGTAACGGTGCGAGAAGCTCTCAAGCTGGTTGAACATGAGGAATTGAGGGGGATTATCGAGGCCTTCTGCAGGAAAAAGAAAATCTGAGAACAGGAACAATCATGCACATGAAAAAACTGCAGCCATACATCATCGCGCTTGGTATTATTGTGGCCGGTGTCGTTATCGGTAGAATGCTCGGGAGTAGTCGAGGTGAGGAGGGTTCTGCTCCTAAAACAAGATCATCCCGCATGCTTGACGTTGTTGAGGTGTTCAACGGCACTGTGCTTCGTGATGTGAGGATGAGTGGCAAGGCCCTGGCTTTGAGGAGGATAGAGCTTTATGCCGAAGTCGGGGGCGTGTTTGTCGATGCCGGACAGCCGTTCAGGGAAGGAACTGTGTTCCGCAAAGGGGAAACCATGTTTGGTATTCGTGATAACGTGTACCGTAACAGCGTCCTGGCTGAAAAAAGTGAGCTTCTTAACCAGTTGACACTGCTCCTGCCGGACCTGCTTATTGATTTCCCGCAAGAGGCAACGATATGGAAGGAGTACCTGGAGGCGTTCGGCATAGATAAGCCCCTGGCGCCTCTGCCGGAAGTCCGGGATAACCGCTTGCGTAACTATATCGCAGCCAGGGGGATATACAACAAGTTCTTTGCTGTACGCAGTATGGAGGAGACGCTTGGCAAGTACCGCCTGAAGGCTCCTTTCGACGGGGTGGTGACGCTCTCTTCCTTCAATCCGGGGATGCTTGTCAGGACCGGTCAGAAAATCGGTGAGTTTGCTGATCCTTCTGTGTTCGAGGTGCAGGCGGCTGTGAATGTACGTGACGCTGGGGCTGTAAGACCCGGTGACAGGGTAGAACTCCGTTCGGATGATTTTACCGGTGTTGCCGATGGGACGGTAGCGCGTGTCAACCAGGCAATCGATCCGCAGACGCAAACTGTTGGAGTGTATATCGAAGTTGCCGATTCCAGGGTCAGGGAGGGCATGTATCTGCATACTTCAATAGCTGTTCCTGTAGAGAATGCGCTCGAACTTTCCCGGTCTCTGCTTCGCGATGAGGACCGGATTTTTGTGGTTCGCGATTCTGTGCTGACGCTTGAGGCGGTAGATGTTGTGGCTGCGTATGGCCAGAAAGCTATCGTTCGCGGTCTTCCCGAAGGGTCGGTGATTCTTGCTGAGTCCGAGGAAGGTCTTTACGAAGGGATGGTGATCGATCCCGATGAACTTCACGTGATAACCTCTAAACAGCAGCAAGACCAGTGAAAGGCCTGATACAGCATTTCATCAAGTACCCGGTTCTGGGAAACGTCATATTTCTTGCAATTTTCCTTTTCGGGTTCATGGCTTTCAAGGGGATGAAAACAACGTTTTTCCCCGAGGTTCCATCGGATACGATTTTTATTGCAGCGACCTATCCCGGAGCTTCCCCTGAAGAGATTGAAGAGGGCGTTACTCTCAAGGTGGAGGATAAGCTCAAGGGGGTTACGGGGATCGATCGTGTTACCTCGGTCTCCCAAGAGAATGCTGCCACCATTACTGTAGAGCTTCTTCCTGGTTACGATGTCAACGACCTTCTCCAGGAAGTGACCAATGCGGTTGACCAGATCAGCTCGTTTCCTGTTGGCCTGGAGCGAATAAGGGTCTACAAGATGGAAATGACCGATTTTGTGGTGGCATATTCGATATACGGGGATGTTGGACTGGATCAGCTGAAAACCTATGCCCGAAGAATAGAGCGTGACCTGCGTAACCAGGGTAGCGTGTCAAAAATTACCCTCAGCGGCTTTCCGGAAGAAGAAATTGAGGTCAGCCTGCGTGAAGATGTGCTGCGTGCATACAATATGACGTTTGAAGAGGTTGCTCAGGCGGTCAGTCGTGCAAATCTTAAGATGACTGGCGGTACGATCAGGACGCCAAAGGAAGAGTTTCTGATCCGTTCTGACAACAAAGGGTATTACGCTCGCGATCTCGAGGAACTGGTTGTCAGGACAGGTGCTGACGGGAGTGTTGTCCGGCTCAGGGATGTGGCTAGTCTGAAGGACAAGTGGTCGGAGGATCCGAACAGGACCTATTATAACGGGAAACCTGCCGTCATCATAGATGTTGAAAAGACCAGCGACGAGGATATGTTTACCATAGCCCGGAGTGTGTCGGCCTTCATGCAGGAGTTTGACGAGAAGCATGAAGATATCAGTATCAGTCTTCTTCGGGATGGTTCCGGCATTGTAGGGGAGCGTGCTCAGATTCTTACCAATAACGGTGTTATCGGTATTTTTCTTGTGGTGCTGTTCCTTTCGTTCTCCCTCAATCCCCGCATGGCATTCTGGGTGGCGCTGTCCATTCCGCTCTGTTTTGCCGGTATGTTTCTTCTTGGCTCCTTTTATGGCCTGACCATTAACGTTGTGTCGCTTCTGGCGATGATTCTCGTTGTAGGTATCCTTGTTGATGATGGTATTGTCATCGCCGAGAGCATATACCAGGAACATGAGAAAGGGCTCAAGCCGCTTGCCGCGGCGGTCAAGGGAACGATGGAGGTTGTACCGTCTGTGGTGGCAGCTGTGCTGACGACGATCATCTTTTTCATGATTTTCCTTTTCCTTGATGGAGCGTTTGGCCAGCGTTTCAAGGATATTGCCTTTGTGGTTATAGCAACCCTGCTTATCTCGCTTGTGGAAGCGATCTTTATCCTTCCAGCTCATATCGCTCATTCCAGGGCGTTGCGTGGGGACGTTGCCAAGAAGAGCTGGTTGATGAAAAAATCAGAGGCGTTTATTCATTACCAGCGCGACCGCCTGTACGCCCCGGTCCTTAAATTCGTTATCGCTAATCCGTTTGTTGCGGTAGCTGTACCTGTGGCGCTGGTGTTCGTGACCGTCGGGGCTCTCCAGGGCGGGATTGTCAAAATGACATTCTTTCCGATCATCGAGAGGGACAATGTAACGGTTACACTCGAGATGCCTGCCGGGACCCGGGCTTCTGTGACTGACAGTCTTCTTGCTCGTATGGAGGAACGTGTATGGATGGTCAACGAAGAGTACAGGAGGGGACATGAGACAGACCACGATCTCCTTAAAGCTATAGGGCGCACTGTAGGTCCGGGTACACACCAGGGGGGATTACGGGTGACGCTTACTGAAAGCCAGAAACGCCTGGTGTCGAGCATGGAGGCAGCCAACCTCATCCGTTCTGGTATTGGCAGGGTACAGGGGGCTGAAAAACTCCAGGTTGGCGGGCTTGGCCTGTGGGGTATGCCTGTTTCTATTTCGCTTCGAAGCGACAACCTCGAGCAGCTTCGTAGTGCCAAGGATATGCTGGAAACCGAACTTAAAAAGATGTCGGAGTTGAAAGATGTCAGCGACAATGATCCTCCCGGTATACGGGAGGTGCGCGTGAAGCTCAACAGTAAGGCGAGAGCCTTGGGATTAACAGAGTCGGAGGTGATGCAGGATGTACGTAGCGGGTTTTTCGGCTACGAGGCCCAGCGTATCCTGAGGGGGATAGACGAGGTGAAGATCTGGGTGCGTTATTCTTCTCTGGACCGCTCGCAGGTGGAAAATCTTGAAGATATGCGTATCAGGCTACAGGATGGGCGCTCGATACCCCTTGGCGAAATTGCCGATATTTCGATCGAACGGGGTGTGTCGTCGGTCAATCACATAGATGCGGAGCGGGTTGTCACCATTGAAGCGGATATTGCGGATGCAAAGCAGTCTGTGCCAGAGTTGCTCGCGCAGATCGAGGCCGAGATCATGCCGGCACTTACGGCAATGTATCCTGATGTCAGCTATGATTTCGAGGGGCAGAGCAGAGAGAGTGGTAAGACGACAGGTTCGATGAAAAGTGTGTTCCCTGTACTCCTGGTGATGATGTTTGTCGTGGTTGTGTTCGCGTTCCGCTCTTTTTCCCAGGCAGCGCTTGTCTTTTTCATGATTCCGTTTTCTATTGTCGGGGTTGTATGGGGGCATTTCATACAGGGGTATATCCTCAGCATTTTGTCGCTGTTCGGTGTGGTTGCGCTTATCGGTATCGTTATCAACGATTCGCTGGTGTTTGTCAATTCGTTCAATAACCGTATCAAGGAAGGGCGAGCGTTTACCGATGCGCTCTATGAGGTCGGGCTGAGCCGTTTCAGGCCGATTATCCTGACATCCCTGACCACGATAGCCGGTCTTGGCCCGCTGATTTTCGAACCCAGTCGCCAGGCGCAGTTCCTGGTGCCGATGGCTATTTCCGTGGCGTATGGCCTGCTTTTCGGTACGTTGCTGACGTTGGGAATGCTGCCTGCGCTTCTGGTTGTGCTTAACCGGTTCAAGGTTGCGGCTGCTTCCTGGATGAGCGGAACACGTCCATCTCCCGAGTCTGTAGAGCCGGCATTGAGGGAAGAGCTGTTTTCAAAAGAATGATGAGGTAGGCATAATGAAAAAACGTGTGATAGCCATACTTATTACAGCACTCATGGTGCCGGGACTTGCAGGGGCTTCGGAGCGGTTGACGCTGGGGGATGCTATGACGCTCGCCCTGGAGCGTAACCCCGATATTCAGGTTGCCAGGGGAGAGGAGCAGATCAGTCATAACCGGGTCAATATCGGTAATGCAGGTCTCCTGCCAACGGTTTCCCTGGTAGGAACAGCGAGCTGGCAGGATAACGAACAGCCTTCTCAGACGTCAGCCGGTGCACTCAGTGAGTATACGTCAAACAGTGCAAAGCTGCAGGCCAGTTACACGTTGTTTGACGGGTTTGGTACTATTGCTACGTTCCGGAAGCTGAAAAGCGGAGGGAGGCTCGGGTCGCTGCTGGCACGCAGAGATATCGAGAATCTCCTGCTTGAGCTCAGTGACGCATACTACAGGGCAGTGAAGGCATCCGAGGACCTTTCGATTGCCCGCGAAGCTCTCGATATCTCCGATGATCGTCTTCGTCGGGCAAGGCTTCGTGCTGAGTATGGCCAGGCTAACGCGGTAGACTTGCTGTCTGCCGAAGTCGATGCCAATGCTGATAGTATTGCTGTCCGCAATGCCCGGCTTGAGTATGCTTCTGCCTGCAGGTCGTTTAACGCCTTGCTCGACCGAGACCTTGAGACGTCGGTAGAACTTGATCCTGATTTTGAATTCGATGCCCGACTTGCCTTCGATGACGTGATGACGCAAGCCCGGAAAGAGTATGCAGGCTATCTCATTGCGCTTGAAAATGTGCGCCAGGCAGGGTTTGACCTGGCTCTCGCTCGGTCAGATTATTTTCCCGAGGTGGATGTGCAGTTCGGTTACGGTTACTCCCAGACCACAGAAGGGTTTGCTATAGGTACTATGGATGATCCCTCCGAAGGCATGTCGGCATCGCTGACTATGAGTTACCCGATATTCAGTGGCTGGAAACGCTCCATTGCCGGGCAGAATGCCAGGATTGCGAAGCAGAATAGTGAGCTGCTTGTTCGGAAAGCCGAACTGGAGCTGGAGCGTCTTGTGGGCGATACCTGGGAATCATACCAGACTAGCCTCGGTAACCTTGAGTTTCAGCAGACAGCGCTGAAGACCGCAGAACTCAACTTCGAGCGTAATCGCGAACTCTTTACGCTCGGCCAGGTGACAACGACGGCATTCCGGGAGGCCCAGATTAACCTTGTGCGATCCAGGCGGGATATAGCCCAGGCTCGTTACGATGCACGTATGCTTGAGCTTCAGTTGCTTCGCCTTGCAGGATTACTTGTTATTTCTCGGTAAAAAATTTGGATGGTAACAGGAAAAGTGTAAATTAGGGCTCTCTGTAATTGTTGCGGTGACGTGGCGTTGCAGGTCAGGCAGGTCCTGATGGGTTTGAAAAATAATTTTTGTTTTTCTGATTCATTGAAGTATATTACAGGACTTCTGCTTGAAGGCGGGGCATGGCGCAGCTGGTAGCGTGCCTGCTTTGGGAGCAGGAGGTCCCGAGTTCGAGTCTCGGTGCCCCGACTGAAAATTATGTTCGTTGAAAAGAGCTTGGATGTGCCCGTAGCTCAATTGGATAGAGCATCAGCCTTCTAAGCTGAGGGTTACTGGTTCGAGTCCAGTCGGGCATACAAGGCATGCATAGGTTTCTATGGTGATTGTAGCTCAGTTGGTTAGAGCGCCAGGTTGTGGCCCTGGAGGCCGGGGGTTCGAGTCCCCTCATTCACCCATGTTTTTTTCTTTATTGTTGTTTTAAGTTTGGCCCCATCGTCTAGCGGTCCAGGACATCGCCCTTTCACGGCGAAGGTCGCGGGTTCGAATCCCGCTGGGGTCACAGACTATCACTCGCGAGATCCGGTTGTAATGTTGTTGCGTATGTTATCCGATGTATAGTTGTGTAAAAGGCTTCCGGGTCTTAAGGGATGATAGCCTATCTGTAAAGCTCTGTTCGATATTCGATCAGAGCTTTTTTTTTACCACATCAGCATCGAGCCATTTATGAAAATTTCGGTTAACTGGCTGCAGGATTTCATACCCTCTTTTTCTCCCGATATCCACTCTTTTGTTGATCAGCTGACCTATTCCGGTCTGGAGGTCGAAGGCATTGAAACGACCACGCTACCCGACGACAAGGTGCTTGTGGGGCACGTACTGGATGTGGTTCAGCATCCTGATGCCGATCGCCTGAAGGTTTGTATGGTCGATGTCGGCCAGGAGGAGCCTCTGCAGATCGTATGCGGAGCACCCAACGTAGCTGCAGGTATGAAGGTACCGGTAGCCACGATCGGAGCAAAGCTCACGACCGCATCGGGTGAGTCATTTACCATCAAAAAGTCAAAGCTGCGCGGTCAGCGTTCATTTGGCATGATTTGCGCTGCCGATGAGCTTGGCCTTCCAGGAGGTCATGACGGTGTGATGGAGCTGGATCCGGAAGCAGTTACCGGAGCTCTTTTTTCTTCATGCCTGCAGGCTGATACCGTGCTCGATATCGCGGTTACTCCCAACCGGCCTGATGTGCTGTCACACTTCGGCGTTGCCCGTGAGGTTGCCGGTACAGAGCAGGTTGTTCGCCCATCAGCTCCGACACTTTCATTTACTTCTTCTTCATCGCTGGTCGAACTTGCCGACAGCGATGTATGCCCCTATTATACTGGAGTCGTTATCCGTGGCGTCAAGGTTGCCGAATCTCCCCTCTGGTTAAAAGACCGGCTCGAAAGCATCGGTCTGAAGCCAAAAAACAATATCGTCGATTGTACCAATTACATTCTTCATGCGTTCGGCCAGCCGATGCATGCTTTTGATTTCGCTGCAATTAAGGGTGACGGGGTTAAGGTCCGGACCGATATAGGCGGGGAGTTGAAAGTGCTTAACCAGGAGATATGTCGCCTGGAACCGGGCATGGCGGTTATCTGCGATGATGAAAAACCCCTGGCTGTAGCAGGTGTTATGGGAGGATATGATTCTGCCGTTACTGAGTCTACAACAGATATCCTGCTCGAGTGTGCGTGGTTCGAACCTGCCTCAGTCAGGAAAACGGCAAAATTGCTGGGACTTACAACGGATTCTTCCTATCGTTTCGAGCGTGGGGTTGATCCCCGAGGAGTGATTCCTGCTGCTGAGCATGCCATCATGCTCATTCGTGAGCTTGCCGGCGGGGAAGTCGCTGCATCAGCAATGGCCGGAGGATTGCCTGACGATCCTGCACCAGTCATGTTCCGCCCGTCTCGTGCCAGGGAGATTCTTGGTTGTGCTATCGATGACGAGGAGATGGTGTCAATGTTGTCATTCATTGGTTTCGAGCCACTCGAGCGCACTGATGAAGGTGTTCGGTTTTCCGTTCCTTCCTACAGGTTCGATGTAGAGCAGGAAATCGATCTTGTTGAGGAAGTGGCCCGACTCAAGGGATACGATAACATCGAGGCATCGGGTCGCATGGTTGCAAGCTATCCCCAGTCAAGGAATTTCCCTGAACATTTTCCGGATTTTCTCCGCTCCCTCATGGTAGGGCTTCAGTTCAGGGAGGTGTTGACCAATCCTCTCATGACAAAACATGAGGCCGGGCTTTTTTCCGGGAAAACTGTCGCTGCCCTGAATCCAATCAGCGAAGGCCTCGAGGTGCTTCGTCCTTCCCTGGTTCCAGCCATACTTAAGGTTGTTGGGCACAATATCAGGCATGGCAACCGTGACCTTCAGCTGTTTGAAGTTGCCAGCTCATTTGAAGAGGCTGATGGTGGACGCGATGCCGAGGATCCGCTCGAGCAGTATCGTGAACGCGAAACGCTTGCCATAGTTGTTACCGGAAGCCGTTACCCGGTTAACTGGAGCCGTAAGCCGGAGCTGGTTGATTTCTACGATCTCAAGGGTGCTGTCGAGATGTTGCTCGATAAGCTGAATTTGCTTGATAAATCAGCACTTAATATTTATAATGAAAGCACACTTTCGATAGAAGTGCGACTTGTTGATGGCAAGAAATCCTCGGTGTTCCAGGTCGGTAGGATCACGATAATGCCGGAAGATATACTGAAGGAATTCGATATAGATCAGCCGGTATTTGCTGCTGAACTGGATGTGGAAGTACTTGCACGCTGTTACCAGCGAGATGTGGCGTATGAGTCACCATCACGGTATCCGGTAGTGCAGAGGGATCTTTCGTTCCATGTGCCTGAAAGGGTGAGTGCCAGGGATCTTCTGGGATGCATAGGTTCATGCGACGAACTAATAAGGAATGTTCAGGTGTTTGATTTGTTCGAGCGTAAAAAGGATGATGGAACGACAGAGAAGAGTGTGGCAGTGGCCATGTTCCTTGGAGATAACAAGGCAACCCTCAAGGATGAAAAGATAAACGCCATTATCGACAAGGTTGTAGCACGAGTTGAAAGTGAATTAGGTGCGGTAATTCGGCAAGCTTGATGTCTGGTACTATGGATGAGGCAGCAGTTCAGGGAAGCCGGTCGGTACTCGACCAGCTTGAGCGGTCTGTCGCTGAGATCGTAGAGCAGCTCGTCAAATACCGGAAAGAAAATGAAGAGTTGAAATCCGAGATAGAGAGCCTTCAGAAGATACTTCGTGGATTCAAGGGCCCCCTGCCGGGGATTCCTTCGGAAGGAGCCCCTGAGGACAATGTTCCGTCTGCTGGTATATCGTATTCAGAGAAACTGCAGATTAAACAGAAACTTGTCCAGATACTCAGGAGGATAGATATGGAATTACGTGAAGACTCTCTGGATTAAACCGATTGATGGAAAGAATCAGTGTAAATATTTTTGGTGACAGCTACCCCTTGAGAGTTGAAAGCCGTGAAGCCACAGAGCAGGCTGCGCATGAGGTAGAGGAAATCATGCAGCAGTTTGCAGGAACGGCTCCTGATCTCGAGGTAAAACGGTTTGCAGTGCTTGCGGCAATTCATTTTGCAGAGAAGAAAAACGAGCTCCTGCAGGAACTGGAAACCATAGAGCGGAGGGTCTCCCGTCTGAATGGGACGCTGGACCAGGCGCTTGGCTGAAAGATATTTGCATAGAGACTGACATAACATAGCCGCACCACGTTGAACGGGTGTTTGTAAGTAAAAGAACCAACACTTAAGAACAGGGAACCGGACTCTTCAGCCTGAAAGCAGGCCTTAAGTACCTTGACGTTTGTCAAGGTATCGGTCCTGGAAACAGGGTTGCATTGGAAGCATGACTGCTGAAGGAGGTGCCCACCGTGAAGAAAAACGGGTTCTTAAAACTTACGCACCCGGGAGTGGTGCGGCTTTTTTTTGTATTAAATCAGCGTTTTTTCCTCTCACGGGAGGGGACGCTACAACGGAGGTAAGTAGTAATGGGGATCGTGATTAATTTTGCGTTGATCATCGCAGCATCTCTCTTGTTTTTTGTGGTTGGTTTCTTTGTTGGCCGGTATTTCCTTGAGCGGATAGGCACAACAAAGGTGCTTGAAGCTGAAGAGCGAGCCGTGCAGATTATCCAGGAGGCTCAGAAAGAGGCTAATGAATACAAGGATCTCAAGGTTACCGAGGTCAACCAGGAATGGAAGAAGCGCCGGCGCGAGTTTGACCAGGATGTTGCTGTCAAGAATAACAAGTTTGCGCAGTTGCAGAAGCAGGTTCGACAGAAAGAGAACTCCCTCAAGAAGCAGGGCGTTGAACTGCGCGATACCGAAAAGAAATTTCGGGAAGATCAGAAGCAGCTTGACCATGAGCTCGAAGCCGTCAAAAGCCGTTCAGAAGAACTCGACCGCATTATTGCTGATGAGAACCAGAAGCTGGAGAGCATCAGCAATTTCCAGGCGGCTGAGGCCAAGCAGATGTTGATAGACAATATGCTCTCTGTTGCTCGTGAAGAGGCAACCGAGACCATTCATAAGATCCATGAGGAAGCCGAGCAGGAAGCTTCTCGGGTTGCTGAAAAAACACTCCTGGGTGCCATTCAGCGTATTTCATTCGAGCGGGCTACAGAAAGTGCGCTGTCGGTTGTTCATATCCAGAGCGATGAGCTTAAGGGACGTATTATCGGCAGGGAAGGGCGCAATATCAAGGCGTTCGAAAATATTACAGGGGTGGATATCATTGTTGACGATACTCCGGAGGTTGTCATTCTTTCATGTTTCGACCCCATGCGCAGGGAGCTAGCCAAGCTTACCCTCCAGAAGCTCCTGATCGATGGTGTTATCCATCCTGTGGCGATCGAGAAGGCGTTCCAGGATGCAAAGAAGGAGATTGACGATGTTATCATGAGTACTGGTGAAGAGACGCTCTCCTCGCTTCAGATTCCAGATATGCCTGCTGAAGTGACTGCCTTGATCGGTCGTATGAAGTATCATACGATCTATGGCCAGAACCTTCTGCAGCACTCTCGTGAAGTTGCCATGCTTTCCGGCCTGATGGCCGCCGAGCTCAAGCTTGACGCAAGGCTTGCTAAGCGTGCAGGTCTCCTGCACGATATCGGGCTCGTGCTTCCTGAGAGCGAAGAGCCGCATGCCATAGCAGGAATGAACTTCATGAAGAAGTTCCGCGAGGCAAGGATTGTTCAGAACGCTATTGGTTCACATCACGGGGATATAGAGAAAGATAATCCTATCGCAGACCTGGTTGATGCCGCTAACGTGATTTCCTCTTCACGTCCCGGTGGACGTGGCGCGGTGACACCTGAAGGCCATATCAAGCGCCTTGAGAGCCTCGAGGAGGTTGCAAAGGGATTCCCTGGCGTGATCAAGACCTACGCACTACAGGCTGGTCGCGAAATCAGGGTGATCGTGGAAGGAGAGAATGTCAGCGATTCCCAGGCAGATGTCCTTGCTCATGATATCGCTCACAAGATCGAGAAAACAGCCCAGTATCCGGGGCAGATCAGGGTATCGATCATCAGGGAGAAACGTTCCGTCGCTTACGCGCGGTAAGCCGTATGCAGTATGCCCGGGTAGGTATCCGGGCAGAGAGCGGAAGTAGGCAGTGGGTCATATGATCCACTGCCTTTTTTGCGTATGGGTTAAATGACCCCTTTTGTGGATGGTACGGTTGTTCCTGTTATCTTGATAGCCATCCTGAGTGCATAGGCAAAGGCTTTGAAGATGGCTTCAAGTTTGTGGTGGGTATTGGTGCCTTCGAGAATGGCGATGTGGATGTTTGCCTGCATGCTCCTCGAGAGGGAAATGAAAAAGTGCTCAGCCATCTCTGTGGCAAACCCGTTGACCACAGGACGGTTAAATGAGGCGTTGAAAACGCAGTAACTTCTGCCTCCAAGGTCGATAGCGCACCGGGCAAGTGCTTCATCCATCGGGATCATACTCCAGCCATACCGTTCAATTCCCTCTTTCGATCCCAGGGCATCACGAAGTGCAGCACCAAGGACCAGGGCGATATCTTCTACGGAATGATGGTCGTCAACCTCAACATCGCCTTTGCAGGTGAGTTCCAGGTCGATGCGGGCATGTTTACAGAAATTTGCCAGCATATGATCGAAAAAGGCTATACCCGAATCGATCCGGCTGTTGCCCGAGCCATCGATGTTCAGTGACAGTGTTATGTCCGTTTCGGACGTTGTTCTTGCGGCATTGGCTGTTCTGGCAGGTTTGCCTGAAGGGGTCTGTGATGACATAGGTTCTGGTTCTAGGAAAAAAGTTTCTTGAGAAGGGCCACGACGAGGCTAAAGATAATAGAGAGCACGATCGAGGTTCCTATGGGAAAATAAAAACGAAAATTGTCTTTTTCTATCCTGATATCGAGCGGTAGGTGCCCTATCCAGGCAAACGGGTTCTGCAGGCCTGATTTCTGAAATGCAACCATTACAGTTCCAGCTGCTGCAAGGAGAAGACCGGCAATAATCATGGTTTTTGCTACTTCAGGCATTTCTTTTCTTGCATGATTAGAAAAAGTTTCTAAATTAGTTACCCGTTCACAACGGAACAAAGATAGTGAATTTCTGAACTGTTAACGATCTCAGGCCGTTTTATGCACCTTTTTCTCGTGATACTTTCGCTACTTGCGTCGATCATACTGATAGGTGTTGTCCTGTTGCAGAATCCCAAGGGAGGCAGCGGACTGACCAGCGGAATGGCGAGTATGGGAACCGTTCAGACGCTTGGTGTCAGAAGAACAGGTGACTTCCTGACTAAGGCAACGGCAATACTTGCCGGCACCGTCATGGTGATCAGCTTTATTGCACAGTTCACGCTTCCTTCCAGAAGCGGATCGGTGGATGCTCGGGAAAGTATCCTGCAGAAGGATCTTCCTGCTGTACCGGCAGAGCAAGCACCGGCAGAACTCCCGGCAATGCCAGGCAAGTAAGAGATATTCAATGCACTCGTGGCTCAATTGGTAGAGCAACTGACTCTTAATCAGTGGGTTCCAGGTTCGAGTCCTGGCGAGTGCACCCCGAAAAAGCCCTGTAAGGTAATACTTACGGGGCTTTTTGATTTTCTGTACGTACGCATGGTTTATGGTTTGGCTGCTCCAGGGCATCACTGCTATTTTTTTCTTATACTGCTACGTATAACACTAATCCTGGTTCCTGCTCATGCCCGCCATGAACTATCTTGAACGTGAACTCGAATGGACCCGCCTGCCAGTGCCTGAGGTTCTGTATGAACTTGATTCTTCCCAGCAGGAGAAAGTTGTGGAGTATGTGAAGCATGTCGTTGATGCAAGGACGGAGGGGCTTGACGAGTTGTATCACGCTATCAGCACGATTGTGCGCTATATCCCGCATTTTGTGGTGATTCCGCTTATGGTGGACCATATAACGCCGCAGATTTCTGCTGGTGTCTGTGAGAAGATGGGGGTTGACCAGGCAAGCGGGTATGCTAACGATCTTCCCCTTGAGTATTTCAGCCAGGTCTCCCTGCATATCCGGCATGAACTTGTTGCCGGGATTCTCGGGAAAATGAAAAAACACAAGGCTGAAAAATTCATTCGTCATGAACTGCAGCATGACCTTACTCATATGCTGGATATCTGCCTGCATTTTGATGAACGGATGCTGCGTGTCGTAGCTGGGCTTGTTGCACTTCCTCACGAACTCGACGCCGAGGTTGATGAACGCTACAGGGAGATGCTCGGGAGGTTGAGGGCCCTGCAGGAGTAAGAGATACGTGGCGTTCACCCTCAAGGCGCCATTGTGGTGTAAAATACCCAAAAGGCACGTATATTGGCTGTCATGAAGCTGCTTGACCGTTACATCCTCAAGGCGCATGCTGCGCCGTTCCTTTTTGCGTTACTGACGATCATTTTTGTCTTTACGCTGCAGTTCCTGACCCTGTTTATCGATCGGTTTGTCGGCAAGGGGCTTGACTTTCCGATTGTTGCAGAGCTGATTGTGCTGCAGATAGCGTGGATGGTTGTCCTTGCTGTTCCTATGGCAGTCCTGGTCGCAACCCTCATCACCTTCGGGACGTTTACCAACAATTCCGAGATGACGGTTATGCGGGCTGGTGGGCTTTCGGTCTATCGCCTTATTGCTCCTGTGCTGATTGCCGGGGCGGTTATCGGTCTTTTTGTCGAGAGGTTCAACAATGTTGTGCTGCCCGAAGCAAACTACAAGTCAAAGCAATTGCTGAGGGATATTACCAAGGCAAAACCAAGTTTCGGGTTGACGGAGAATGCGTTTTCAACGCTTATACAGGGCTATTCCATTCTTGTTCGTGACATTGATCGGAGGAGCGGCGAGTTACAGGACGTGACGATCTACGAAGGAACCGAGGAGGAGCATGGCAGCGTGGTGACGGCGTCATCGGGAGTTATCTCGTTTTCACCTGATGCCCATTACCTGATTATGACACTCTATGACGGAGAGATGCATGAACTTCTCGATAACGGGCGGGAAGAGTATCGCCGTATGGAATTTGAACGCCATCGGTTTGTGTTTGCATCGACCGGATTCGGTTTTGAGCGTACTGATGGCCGGGATGTCCGGAGGGGGGATCGTGAACTCAGCGCCAGGCAGCTTCTGGCTATGGGCAGGGAGTTCAGTGAAGGTATTGCCGGGTATGCCCATGATGCGGTAGCGGATCTCCGCCAGCAGGTTGATGAGATGTCCTTGTTGGTTACGCCAGGCGGGAAGGTCGATGTTCCGGTAGTTGGAGCCATAGAGGGGTCGGTGAGAAGAGATGCTGCCCTGGATCGGATTGATGTTATGCTTGAAAAGGTTGATGCTTCCCTGGATCGTATGCATGCCGACCAGAGGATGTATAACCGTTACATGGTGGAATTCCATAAAAAATATGCGCTTTCATTTGCCTGCATAGTGTTTGTCCTGGTTGGCGCTCCGCTTGGGATTCTTGCCAGGAGAGGGGGATTCGGTATAGGTGCAGGACTTTCCCTTGCCTTTTTCGTGCTGTACTGGTCACTGCTGATGGCGGGAGAAAACCTGGCCGAGAACAATATTCTCGATCCAGGTATCGCTATGTGGATGGGCAACGCGGTTATGCTCTGCATTGGCGTAGCAGCCCTTCTGAGGGTTACCGGCCGGGTGGGCGGCGGTCATCGCTAGATCGATTGCAATGGTTTTTTTGCTCCATGTTCATCGAGGCAGACGAAGGTGATCGAGGTGGAAAATACCTGTTTTTTCTCTCCGGTAGAGATAGAGTCTTTATAGACGTTGACAAGGTATTCCACAGAGGTGTTGCCTTCGCGATTCCTGGTTGTTTCGAAACAGAGTATCGTACCTTTCCTGATACTTTCCCTGAAGACAACCTTGTCCATGGCAACAGTGACGAAGTTGCCACCAGGGTAGTCGAGTGATACAGCTATGTAGCTGACTTCATCGATCCACTTGAGCAGGTTGCCGCCGAACAGGAATCCGTAATGGTTGAGGTGTTCCGGCAGGACGAGTTTGTAATTTTCCATTGATAGTCGTGTTTAGTTTTCCCTTGGTTTGACGAGCACTGTTTTTTCCCGGTCTATGAGTACCTGGCCCGGGGGAAGGTGCCTGTTGCGGCGAATATATTTTTTTTCTGTGAACGTAACCGGTACAAGTTCGGAATTTTTGGCACTTGAATAAAATGCTACGATAGATGCGGCTTCTTCAATTTCAGTTCGGTTCTGCATTGCGCTACCCCTGAGGATACCGTGTGAACCGGCTGCACCCCGGGCATGGAGCCAGATATCATTGGGCTTGGCAAACTCGAAGGTGAGCTTGTCATTGTTTTTCGGATTCCGGCCTACATACAGGGTTGCCCTGCTGGAGATCTGGTAGCTCCTGAAAGAGGGGGATGCGCCTTTCCTGTTTTTCCTGCTTCCTTCAGCTGCCTGGAGCTCACCCTTGTGCGTATCTCTGAACTCGCGCAGTTCGCGGGGAGTCCTGCAGGATTCCAGGTCGATGAGCAATCGTCGGAAGAGGGCTTTCTTTTTGGTGTGTTCTTCTGCTTTTTGCGTGAGGTAGTGTTGCTTCTCCTTTGCTTTGGCAGCTTTTCGGAAATAGCGTTCAGCGTTGGCGTACAGGTCGAGTTCCGGTTGCAGGCGTATGATGGTTTCCGGCGTATGTTCAGAAAAGATATCCTGTACCTTGATGCTCTCAGGTTCTCTGGCTGTGGTAGAGAGATTTGCCATGAGCAGGTGCCCCTGTTTTTCATACTGGTCTGCCATGGAAAGCAGTTGTGCGGGTTCCATACCCTGTTGCATGGCTTCGACGGAGTGAAGCTGCTTTTCAAGGGCGTGTCGGATCTGTTTTTTTACTGTGTGGACATGGCGGAACTGCCATACCCTTCTGGAATAAAGCCCGAGGCCGTCGAGGACGCTCTGGCATGGTTCGGTAAACGCACTATCGGTCTGGAGAATAGTGAAACGGGGCCGTTCTTCGGGATTGGAAATGACCGCAGGAAAAGGATCGAGCAGTTCAAAGAAAAGGGTTACAAATGTCTTGTGCAGCTCTTTTGGGTCGGTAGTGGCATCTGCGCGCCTGAAGAGTTCTCTGCAGAGGGATCGGTCGAATCCGGGGAGTTTTCCCGGGATATCTTCTTGTTGCAACTCGGTGCCGTGCAGGGCTAGCTGTTCGAGTTCTTTCAGAATGTTTTTCCCGAACAGGGCGGAGGGTTGTCCTGTGTGTTTTTTGAAGGCTTCGATTTCACTGCCATCCCGAAGCAGTACGACGTTCGACATTGCGGTGAAGAGGCGCAGTTCGAGCAGGTAGCTGTTTTCAAGATGTATCCTGATGATCCTGTCGCACGGATCCATTTCTACTCCGAGAATCTCTTTTTCCTCGATATCCCTCATCAGGGGTACAGTATTCCGTCCTTTCCTGTCAAGTCCCTCCCTGGTGGCAATCGAAAGTTCCGGTATGCCGGTCATGACCAGCAGTTGCAGATGTGCCCCGCTTTTTGTAACGAACGCTATGCGGACTTCGTTTTTTTCCTGTGAAAAGACCTCGAACAGGTACCCTCCGGCAAGAAGGGTATCGAGTTCCCTGGCTGCATGGTAGAGGGTGAAGTAATTGCGGTGCATCTGTTTTTCTGTATTTTAGCCAGTATTGAACACTTTTTAATGTATTAAAATCATTTCTATGTCTGAAGATATGCATACATCCTGCTGCAGCCCGGAGCGTGGTGGTGATGGTTGTGAGGGGCAGCGCCTTGGATGGCATGAATATTTCATGAGTGTGGCTCACCTGATTTCAAAACGGGCTACCTGTACCAGGGGGCATATTGGTGCAGTTATTGTTCGGGATAACAATATCCTGTCTACCGGGTACAACGGTGCTCCTTCAGGCCTGCCGCACTGTAATGAGACAAACTGTAAAATCTATCGCAGTGAGCACCCCGATGGGACTATCGAGGAAAACTGTGTCAATACCATCCATGCTGAAATTAACGCTATTGCACAGGCTGCCAAGCACGGGGTTTCGATAAAGGATGCCGATATCTACATTACGGCAAGCCCCTGTATTCACTGTCTCAAGGTGCTGATTAACGTGGGTATCAAGACCATCTATTACGATAAGCCTTACAAGATCGAGCATATCAGCGAGCTTCTCCGCCTGTCAGGTATCCGCATGGTGCAGATAGAGGTGCACAACATCTGATGGTGATGCAGGAGCACAGAGGATGGATGGCAAGGTGCATAGAGCTGGCCCGGAAAGGAGCCGGTTCTGTAAGCCCCAACCCTATGGTCGGGTCGGTGATTGTTCGCAACGGTGAGCTTATAGGGGAGGGGTACCATGAGCGGTACGGGGAGCCCCATGCAGAAGTCAATGCCATCCGTTCGGTGGCGGATGAGGAACTCCTGAAGGATGCTACGCTCTATGTTAATCTTGAACCCTGTTCGCATTATGGCAAGACCCCGCCCTGCAGTGACTTGATTGTATGTATGGGTATACCCCGTGTTGTGGTGGGCTGTCTTGACCCTCATGAAAAGGTTGCCGGCAAGGGGATTGCCAGGATGCGTGATGCAGGCATCGATGTGGTGACTGGAGTCATGGAGGCGGAATCTATGGCGTTGAATGAGGCGTTTATCAAGAGTCATACCCGGAAACAGCCTTTCGTGACACTCAAGATTGCCCAGACGCTCGATGGCAGGAGTGCGGTGGCATCGGGCGAGTCGCGATGGATTACTTCCGAAGAGTCCCGCCGGGAGGTGCACCGCCTGAGGTCCGTGACTGATGCTGTATTGACATCATCGAGGACTGCCATTGCCGATAATGCTGCGCTTACCGTGAGGCTGTGTGATGGGCGCAATCCCTTGCGTGTTGTGCTTGACAGGCAGCTTAGCCTGTTGCCGGACCATCCCCTGTGCGGGCCTGAAGCTTCTACCCTGGTGATTACTTCCGATGCGATGCTCGATACCCCTGAGGCTGCATTGCTTCGTGACAAAGGTGTTATGGTTGAAGGAATTCATGCATGCGGGGCAGGGCTGGAGCTTCACCAGGTATTTTCTCTCCTGCATGACCAGCATTCGGTCCAGTCGGTGATGGTGGAGTGTGGCGGGGTTCTTGCCGGTGAACTGGTACGGCAACGGTTGGTGGATCGGTTGCTCTGTTTTATTGCACCTAAACTGTTCGGGAGTGATGGACTTCCGGTGTTAGGGGAGTTGGGTGTGACTTCGCCAGGTGATGCCGTAGGCCTGGACTTTTCAAGCCCGAGAATGTTTGGTCCTGATCTTTGTGTGGTGGGGAGATTTTGCCTGAACGGCTAGGCCTGAGTTGTCTGTTTTGTTTTGATGATTGATGCATTTGTCGTAGGTTTTAGTGTAACCCCAAACGTATACCCCATAGTAACTGGAGCTGCCGGCATGTTTTTTAAACGAATGATCGACAACCCCGATATAGCCAAACTGCTTCTTCGCCTTTCTCTTGGAGGGCTGATGCTGTTTCACGGTATCCATAAAGTGACACACGGTATTGGTTTTATACAGAAAAGTGTGGCCGGAGCAAATCTTCCCCAGTGGTTTGCTTACGGTGTTTATGCCGGCGAGGTGCTTGCACCTCTTCTGATACTGTTCGGTTACCTTGTCCGCCCAGCAGCTTTGCTGCAGGTGGTTGTCATGGTGATGGCGATCATCCTGGTGCACTCCGGTGAATTGCTGTCGCTTGATGCACACGGAGCCTATACTCTCGAGCTTCAGTTCCTCTACCTGTTCGGTTCGTTTGCGCTCTTTTTCCTCGGATCAGGTCGTTACAGCATGTCGGGGGGGCGCGGGCTGTGGGATTGATATGTCACTCAAATGCTTTACGTTATGGCTTCTACTCCACCTGTATTTTATAAAAACCCTTCGATAGCCGTCGTGCTCTCTTTCTTCTGGACCGGACTGGGCCAGATATACAATGGCGAGATACTCAAGGGGGTCGGGTTCATTGTACTGTACGCTATTTCCTGGTGGCTGATGGTTATTGCCATAGGTTTCATTACAACACCCCTTATCTGGATTTGGGGAATGGTTGATGCACATACATCAGCAAAACGGATAAATAGCGAACTTGCCTCGAAATAAAAGCCGGGAACTTTGCACTGCCGGTTCCTGTTATTTTCTCCTCGTATGTCTCAGTATTTATTCCATGTATGCCCGGTTTGCCGGGCATAGATATTTTACATCAATTCCATAAGGAGATAGAGCAATGTCACAGGTTACTCTCAAAGGCAATACAGTACATACAGCTGCTTCACTTCCTTCAGCCGGGTCAGAAGCTCCTGGTTTTACACTTGTCCGCAACGATCTCAGCGAGGCATCTCTCGGGGATTTCCAGGGCAAAACCGTCGTGCTCAATATTTTCCCCAGTCTCGATACTCCGGTATGTGCCGCTTCGGTACGTCGTTTCAACCTGGAGGCAGCGAGCATGCCTGATACCGTCGTTCTCTGTATTTCTGCTGACCTTCCCTTTGCCCACAAGCGTTTTTGCGAGGTGGAAGGCATTGAGAACGTGGTGTCGCTGTCCGTGTTCCGTTCCCCTGAATTCGGTACTGATTACGGGGTTGTCATGACTGATGGTCCACTCAAGGGTATACTGTCTCGCGCTGTTGTGATTGTCGACAAGGATGGAAAGATTATCTATACCGAACAGGTTCCGGAAATTACTACTGAACCCGACTACGAGGCAGCTCTCCGGGCTATGGTCTGATGTTCATTTGCCGCCATCCCCTCGTTGCACCGGTTTCAGGATTGGGCTATATTACCGCAGGTTGAAAGTTTTTTCAGAAGAGTGTGGGGAAGATGTTTACGGGAATCGTGAAAGATGTAGGTGCAGTTGAAAGCACCAGGAAACGAGGGGGCGGAGTGCGGCTCTCGGTAAGGTTTTCAAACCCGGATGAGTTCGGTGACCTTGCAATAGACGAAAGCGTGGCCATTAACGGTGCATGCCAGACAGTTGTCGCTGTTGGTGATAAATCGTTTGAGGTCGATACGATCCAGGAGACCCTGGAAAAGACAACGCTTGGTTCACTTCGGCCGGGTGAGCCGGTCAACCTGGAAAGGGCAGTGCGTCCGATAGATAGGCTTGGTGGCCATTTTGTGCAAGGCCACGTGGATTGTGTTGGCGTTGTCCAGGCAGTGCATGAGCATGGTGAAAGCAGGGAAATCTGGATTTCCTTCCCCGAGCATTTCGATGCACTTGTGGTTCCCATTGGTTCAATTGCCATTGACGGCGTGAGCCTGACGGTTGCCAAAACAGTGCAGCATTCACTTGCCGTGGCGATTATACCCTATACGTTAGGCAATACCACGGTAAGCACACTTGCTGAAGGGCAGCGTGTCAATCTCGAGTTTGATATTCTTGGAAAATATATTGCACGGCAACGCTCACTCGAAGAGTCTGCAGGCAGTACTTCTGCGATAAACGAAAGCTGGCTCAGGGGGCTGGGGTACTGATGGCTCGCAGTGAGCAGTCGCAACAGGGGCTGTTCGGTGTTCCTCAAAGCACCATGCCTCTAGCTGAAAGAGTGCGTCCACGTACACTCGACGATATTGCAGGCCAGCAACATCTTGTGGGTCCAAAAGGTCCGCTTCGTCGTTTTATAGAGGAGGGACAGCTTACCTCCATGCTTTTCTGGGGCCCCCCGGGTTCGGGGAAAACAACACTTGCAGAGATTTTCGCTCGCTCCCTTGATGTCCGGTTTGAACAGTTGTCGGCAATAGATGCCGGTGTTCGTGACGTGCGCCAGGCGCTCGAGCGGGCGGCCCAGGCGAGGAATCTCGAGGGACGCCGGACACTTCTCTTTATCGATGAGATCCACCGTTTCAACAAAGCCCAGCAGGACTCGCTCCTGCATGCGATTGAACAGGGGGTGGTAACCCTGATCGGAGCTACGACAGAGAACCCTTCTTTTGAAGTCAATGCAGCACTGTTGAGCAGAATGCAGGTGTATACCCTCAAGCCGCTCGAGGAGGGGGAACTCAGGAGTGTTATCGAGCGGGCTATCGGGCGGGATGAAGCTATGCGTGAGGTTTCCCTTGCAGATGATGCCTGGGAGTTCCTCTTGCACTATGCGGCCGGTGATGCGCGTAAGGCATTGAACGCCCTGGAGGCTACGGCGGCAATGACAGGCGGTATACCGGGCCCGAAAACGTTGGGCAGTACACACCTGGCCGAGGCGGTGCAGCAGCGCCAGCCGTCTTACGACAGGAAAGGGGAGTACCATTACGATATCATTTCTGCATTTATCAAGTCGCTTCGGGGGTCGGATCCTGATGCCGCGCTGTTCTGGCTTGCAAGAATGTTGGAGGGGGGAGAGGATCCCCGCTTCATTGCCCGTCGTATGGTGATTTTTGCCAGTGAGGATATCGGCAATGCAGATCCCTATGCCCTGACGCTGGCAATGTCGGTGTTCAATGCAGTGGACGTGATCGGGCTTCCTGAAGCACGAATCAACCTGGCCCAGGGAGTTACCTATCTTGCCGGATGTCCGAAATCCAATGCGAGCTACCTGGGAATAAATCAGGCTCAGAAAGTTTCAGCTGAACTTTCACTTGCCCCGGTACCGATGCACTTACGTAATGCACCGACGACGATGATGAAGGCATCAGGATATGGTGAGGGCTATCGCTACCCGCATGATTTTCCGGGCCATTTTACAGCGCAGCAATATGCTCCCGATATCCTTAAAGGCCAGGTTTTCTACAAGCCTTCGACGCAGGGTCGTGAGAAGTTCATTCGTGAGCGTCTCGAGGAGTTGTGGAAAAGGCGCTATTAACCAGATAACCCTTTGCTGCATGATGCACAGACCGTTTAGGTTTATCGTTATTCTGTTCCTGCTTTGTGGGTCAATACCCATACAGGGCATAAGTGCCCATGCTTCTGAGGTGTTTCGCCTTGGTGTCAATGATGCTATCCAGCTTGGCATGGCAGGTAACCGTGATCTCGCCCTGGGGCGTATGGAACGGGATCGGGCATCGGAGCAGGTCCGAAAGGCATGGTCTGCGCTCCTTCCCCAGGCTGATGCACGTTTCGAGTATACGCGGCATATCGAGCCGACCGTCGTGTATTTTCCATCATTCGGAACGGCTGGTGTCGGGCCTATCACTGAATATGCTATCAGCATGGATAATGCGGCATCGGCAAGGCTGTCTTTTTCGCAGAAGCTGTTTGATGCACGCTCTTTTGCAGCTCTCAGGGCATCGTCTCTTGTGCGGAGTATCAGTGAAGAGGCATACAGGGCAGTTGTAGCTGACGTGGTAACCGGGATCAGGAAAGCATATTACAGTGTTCTTGCGGCAGATGCAGGGCTGAAACTCTACCGGGAGAGTATGCGCCGGAACCATGAGGCGCTCAGGCAGAGCCGGGCGTTGTTTACCGAGGGAATGGCTGCAGATATAGATACCCTCAAGGCCTACCTGGCTGTTGAAAATATCCGCCCTGACCTTCTCAAGGCCCAAAAGCTGACGCTGATCGAGCGGGCTCGCCTCAAGAACCTGCTCGGGCTTGCTCCATCGGATTCACTTGAGCTTACTGACTCGCTTTCTGTTCCGGTTGAGCCTGGTCATCCTTCTCTCGATGAGGCATACCGGCTGGCGCTTGATGCCCGTCCAGATATTCGGCAGCTGGAGTTGCAGGTTGACGCTGAATCGGAAAATATCGGTGTGGCAAGGGGTGAGCGTTATCCGATGCTGACCGCTGTGGGACAGTTGCAGACCCAGACGCAGTTCGATGATGGCACTGCTCTTTCTTCCACTGACTGGCCGGTAACCTCTTCTGTAGGAGTACAGGTTTCACTGCCACTGTTTAGCGGATACCGTATCAGTGCAGGGGTTGCTGAGGCTAAAATCAAGCGTATGCAGGCCCGGACAAGGCTTGAAAAATTAAAGGCTGATGTTCGTTCGGAACTTGAGGTGAGGCTTGCCGAGGTTGAAGAGGCATTGGCAAGAGTCAAGGTCCAGGATCGTACTGTGCTGACAGCTCAAAGGAGTTACCGTATTTCGCTGCTTCGGTATCGGGAAGGGGTTGGCTCACATCTTGAGTTGACCGATGCCGAACTGCAGCTTTTCAAGGCTCGCACAGATCATGAGCAGGCTCTCTACGATTATCTTGTTGCTTCGGCTGAGCTGGACCGAAGCCTGGGCAACACTTTATTTGTGGTTGACGCGGCAGATGAATGATGATGCAGTGTCTGGATGCATTGCTCCATGCATGGCAAAGTAAAGACCTTTGAAAAAGCCATACACATTGTGTGTCAATCCCTGTTTCTCTCCCGATTTTAACCTCTGGCTTTCCCACGAGTTGTAGATGGCATCAGGCGCATAAGCTGTGAGCTTGGTTACGGTGAACCCATGTTTGTCGAGCAGTGAGGCTAATGTTGCAGGGGTGAAGTGCCAAAGATGCCGTGGTGCGTCCCATGCTACCCATGAGGCTCCGAAATGCCTGGCATCAGCTGCCTGGGCGTTTGGGAGCGCTATGATAATGGTGCCGTTTTCTTGCAGCAGCGATGCTGCACGTTCGAGCGTTTCATCGAGACGATGGATATGTTCGAGGGTATGCCAGAAAATAATGAGGTCGAACCGGCCACGGATAGCACAGAGCCGCTCATGGACGGTGAGCCGATAGTGTTTGCTGGCGTATGCAGCGGTTTTGGGATCCGGCTCCATGCCAACGCATGTTGCGTCGGTTTTATGCTGGAGTGTTGCCAGGAGTTCGCCAGTGGAACATCCTATCTCGAGGATGCTGGAACCCGGTGACAGGCTGTGGCTGAGCCTGCGAAGGATCAGTCTCGTTTTGCTCTCCATAGCCAGCTTGCGAAGCTGACGGTAAAGGAGATTTCCGGGTGAAGGCGCCTGTTCCAGGCTCTCGAATGGTGCGTAGCCGCTTGAGGGGTAATGGGATCGTATCTCCTGTTCATCAGGACGGGGTGAGAGATAGCATAGACTGGAGGTCTTGTTCCTGACGATTGACCAGCACGTACCTTTGCCTGGATTGAACCGGTCAGCGACATGGAGAAACGGGGTGGCAGCTCTTGTGGCGCTTATCGGGCATTTGGGCTCCTCCATGGGAGTGCAGGGGTCAGGCTTGTTCTTCCAGAAGGATTTCGCTGATTGCCTTACGCAGGTTGTTGTAGGATTTGCGCATGTCGTTGCTCAGCACCTTGGTGTCAGCCAGTACCGGCATGAAGTTCGTGTCGCCTTCCCATCGGGGGACGAGGTGGAAATGGATATGGGTATCTACACTTCCGCCTGCTACCTTGCCCAGGTTGGCGCCAAAGTTGAAGCCGTGAGGTTTGAGTGTGCGCTTGAGAGCTTTCATGGCAAGGTCCGTCAACTGCATGACTTCGAGCATTGTTGCGTTGTCAAGCTCGGAAAAGTCAGGTGTCTGCTGATAGGGGATGATCATCAGGTGCCCGCAATTATACGGGTAGAGGTTCATGATGATGAAGCACTTTTCTGCACGGTGGAGCACATAGCGCTCTTCATCTTCTTCAGGAGGGATCTCTGCGAACACCGAGCGGCCCGGTTCGCTTTTTTTCTTCTCATCCTTGAAGGTGTCCATGTAGGCTTCCCTCCAGGGGGAATGCATCTTGTGCATGATGTCGGGCTGTTTTTTGCTGGTTTGTCACCGATGGGTCCGGGGACCGTGGTACCAAAGGTGGGACTCGAACCCACACGGGTTTGCACCCACTGGATTTTGAGTCCAGCGCGTCTACCAATTCCGCCACTCTGGCATTTCTGCATCCCATTGAGATGCGGATTGTCCAGCGACCATAAGGCCTGGTGCGAGAGAAGGGACTCGAACCCTTAATCCTTCCGGCACTAGTTCCTAAGACTAGCGTGTATACCAATTCCACCACTCTCGCAGTCGGTGTTGGGAATGAGAATATACGTGGATTTTTCTACTATAAAAACTATCTTTAACAATAGATTTTATTTTTTCGTCCGGATATACAATTATTTGTCTTCATATTCCTGCCCATGCCCTCACCGTCACACCGTATTGCCAATCTGCTGTCATGGGTTATCAGCCCTATCGTTGTCGCTCCTCTAGCCTATCTTCTCATTGTTATGTACGGATTCGGGCAGGATCCTTCAGCAGGGCTTTACCTTTCGGTGCTTGTATTGGCAAGTACCGTAGTGCCTATGCTCTTAGTCTACGGACTGAAAAAAATTGGACGGGTTTCGGATTATAACATCACGTTCAGGGAGCAGCGATTCCTGCCTCTTCTTGTCATGGTCGGTGTCAACCTGCTAGGTTACGAGGTATTGATCCAGATCGATGCGCCGCGAATTATTTCGGGGATTCTGTTGTTTACAGCAGTGAATACCGTATTGATCCTCCTTATCACCTTGCAATGGAAAATAAGTATACACCTTCTTACGCTCACGTCGTCTATTGCCCTGCTCTGTGTGCAGTTCGGGCTGTTTCCGGCAGTGCTCCTGTTGCTTGTGCCTGTGCTGATGTGGTCGAGGATCGTACTCAAGGCCCACACGTTCATGCAGACGCTTGTTGGAAGCCTTGTCGGTTTCTTGGTTATGTATGCTGAACTAACGTGGTGGATCGGACTGTGAAGAAGAAGAAATATGCTGTACTCATTGTTACCTATGGGGAGGTAGAAAAACTGACGCTCAGGAACTTGTGGCCGAGTTCGCGACGCATCGTCAATGTCATTACGCGCCAGATTGTCAAGGTACCCAAGCTCCTTATATACTTTATTGCTGATTACCGTTCGACCCGTCATTACCTTGACTGGCGACTGCATAATTACGAGTCCACACTGGTTGAGACGAACAGGATACAGACCCGTCTCATTGCTTCGCGGCTTCGTGAAAGCCAGGGCGGAATTTTTTCAGATGTCGATGTTGACGTACTGGAGGCCTATTACTTTGTGCCGCCCTATCTTGAGGATACGCTTAAAAAAGTACGTGATGAGTACGATGGGGTGGTTGTGGTTCCGATGATTCCTGTGGAGTCAGCTTTCTCGTGCGGCGTTGCCTGTCTTATGATCGCTGATGAGTACCAGGACTCCCGTTTTCGTTATGTGCGTGTACTCAACAGGCTTTGGCAGGATCCGGAATTGCACCGTATCTATACCGATTACCTGTTTCAGAAGGTTGATCGTGGCTATATCGGAAAAGGAAGCAAGACAGGTCTTGTTTTGGTGATTCATGGTACCCTCGTTCGCGATCGTGCCGGTAATCCCCCAAGGGTATTTACCGGCCTGGACGAAACTTCCGGTTTTTTCCATTACATGAAGGATAAAATTCTCGCTGATCCACGCAATATCTTCGATGATGTCCGCCAGGGCTGTATGAACCATTCTGCAGGAGGGGAGTGGACAAGCGATACGATAGAGAAGGCGCTTAAGGAATTTTACGAGGAGGGCTATGATAGCGTTGTCATGTTTCCTTACGGTTTTTTTGCCGACAACAGCGAGACTGAATACGAGGCCAATGCACTTCTCGAGAAATCACTGATACCCTATAAGCAGTATATCCGATGTATCAATGGTTCACCGGACTTTGCAGGGTGGTTATCAGGTCGTATCCGGTCAGAACTCCAGACGCTCTATAATCTTCAGGGGATGTTTGACAGGCTTGGGGCCTAGAACATTGAAGAATATGTACAATATGGATATGAATGCATTACAACAGCTTGAGGCAGCTGCAAAAGCCTCGCAATCCATTAAAGATCGGTATGCGCTTGCCCTGGCATATATCGATAACGAACGTTTTTCCCAGGCTGTGGGAGAGTTGGACGCCATTGTCAGGGAAGATGGAGAGAACAGTGACGCGCTCTATTCCCGAGCCATTGCCCATATGTCAACAGGGCATTACCAGCAGGCAGCAAGTGACCTTATGCAGGTGCTCGCTCTTGACCAGACTTTTCTGCCAGCATACAAGACGCTCGGGTATGTGCAGCTTACACTGGGTAAGGAGGAGGAGGCGCAGCAGACGCTCGAGCAGGCTATCAGCATCGATCCCGGCTATGCCGAAGCGTATTGTGTGCTTGGTGATGTCTACCTCGACCTTGGTAAGCCGGAAGAAGCACTAGAGGCAATCGAGAAGGCCCTGGAGCTTGATCCGGAAGGGGAGGATCCTCACTGCAAGATGGCAATGTACTGCCTTTCACAAGGCGATTTCAAGCGGCTGCGTGAGGAGCAGGCTCTGCTTGAATCTCTCAATCCTGACCTGGCAAGACAGATACGGGAGCTTTTCTTTGAACAGTAGTGACGGAGGCATGATGCGGCGTAAAGAACAGTTCTCGTTTCTGCTCCAGGGGATCTTCCTTGTTGCCTGGATGCCAATTGTCTGGCTTCTTGTTTCCGCTCTGCTTGGTCCTTTGCTCTCCCTTGCTGTAGCGCAGGTCTGGCTGCAGCAGCTGATTCTTGTTTCATTATCGGCCAGCTTGTGTCTTGTTATGCTCGGCCAGGTGAAGCGCCTGGGTGCTTTTTTCAGCCGGCCCCAGGAGTAGGTTGTTACGGATTCATGCCAACGGGATCAGCCTGGCGGCTCTCCATCGCCCTAACCCTTACAGAAACATCAAGGTGCTCAGATGCAGCCCCTTTCCATGTGCCCCTGACAGGCGGAATGTCAGAATAATCACGACCTGAACCGATCTTGATATACCGCTCATCGATAGAGAGAGATGCATGAGTCGGATCAAACCCCACCCAACCCTTAGGGTTCCCGCAGTATACTTCGCACCAGGCATGGCTGGCCTCATCCTGCCCCTCGGGGGTGCTGCCTCCGCCAAAGAGGTAGCCGCTCACATAACGGGCAGGAAGTCCCAGTTTTCGACATGTGGCTATCATGATATGGGCAAAATCCTGGCAGACCCCTTTGCCCAGGGCCATCACGACCGAGCTTGTACTATGGACATCGGTGATTCCCGGTTCATATCGGAAAGATTCGTTGATGCAGCGACAAATTGCTGTGGCTTTTCTGAATGCATCATCTATCCCTTTGAACTGAACCGCAAAATCTTCCAGTGCGTTATCAAAATGGATAAACCGGCTCTCATTGCTCAAGTCCATAAGGAGGATTTCATCAGCGTCAAGATCCGATGAGGTGGCCATTGCGACTGTTTCTACGACTGACGTAGTGACTATTTCAACCTGCCTGTGGCTGTGCAGAATATTGAAGTGGTGGACCCTGTTGCCATAAAAATCCATATAATCATAGATCATGGCGTCCGGATCAACCCGGAGATTGAAGTGCACACACTGTTGCGCCCCGGATGAAACAGAGGCTGGCTGAAGCCTTACTTCCGCAGCGGTTTCATAAATCGGGGCATCGTAGGTGAACAGGGTTTTATGCTCGACATGGAGTATCATAAGGCGCTGATTGGTGAATTCATGACGTTGAGACCCGGAGTTTTATTGTTGCTGTTGGGATTGGCTCCATTCTGCCCTGCCTCCGGCAAGCCCTGTAAATGGCATCGCATCAGTACTGGCCATCTGGCTGAATACAGGTGAATGGTAGGCAAAGTACAGGTCATGGATTTCAGCGCCTATGGTTGCCAGCCTGCCCTCAAATGCTTCGAAGTAGGCATGTAGTCCCTCTTTGTGCATATCTTCAACGCTGCTGTAACTCAGTTCGGATTCCATTCGTCCTATCAATCGATCAACATTGTTGACATACTTGTTTCGGGTACTTCCCGAAATAGCCCATAAGGCATTCTGTGCCGAACATACCGAGAAGGCTATGCTTCTTGGAAAAGTACGTTCAAGTACCAGAAAGCCAAGGATATTGTCAGGTTTGATTTTTGAAAGGTAAACCTTTCTGAATGCCTCCAGGGCACTGCAACTTTTGAGTACAGCCATCCATTGTATTATGTCTACTGAATTATAGACAGGGTCGTGAGCTGGTCCATCCATAGGCTTGAGCATATGAAACTTGACGTCAATAAGTCTTGCGGCATTGTCAGCACGTTCAAGGTATTTGCCCAGCTGGATGAAATGCCATCCCTCGGTACGTGAAAAGGTGTTATCGGTAATGCCCTGAAAAAGGTGTGAATTACTCTTTATCTGCCTGTAAAAGCTGTATGGATCACTCTGAAGCTTATGGGGCTTGATGCTCTGCAGATAGTGGTAGAGGTCGTTGACCTGCTCCCACATCTCGCTTGAAATAGTTTCAATAATGCTGCGTGCGTTTTCCCTGGCCATGGCGATGCATGAAAAAATCGAACTGGGGTTGCTTCGGCTGAAAACAAGGTGCTCGGTAACAGTCTCGGCATTATACTCCTCATGCAGGCTCTCGAAAAGTTCTGGATCCGCCAGCGCAAGAACCGGAGCCTTCCAGCATGAAGCCCCCTCCATAGGCGCAATTAGGCGCAGATCCAGCTGCAGGTTGAAATTTACCTCAAGAAATCTGGCTGTATTCTCAGCCCTTTCGAAATAACGGCTCATCCAGAAGAGCGATTCAGCAACCCTGCTCAGCATAACCTTGATGTTAGTTGATGTATTCGTCTACAACCCATGTATCCTTACTGCCTCCACCCTGTGAAGAGTTTACCACCAGCGAGCCTTTTTTGAGCGCAACCCTTGTCAGACCACCGGGTACGATGGTCATGCTGTTGCCGTAGAGTACGTAGGGCCTGAGGTCTATGTGGCAGCCATAGAGCTCATTATCATTAGAGAAGCTTGGGTGGCGTGAGAGGGAAATGGTTGGTTGCGCTATGTAGTTCCTTGGGTTGGCGACAATCATCTCCGCGAACGCTTCCTGCTCGGCCGCACTGGATTCTGGCCCGACAAGCATGCCATAGCCGCCGGATTCATTGGCAGATTTTACGACAAGGCTGTCGAGATTTTCCAGGATATACTTCAGGTCCTTTGGATTACTGGCAAGCCAGGTGGGGATATTGTCAAGCAATGGGTCTTCGTTCAGGTAGTACTTGATGATTTTCGGAACAAAGCTGTAGATGACCTTGTCATCAGCCACGCCTGTGCCAATAGCATTCGCTAGCGTTACATTGCCCTTTCTGTATGCATTGACAAGCCCGGCAACTCCAAGCCTGGAATCCGGACGGAATACCAGGGGGTCAAGGTACGTGTCATCAATACGGCGGTAGATGACGTCAACCTGCCGAAGTCCGCTTGTCGTTCTTGTATAGACCTTGTTTCTGTCAATCACGAGGTCGCGTCCTTCAGTAAGCTGTACCCCCATCTGTCGGGCGAGGAAGCTGTGCTCGAAGTAAGCGGAGTTGTAGATCCCTGGTGTCAGGACAACAACATGCGGGTCACGGTTTCCAGCCGGAGCAACCTCCTGAAGCGTGCGCAGCAGTTCCTGCGGATAGTTTTCAATAGGACGTACGTTGTACTTGTCGAAAAGGACGGGGAATGCCCTTTTCATTGCCTGCCGGTTCTGCAGCATATACGATGCACCGCTCGGTGTTCTCAGGTTATCTTCAAGTACCATGCAAGAACCATCCTTTCCCCTGATAATATCACTCCCGGTGATATGGATATAAATGCCTTTTGGCGGTTCGATCCCCATAAACTCCCTGCAGAAATGCCTGCTGCCAAGCACAAGGTCGGGAGGGATCACCCTGTCGCGCAGGATTTTCTGTTCATGGTATATGTCATGCAGGAACAGGTTCAGTGCAGTGATCCGCTGTTTCAGCCCGGTTTCTATATGCTCCCATTCTGAAGACGGAATGATTCTCGGGACCAGGTCAAAAGGGAATATTCGTTCGATTCCCTCATCGACACCATACACAGTAAATGTGATCCCCTGGTTTCGGAAAAAAATATTGACTATTTCACGTCGAGCCCTGATATCGTCTATCGAAAAGTCGTTGAAACGCTCCAGCAGCATTCCATAATGCTGCCGGGGTATTCCGCTGTCAGCAATAACCTCATCGAAAAAGCGCTGTTCATCGGCATTATAATGATCAAAAAGGCTTGCCATGGCAGAAATGTTCTTGAAAAAAGACTGTCTTCAAAAATTAATACCTGAATAATTTAAATTTTAATCATTTATTCCTAATAAATTAATTTGGTTTGGGAATTAAATACGTAATTAATGTCTTTGAGCTATGCCTGCGGAGGAATGGTGGCAGATTTGTGCCCCAGTTGTCGTAGCTCCATCACGGTCTCCTTTTTGAGTAGGGATTAACGATTGTTGATCGTTATCGGATTCAAGTTTGTGATTTCGATATGTTTTTGTTTATATTTTGCGCACTTGATGGAAGCCGCACCGGCAAGGTTATGGTGGCTGGTTTCTCGAATTCAACGTCAAACAACATCTCATGGATCAAACGTTGAGTGATTTTGGTACCGTATTCGTGTTCCTCCTTCTTGGTACCGTTTTCGTGGTTGGGGGTTACCTCACTGCCCGCCTTTTACGCCCCAGCCGTCCAAACCCGGAAAAACTTTCAACCTACGAATGCGGCGAAGAAGTTGTAGGGTCAGCCTGGGTCAAGTTCAATATCCGTTTTTATGTCGTTGCCCTCATCTTCATCATTTTCGATGTTGAGGTGGTTTTTCTCTTTCCCTGGGCTACGGTCTTCAAGCAGCTTGGTGAATTCGCCCTTATAGAGGCAATGGTGTTTGCCTTTATTCTCATTGTTGGCCTGGCTTATGCATGGGTCAAGGGGGATCTTGACTGGGTACGTCCCCAGCCTAATGTTCCAAGGATGCCGGATCCGGACGACCGGCAGAGCTGATCGGGCGATACACTTCTCAACCAAAACTTGATTTTCGCTATGGGTTTACTGGATGCAAAGGTATCAGGGGAGAACGTATTGGTTACCTCTGTCGATAACGTCCTGAACTGGGCGAGGCTCTCTTCGCTCTGGCCTATGGGGTTCGGTCTTGCTTGCTGCGCTATCGAGATGATGGCGACCAATGCATCTAATTACGACCTCGAGCGATTCGGTATTTTTCCACGTTCCTCACCCCGCCAGTCCGATCTTATGATCGTTGCTGGCACGGTAACCATGAAAATGGCTGAACGAGTTATCAGGCTCTACGAGCAGATGCCCGAGCCACGGTATGTGCTTTCCATGGGGAGTTGCTCCAACTGTGGTGGCCCCTACTGGAACCACGGATACCATGTGCTTAAAGGTGTGGACCGTGTTATTCCTGTGGACGTGTACGTGCCTGGCTGTCCTCCACGTCCGGAGGCGCTGATCGGTGGGCTGATGAAGATCCAGGAACTCATCCGTATGGAGGGGATCGGGTTGTCGAGGGAGGAGGCTCTTAAAAAGCTCGAGGAAGCACCTGTTGATCCCGGTATATATATAGATCGGGAGCATAAAAAGGTTACAGCATCATAATCGCAATCACTAACGAGGAACCCCAACAGGAGAGTTATGGAAGAAACTCCTCAAGTTAAGGAATTGTCTGGAGAAGCCAGGGCAGCTGCAGCGGCTTACGAAATCATCAGCGAGAAGTTCGGTGATGCCATTACACCCCTGGACGCAAATCCTACCATGCCGTTCTTCGAAGTGACGGATGCAGAGCGCTGGCTGGAAATTGCGCTCTTTATGCGTGATAATCCGCATCTCCGCTTTACCTACCTTGCCTGCCTTTCCGGTATGGATTACCCTGACGAAGGAAAACTTGGTATTGTCTGCAACCTGGAATCACTGGGCGAGCATGACCACCGTCTTGCCGTCAAGGTCCGTTGTGACAGAGATAATGCGGTCATTCCAACCGTGGCTCGAGTGTGGAAAACTGCTGAATGGCATGAGAGAGAGGCATACGATATGTACGGGATAACATTTTCCAACCATCCGGATCTTCGCAGAATACTCTGCCCTGAAGACTGGGAAGGGTGGCCGCTGAGGAAGGATTACAAGGTACAGGAGTCATATCACGGCATACAGGTGCCGTACTAACCAGTTTCGCTTTAAGGAACAAGGAACAACGCAAGCATGCAGGAGTTACCAAAAGCAGAACACCGCTCTGTGAGGGTTACACCGAACGGGAAGAACCGGGTGGTGATTGAAAAAGATCTTTCCAGCGAGGAGATGATCCTGAATATGGGCCCCCAGCACCCTTCTACGCATGGTGTGCTTCGCCTGGAGTGTAAAACAGATGGCGAGGTGGTTGTTGAAGCCGAACCGTACCTTGGCTATCTGCACCGCTGTTTTGAAAAACATGCGGAGATGGTGGATTACCCCGGCATCGTACCTTTTGTTGACCGCATGGACTACCTGGCGGCAATGAACAGCGAGTTTGCGTATTGCATCGCTGTTGAAAAGCTGCTTGATATAGAGATTCCGAGGCGAGTCGAATTTCTCCGCGTGATTGTCGCGGAACTCAATCGTATTGCATCTCACCTGGTGGCTATCGGCACCTACGCTATCGACCTTGGCGCCTTTACTCCATTCCTGTTCTGTTTCCGCGATCGTGAACATATCATGAGCTTGCTGGAATGGGCTTCGGGAGCGAGGATGCTCTACAACTATATCTGGATAGGCGGGGCGAGTTATGATTTCCCCAAGGGAATGCAGAAGAGGATTGATGAATTCGTGACCTATTTCAGGCCAAAGGCCCTTGAGCTTCAGCGTCTCCTGACAGAAAACGAGATTTTTGTCAAGCGCACTAAAGGGATCGGCATGATGCCGGCAGACGTGGCTGTGAACTATGGCTGGTCGGGCCCGATGCTTCGCGGTTCTGGCGTGGAATGGGACTTGAGGCGTAACGACCCCTATTCGATCTATCCTGAACTGGATTTCAAGGTATGCGTTCCTGACGGGAAACACTCGGAGATTGGCGACAGCCTTTCGCGTCACCTGGTCAGGGCTTACGAGATGGAGGAGAGCCTCAATATTATCGAGCAGTGTCTCGACAAGATGCCTGCCGCTGAAGAGGGTTTCAATCCGAGGGCTGCTATTCCCAAGCGCATTCGCCCGAAAGCCGGTGAAGTATACGGACGAGCGGAAAATCCTCGAGGAGAGCTGGGATTCTACATCGTCAGCGACGGCAAGTCAACGAAACCGGTTCGCTGTAAGGCCCGTTCATCCTGTTTTGTTAACCTGTCGGCCATGAAGGAGATGTCCATGGGGCAGCTTATCCCTGACCTGGTTGCCATTATTGGCAGTATAGATATCGTGCTTGGGGAGGTTGACCGATGATGTTGTCTAACCATTTTCCGATTCCTATGAGTATGAGCCTCAACAGTTGGTCGGATGCCTTGTCTCAGTGGCATCTTTTCGGCCTTCCGCTCGGACTTGTCGTGATTGCGGCGATTCCCCTTGTTTTCATCGCTCTTTATGCCCTTACCTATGGTGTATACGGTGAACGCAAGATTTCTGCCTTCATGCAGGACAGGCTCGGGCCTATGGAGGTTGGTAAGTGGGGTATACTGCAGACACTGGCAGATATCCTCAAGCTTCTCCAGAAAGAGGATATTGTCAATACCAATGCAGATAAGTTCCTTTTCGTTATCGGGCCGGGTATTCTATTCGTTGGATCGTTCATGGCTTTTGCCGTACTGCCTTTCGGACCAGCCTTTATTGGTGCTGATCTCAATGTCGGTTTGTTCTACGCAATAGGTATTGTTGCCCTCGAAGTGGTCGGTATCCTTGCGGCTGGATGGGGATCGAACAACAAGTGGGCGCTTTACGGCGCAATCAGGAGCGTTGCCCAGATTGTCAGTTACGAGATTCCGGCAGCTATCGCTATCCTCTGCGGTGCCATGATGGCCGGTACGCTCAGCATGCAGCAGTTCAGCATTCTCCAGCAGGGAGAGTATGGGTTTCTCCATTTCTTCCTCTTCCAGAACCCCATCGCATGGCTGCCTTTCCTAATCTATTTTATTGCTTCACTCGCTGAAACCAATCGTGCCCCGTTCGATATTCCTGAAGCTGAATCTGAGCTGGTTGCCGGTTATTTCACTGAATACAGCGGGATGAAATTCGCCGTGATCTTCCTTGCAGAGTATGGCAGTATGTTCATGGTGTCGGCTATTATCTCGGTAGTGTTTCTTGGAGGCTGGAGCTCACCGCTACCCAATATCGGTAGTTTTGCATTGAATGACTGGACTACAGGTCCGGTATGGGGTGCAGCGTGGATAGTTCTTAAGGGGTTCTTCTTTATTTTCCTGCAGATGTGGTTGCGCTGGACGCTTCCAAGGCTCAGGGTCGACCAGCTGATGTACGTGTGCTGGAAGGTGTTGACTCCGTTCGCCTTTGTCGCGTTCGTTCTTACTGCTGTATGGGAAATTTACATGAAATGAGATTGAACGATTATGAGTGAGTATTTCCGGAACATAGCTTCAAGTACCAGCACCATCCTGACCGGCATGGGCATTACGCTCAAGCATTTCTTCAATGCGGTCAAACGCAAGGGCGATGCAGGTATTGAGGAGAGTGGTTATTTCGGCCAGGTTGACGGACTTGTAACCCTTCAGTATCCACGTGAGGCCATGCCGACGCCGGACAATGCCCGCTACCGTTTGCACAATGATATCGATGACTGTATAGGGTGTGGCCAGTGTGTGAGGGCTTGTCCTATCGAGTGTATTACCATGGAGACCATCAAGGTGACCAAGGCTGACCTTGAGACCTGCGGCAAGACTTCGGGAGGGCAGCAGAAGCGTTTCTGGATACCTGTTTTTGATATCGATATAGCCAAATGCATGACCTGTGGTATATGTGTGAGCGTCTGCCCGACAGAGTGCCTTACCCATACAAAGGTGAGTGACTTTACCGAGTTCAATCGTGAGAACATGATATACCATTTCGGTAACCTCAGCCGCATCGAGGCAGACCTGATGCGCAAGAAAGCCGAAGAGGAGAAGAAAGCAGCGCCAGCAAAGCCTGCGCCTAAGGCTAAACCGGCGCCAAAACCCAAGCCGGCCCAGCAACCAAACGCAAGCAGCAACAATGAATGACCTGACCTACACCATCATTTTCTACCTGTTTGCCGCGATAACGGTGTTCTCTGCAGCGTTCGTGGTTTTTTCCAGGAACATCATCTATTCAGCATTCTCGCTGCTGTTTACCTTTTTCGGCGCAGCGGCACTCTATGTGTTTCTTTCTGCCGATTTTATTGCCGTGACACAGGTTGTTGTCTATGTGGGAGGCATTCTTGTGCTACTCCTGTTCGGTGTCATGTTTACCAATAAAGTTATGGGCAGCCGTCTCATGACAGATGTGCAGAACCTGCTTCCAGGTATCATTATCCTTGTGGCTGCTGCAGGAGGCCTGATCTATGTTTTCGGTGTGCAGGCGGACTGGTATACTGCGGGCATGCTCAGTGGCAGTGTAGTAGAGCGGATCGGTGTGGAAACCATGTCGCGGTACATACTGCCGTTTGAAATGGCTTCCATTCTGCTGCTGCTTGCACTGATAGGCGCGGCGTTTCTTGCCAGGTTTGACAAACCGCATAACAACGAACGTTAAGGACTCATTTCATGGATGCATTTACACACATAGGGCTTACCCATTATCTCGTTATTTCAGCCATGCTTTTTGCATTCGGGTTGTTTGCGGTGGTGACGAGGAAAAATGCCATCGTCATCCTGATGGGGGTTGAATTGATGCTCAATGCAGCTAACATCAATTTCCTCGCGTTTTCGAAGTATAACGGGGGAATGGAAGGGGTTATGTTCAGCCTCTTCGTTATCGTACTGGCAGCGGCGGAAGCTGCCATCGCATTGGCGATCGTCATCAATATCTACAAGACTTTCAATACGGTAGACGTTTCAAGCATCGACTCCATGAAGGAGTGATTCAAAACAAAGAGATATGCACAGTTTTATTCAGTTATCCATTCTCGTTCTGCTGCTTCCGCTGCTGTCGTTTGTCCTCCTGATTTTCTTCAACAGGCGGCTGCCGCGTGGAGGTGACTTTATCGGTGTCGGACTGCTAGGAGCTACCTTCTCGATTGCAGCCTATATGTTTTGGCAGGTTGTTGTCGTGGCCTACGACCCTGCATTCAGGCTTGCCTGGGATTTCACCTGGATAGATTTTGGCAATGTACCCGGAGTCGGTCCACTCGAGATAAAGATGGGGATCATGATTGACAACCTTACCGTCATCATGCTTGCCATGGTCACCCTCATCAGCTTCCTGGTGCATCTCTACTCTACCGGTTATATGCATGGCGAAACCTATTATGGCAGGTTTTTTGCATACCTCGGTATCTTTACGTTTTCGATGCTTGGCATCGTGTTGTCGGACAATCTCTTTTCCATCTACATCTTCTGGGAGCTGGTCGGACTCTCATCCTACCTGCTGATCGGGTTCTATTTCCATAAAGACAGTGCTGCAGATGCCCAGAAAAAAGCATTCCTGACTAACCGTATCGGTGATATTGGCATGTGGCTCGGTATCCTGATCCTCTATTCGCAGTTCCATACGTTTGGGTACGAAGAGATCTTCGAGCATATCAGGGTAGGTGAGTTTCACATGTCGCAGGCATGGCTGACTGCTGCTGGTATACTGCTCTTCATGGGATGTGTCGGTAAATCCGCACAGTTCCCCCTACATGTATGGCTGCCTGATGCTATGGAAGGTCCTACTCCAGTATCGGCACTTATTCATGCGGCTACCATGGTTGCTGCAGGTGTCTATTTTGTTGGTAGGATTTTCCCGATCCTTACCCCGGATGCCTTGATGGTTATCGCTTTTGTCGGTGCCGTTACAGCCTTTATGGCAGCAACGATTGCCATTACCCAGCACGATATCAAACGTGTGCTTGCCTATTCGACGGTTTCCCAGCTTGGCTACATGGTGCTCGGCCTCGGGGTAGGGGCATATTCTGCCGGTCTGTTCCATCTTCTGACTCATGCATTCTTCAAGGCATGTCTCTTCCTTGGTTCTGGTGCGATTATCCACGCCATGCACCATGAGCAGGATATGCGCTGGATGGGTGGCCTGTGGAAAAAGATGCCTTGGACCTTTGCAACCTTCACAATCGCAACCCTCGCTCTTGCCGGCCTGCCGCTTAGCAGTGGGTTCATGAGTAAGGATGCGATTCTTGCCGGAGCGCTTGGGTATGCTGAGGTTGAAGGGGGCGGTCTTTTCTACCTGATTCCCGTGCTCGGCTTCTTTTCAGCCATGCTTACGGCGTTTTACATGGGCCGCCAGGTCTGGCTGGTCTTTTTCGGACAGAGCCGTACGCATCTCAAACCGGCTGATCCTCATCATCATGACGATCACGCTCATGATGGGCACCATGAAGTGCACGAGGTGGCCTGGAACATGAGATTGCCGCTTGTCATACTTGCGACACTGTCAGTGTTTGCCGTGTACTCACCTGATCCGCTCGATGGCGCCAAGGGGTGGTTCATGCATCTTGTACAGACTCCGCAGACGGCTGTGACCGCTGCTGTTGCTCCAGGAGCTCCCGAAGAAGAGCAAGACGTTCATCATGAACCGGCAAACCATGCTGAAACTGCTCCTCTTCATGCTGAAGTTTCAGGTTTGCTTGCTGAGGCGGAGGTGCATACCGATGCTCTCCACATGAGTGATGCTGAACATCACGCGGTGGATACCGGGGCGGATCATGCTCAGCACGATGTCCATGGCGAACATGGTGCAGATGATGCTCACCATGGCCCGACATTCGACGATCCTCGCCAGGCCGCCATTGCTCATGCAGCTCATGCCAACCATGACAATGCAATTACCTATTCGAGCATTATGGTTGCTTCAGGTATTACCCTTGCGCTAATCGTCTATGTTTTCGGTTTCATAAATCCCGAAAAAACAGCACAGCGCATACGTCCCCTGTACCTCTACTCGTTCAACAAGTGGTACTGGGATGAAATATACAATGCCACCGTTATCAAGGGCTCTCTCCTTCTGGCTCGCATTCTCTCCTGGTTCGATAGCAATATCATTGACGGTATTGTCAATGGTGTGGGAGCTCTTGTACGCCGAATTGGAAGGATGAGTGGTAATATCGACCGGTATATCGTGGATGGCGCAGTCAACTTTACGGCGTTTTTCGTCCAGTCATCGGGTGCGATACTGAAAAAAGTCCAGACAGGAAAGGTCCAGACGTATGTGGCGATGGTTCTGCTTGCAGTGACAGCCTATGTTATTTATTACATTCTGCAGCTGCAGCCCTGAACCCGAAGGTTTTATTTAATCTGAAACAAACAGAAAACAGACGATGCTGAGTTTAATTGTTTTTCTGCCTATTATTGCCGGCCTGGTTATCGTAGCGCTTCCTGCGTCGCAGAAGCAGCTCATCAGGCTTGTTACGCTGCTTGCCGCAGTAGTCCAGGGCGTGCTTGCTGTCCTTATCTGGCAAGGCTATGATCCGTCCCTTCCCGGGATTACCGCAGCTGCAGACGGGAGTCTCCAGGGTGCGTTCCAGTTTGTCGAGCGCATGAACTGGATCACTCTTGACCTCGGGAGTCTTGGGACGCTCAACATCGAGTATTTCCTCGGGGTTGACGGCCTTTCTATCACGATGGTCATCCTGACAGCCTTGATCTCAATTATCGGGGTGCTGTCCAGCTGGCCTATCAAGAAGCAGGTTAAAGGGTATTTTATCCTCTACAACCTGCTTTCCACTGCAATGATGGGCTGTTTTGTGGCTCTCGACTTTTTCCTTTTCTACGTGTTCTGGGAGCTCATGCTGTTGCCGATGTATTTCCTTATCGGTATCTGGGGCGGTCCGAACAGGGAGTACGCTGCGATCAAGTTCTTCCTCTATACCCTGTTTGGCTCGGTGTTCATGCTGCTTGTCATGATCGGCCTCTACTTCAGCGTGATCGATCCTTCTACCGGTCAGAACACCTTCAGCCTCGTCGCCATGGCTGACCAGTCAAACTATATACCGGGATCCATTTTCAGTCCAGAAAGCGTGATGTGGAGATACGCTGCATTTATCGTCCTTTTCATCGGTTTTGCTATCAAGGTGCCGATGTTTCCGTTCCATACCTGGCTTCCGGATGCTCACGTCGAGGCGCCGACACCTATATCCGTTATTCTTGCCGGTGTGCTTCTGAAACTTGGAACCTACGGGATGATGAGAATCAATTTCCCGCTGTTCCCTGAAGTGTTCCAGGCGTCGCTTTACGTTATCGGGGTGTTTGGTGCAATCAACATCATATACGGTGCGTTCTGCGCACTTGCACAGCTGGATCTCAAGAAGATGGTTGCTTACTCTTCCATCAGCCATATGGGTTATGTTCTGCTCGGGCTTGCCGCAGCCAACAGTGAGGGGATGACCGGTGCCCTGTACCAGATGTTCAACCATGGAACCATCACTGCGATGCTCTTCCTTCTTGTTGGTGTTATTTACGATCGAGCCCATACCAGGGAGATCGAGAAATTCGGAGGTCTTGCTACCTATATGCCAGTCTATGCCGGACTTGTTACCGTGGCGTGGTTCGCTTCGCTTGGTCTGCCAGGTCTTTCAGGGTTCATTTCCGAGGCATTTGTTTTTGTTGGCGCCTTCAGTTCTGAAGTGACTCGCAATATTGCTATAGTATCTGTGCTTGGTATCGTTTTTGGTGCAGCCTACCTGCTCTGGTCGCTGCAGCGGATGTTCCTGGGCAAACGTCGTCCCGATGCTGTATATGAACTGCATAAGGGTGCTGACGGACAGGAACGCATCCATTTCCATGACTGGAAAGGAAAGCTTGATCTGGATGCCAGGGAGTTGGCCATGCTGGTACCCCTGACCATCATCATCATAGTGCTCGGTGTCTATCCAATGCCGGTTATGGGACTCATGACAACCAGCATCAACAAGCTTGTCGAGGTGCTTTCACCGGTACTCATGACTGCTGTCCACTGATGGCGGTCATGACCTTGAAGTTGAACAAGATTAAACGATAGAACGATATGTACGAGCTCCCAACAGGTGCTGAAATACAGGGGATCATCACCACGATCAAGTCCGGCGCCCTTCATTTTCTGCCGGAGATATGGCTTTCGGGACTTTTCCTGCTCCTGATCCTCGCAGATCTTGTGTTGCGCCCGAAATCGCATCACGTGTTTTCTCTCATGTCGCTTGCCGGACTAGCCGGATCGCTGTGGTTTATCTTCCAGCAGCATGCCATGACCGGGAATTCCGTTTTTTTCGGCATGTATGTCGTTGATGAGTTCTCGCTCTTTTTCAAGTACTTCTTCGTGGTTTCAGCTATACTTACCGTTATGCTTTCCATGCCCTCAAATGAACTCAATGAGCGGTGTGCAAGCCTTGGTGAGTATTATGCACTGGTTGTAGGCATGGTGATCGGTATGATCATGATGGCATCGTCTACAGACCTGCTCATGATTTTCCTCTCTATGGAGCTTGTGAGCTTTTCCGCCTATGTTCTTACAGGTTACCTCAAGCGCGAACGACGTTCGACCGAGGCTGCATTGAAATACCTTGTCTACGGGGCTGTATCTTCAGCCATGCTTCTCTATGGGTTCAGTATTCTTTATGGTCTTACCGGGACTACAGCCATTGCGGAGATCAGCAGTGTGCTCATGGAGCGTGGGTATGATCCACTCACCATGATGGTTGCAACCGTACTGATCATCACTGGTATCGGTTACAAGATTGGTGCTGTACCATTTCATTTCTGGAGCCCGGATGTGTATGAAGGTGCACCGTTGCCGGTAACCGCCTATCTTTCCGTGGCCTCGAAGGCAGCCGGCTTTGCCCTCCTTGTCAGGTTCTTTTACGTTGCGGTTCCGCATGTACAGGGCGGTGAGGCGTTCACCCCTGGGATGGACTGGGTCACGATTCTGATGATTCTTGCAGTTGCGTCGATGATCTACGGTAACGTGGTGGCCCTGTGGCAGACTAATGTCAAGAGAATACTTGCTTACTCATCCATCGCGCATGCCGGGTACGCTCTGCTTGGCATCATCGTTATGGATGACCTTGGTACACAGGCAACGCTGTTTTATCTCCTGTCATACCTGCTTATGAACTTCGGGGCGTTCCTGGTTGCTATCCTCATAGCCAATAAGACCGGTAGTGAATACATCGATGAGTACAGAGGGCTTGGTCGCAGGATGCCTCTTGCCGGGGCGGCAATGACTGTGTTCCTGATTTCGCTTGTAGGACTTCCTCCTACAGTAGGATTCATCGGTAAGCTCATGATTTTCTCTGCCTTGCTGGCAAAGGGGTCAGTGTTTGTCTGGCTGGCCTTGATCGGTATCCTGACCAGTGTCATATCGCTGTACTACTACATGTTGATTCCTCTTAACATGTACCTTCGTGAATCGCATAAACAGCTTCCCGATAGCATGCCTTCTCCGTTTCTTCCCCAGATGGTGACTGCTGCGCTGATGATCCTGACTATTTATTTCGGGATATTCTTTACGCCTCTATCAGATTTCGCTAAGTATGCAGTTGCGCTTTTTGCCAACCAGCTGTACTGAGGCACCATCAGCCAGACATTCCAGTTGACACGAACCCCCTTCAGGTTGCATTGACCCGAAGGGGGTTTTTCAGTGCCTGACTTGGCCTTGTGGTAGGGGAGCTTTATTGAGCCTGTTCAGCGGCTTTTTTTTCAATAAGCCGGGGAGGCGTATCAGAAAGTTTTTCCCGGATGAGGGCAACAAGGAATGCGGAGGCCGGTATGGCTATAAGGATCCCGGAAATTCCGAAAAAATAGCCGAAGGTGAAAATTGAGAGAAACAGCACGATCGGGTTGAGGCGTACCTTTCCGCCAACGATTTTCGGTACCATGAAAAGAATCTCCAGAGCTTGAATGGAGAGGTAGGTGAGCCCTGCCCAGAGGAACTGTTCACCAGGGTTTCCGCCAAGGGAGACAACAAGGGAGGTAAGGGCTATAGCCGTAGTAATCCCAATGTAAGGGATCCAGAGAGCCATCCCCGAGAGTATACCGAGCAACAGGGCGTAGTTTATGCCGATAATTGAAAAGGCCGTCGAGTAGAGGGTCATCTCTATGAGCATGACGATCAGCTGCCCCCTGATGTACTGGTTGAAAATTTCACCGGCCATGGGTACATATTTCCTGATATCGGTGGAGGCATGTTTTCCTATGACGTCCGACACGGTATCGGAAAACCTGTCGAAATCGTTCAGGAACCAGAAGGTCAGGAAGGGGAGGAGTATAATGGTGGTTATCGCCGTGACTACCTTTGGTATGCTCTTGAGCAGGGTTTGCGTGAAATTGGTAGCCAGCAAGCCCATATTGCTGAACTGCATGTTGATCGAGGCAATGATCTGCTGCTTGAAGTTTTCTACGTCCAGTGCAAGCCATGAAAAGATTTCAAAGCTGAATACCCAATCGACAAACCGCTGAAGATATTCGGGGATGAAGGGGACAAGCTCGGCAAAGGCCGTGATCTGCCGTGAAATTTCCGGGGTCAGCAGGATGATGACCAGCGCTATACCTCCCACTCCGAAGAATGTGATAATCAGGGCGGAAAGGAGCCTGGGGATTTTCCAGCCCACAAGCATGTTCATCAGAGGTTCGAACAGGAAGGCGAGCACAAGGGCGATGATGAACGGTGTAAGCAGGCCAGAAAGTTCAGTGAAGGCCCATATGCCGAACATCAACGTCAGACCCCAGAAAAAACGATCTATGTACGGGTTTTTCCGGAGCGGCTGGATGAGGAATACCGCTATGATGTATATCAGAATGGGGGAGAGTGCCGTGTGTACTTCGTATCCCAGCCAGAGTGCCGCAACTCCAGTGAGTGCGGCAAGCAGTGTATAGCTGGCGGGTTGATGCTGCATTAATGCCCTCCCTTATGAAAACTGTTATGACCTGTTGTGAATCAGCCTGAGAAATTCGCTGCGGGTCGATTCCGAACTGAGAAACTCTCCTGACATTGCAGAGGTCGTGGTCGTGGAATTCTGTTTCTCAACGCCCCTCATCACCATGCACATGTGCTTGGCTTCAATAACTACCCCTACACCTTTAGGGTTCAGTACGTCGACTATGGCGTCCCTGATCTGCTGGGTCAGGCGTTCCTGTACCTGCAGACGCCTGGCATAGACTTCCACCACCCTGGCAATTTTCGATAGTCCTACAATCTTCCCGTCTGGAATATAGGCAACATGTGCCTTGCCGAAAAACGGCAGCATATGATGTTCGCACATGGAAAAAAGCTCGATATCCTTTACCAGGACCATTTCATCGTACGATTCCGTGAACATCGCCTTGCGCAGGAGTTCCTCGGGATCCTGGCGATACCCTTTGGTAAGGAATCTGAGTGATTTTGCAACCCTTTCAGGAGTTTTGAGGAGTCCTTCCCGTTCGGGATCTTCTCCAAGGCCTTCAAGAAGTGTGGTGACAGCTTCTGAAAGCTGTTCAACTATGTGGTTTTCTGTAGTGTCCATTGTGTCTAAGCATTCGTCATCCGAACATGCATTGAAGTTGCTTATGGATGTCATGGTGTTATTCTCCAAGATACCTGACTGAGTTTTTTCGTGTTTCATTGATTCTGACTTCATGAAGGGTAAGGTTCTTATTGGGATGTTCTGCCAAGGCGTCAGCAAGGATGTCCCATACCGTTACAGCAAGGATTTCTGTGCTTGGTACTGTATTGTCGAGCTCTGCTACATCGTAGTTCAGATGCTTGTGGTCGAACCGTTCCGTTACCTCTTTTTCAAGGATCGCCTTAAGCTCCTTGAGATCCATAAGAAAGCCGGTTTGCCGGTCCACCATGCCGCTCACAGTGATTTCCGCCTCGTAATTATGGCCGTGGCCGTACAGGTTCGAGCATGAGCCGTACATCTTCAGGTTCTTTTCCTCACTGAATTCCGGGTTGAAAAGCCTGTGGGCCGCATTGAACTCCACTGTACGTGTAACGTATACCTTTCTTGGTGTTGTTAAAATGTCGTTCATGGTGAAAAATTGGTGCGGTAATATACGGTAGTATAGTCGAAAAATCCTGTCTTCACGTTTGCTAACGAGCCTCTCGGGCTATAAGTTTCAGTTGGCTCTATGAATGAAATACAAGAAAACCCGAAATACATTATGGCAGGAAAGACATTCGAGCAGTTGATCAGCGAAAGCAGTGTGCCGGTGTTTGTTGATTTTTATGCGGACTGGTGTGCCCCGTGCCGTAGCCTGGCCCCTTCGGTCAAGCGCCTGGCAGAAGAGTTCAGCGGCAGGCTGACGGTTGTCAAGATCAATGTGGATCGGCAACCAGCCGTGGCATCACGCTACCAGGTGCAGGGCATACCTGCCCTGATGGTGTTCAACAGGGGCAGTGTTGTGTGGCGGAGCTCCGGTGCTATGCCTTACGACCAGCTGCGGGCAGAAGTATCAGGAGTTCTTGGCCCCCTCTGAGCCGAGGCGCCGGAACTCTTGATCAAGGTTCTCGATATAGCGCTTTACCATGCTTTCGAATTCATAGCGGATCAGGGGGGCAAGCAGGAATTCGAGAAAACCAGGGAACTCCACGGTGAGAGTGCCTTTTGAGCGGAGTGTCACCCGGGAGTTTTTTCCGTCTTCAGGCGTGATGTGCCAGCTGCCTTCAACCATTGCATTGTCTCCATCTTCGCTGCACGGTTTCCAGGTAACGGTTAGCTGCTCCGGGTCACTTGCATACTGACAGGTGTAAAAGGTTTGCTGCAGCACATGGTCACCGATGGCTATTTTTTCCATGACCCAGTGCCAGACCCCGTTGCCCCGTCCTTCGAGTCGTTCGACTTTCGGGAAAAATGAGCCTGATCGGGCCACATCTGCCAGCAGGGAATAGACCTCCCGGGTGTCGAGGGTGGTTGTTATCGAACGTTCAAATTCTATACCTACAGTGAATGACATCTCGGTTCTCCGGTAGTTTTCACTTTTTGTATCTTTCAAATTTAAACAATTACAACACCTTTGCATCATGAGACTGTTTTCTTCCGGCATCGTTCTGTCGTTTGCGCTGCTTGTTCTGTTCGCGTTTTCCTCATGTTCTTCTTCACCTTCCGGGCCGGAGGCAGCTGCTCCGGTTGTCGATATTGACGGTAACGAGTACCGGACTGTCCGGATCGGTGACCAGGTCTGGATGGCTGAAAACCTCCGCGTCGAACATTACCGTAACGGCGACCCGATCGATGAAGTGACCGGGCTTGACGAGTGGGTTGCACTTGAGTCCGGAGCCCGCTGCATGTACGATAACGATCCCGCAAAGGGAGAGGAGTTTGGTTACCTCTATAACTGGTATGCTGTCGAGGATCCCCGAGGCCTTGCTCCCGAAGGGTGGAGGATACCCACAGAAGAGGACTGGAGGGCTCTGGAAACCTACCTGGGTATGAACCCCGATGCAGCAGCCGATGTCGAGTTCCGGGGCGGAGAGCAGCTTGTGGGTGACAAGCTCAAGGCAGGGGGTAGCAATGAAACCGGTTTCAGCGCTTTGCACGGAGGCTACAGGGATAATGACGGGCCGTTTTGTTTCTTTGGCAAGTACGGAGCTTTCTGGACTGCCACGCCTAACGATGAAGCCAATCGTGTCTGGTTCCGCGGCATGACCACCAACGAGCCTGGAGTTTACCGGTTCAGCTTCAACCGCAAGTGCGGCTTTTCCGTGCGCTGTGTTCGGGATGCCGAGTAATTCCTGAACCTGGCAGCTGTTTATTCCAGCCCCTCCTGGCAGGTTTTTTTCCTGCCAGGAGGGGCTTTTTTTTGTAGTGGTCTCGAAAAAAAGTACGAGCCAGAAAAAAGTATATGTGCAGCTATTTTATGTATTGTATATATATTTATTTTATAAAAGGTTATGCTTTTAATAGCATCAACACCTGTTCCTTTTTCCTGTTCATACCACCATAAAAAGGAGGCATTCCATGTCCATGAACGCTGTCGACAACGCTACAAGGCTGGATGAAATCGGTTTTCCCGAGTTTACCGCTAGCCTGATCAATTCAACCTTCGATGCGCTTATTGCTGCCAATGTTCGCCAGATGGCAGCGTATGCAGACCTGGTTAAAACACTTGGCCAGACGCTTTCGGAGTATATTAATAACACCAAGGATAGTATATCGGGTGAAGAGGTTCTCAGCTTCCTCGAGCGCGTACTGCCAGCCTATGAGGAAGGGCAGACAACGAAGGTTGTCAAGGGTGGAACTCTCAATGCAGAAGAAGCTGGAGTGCTTACCAGGGAGCTCGCACTGCCTGAAGATGCAACCCAGGAGTCGCTGGTGGTCAATGCCGGTGAGGTGAACCAGTCGGTTCTCGACTCGATTGTTGAAGCCGTTGCTCTTCGCCTTGCCTGTAACAAGTATCTTCTTCTCAAGGAAATGGTTGCACAAGGCCTTCTTCGGCTTGTTGTCGAGAATGGGGTGATTGAAACCAGGCTGAACTTTTCGACTTGGGAGTACAGTTCCTCTTCGAGGAAGACTACCGATTATTCCCGTAACAAATCCTCGCGTACAAAGTACAGTTCGGGTGGAATTATCCAGAGCATCATTTCAGGCCCTTCGGTAAGTCGTAAGTCTTCATCATCGTTGCGTGTCAAGACAGCTACAGAAAAGGATTATGCTTCCGGTGGTACCAACATCAATATTTTCGGCGGCGTGCGCATCAACTTCAAAACGGACTATCTGCCACTTGCAGATTAAGCAATAGCTTATGAGTACTCAGAAAATCAAGGACCTGGGCCTGGCGGAATTTGTCGCCGGGCTCATCTCCGAAACATTCGAGGCGGTTTCAGCTTCCCTGGAAGAGCAAGTTCGTCGTGAAGCAGAGATGAGAAGCGCGGCTGTGATGCTCCCTGCGGAATTTCTTGATCGCTATAGTACGCCGGATGAGCGTGATGCGGTTGCCAGGGAAATAAGCATGGATTTGTTTGGCAACCTTCTGGAGGAGGGCAGTCCGTACCAGCCTCGGAGAGAAAACCAGCAGGAAACCCCTGCCCTCAGTGATAAGCTTGGGCTTGAGCTCAAGGAGCGGACAGGGTTCCAGAAAAAACAGGGAGGTGGAGGCTGGGTGCTGACCGAAGCTGGTGCAATAGCCGTTCGGGGAGCTATCCTCGAGCGTTTTGCAACCAGTCAGCAGGATACCATACTCCAGGTGCTCAACAAGGGGGTACCGCGTATTGTCGTGGATTCCGGACGTATCCTCTCAAAGGTTTCTTTCAGCCTCCTTGAGGAACAGGAGGTTGGCAGTTCGCCTGCATCCGCTTCGGCACCGGTAGCGGCATCTCTTCTTTCGAAACGGACTGCCGTACTCAATCGGCTTGGTACGGCCAGAACCAACCTTGTCATGCCTTCTGTTCAGTTCCGCGTCAAGCAAGCTGATGAAGAAGCACCCCAGTCATCGAAGACAGATCTGTATGGTGAAGTCGAAATCCATTTCAGGACGGTGAGCTGATGGCTGAAGAACGGGAAGTGGGGCGGTCTTTGAGGGAGTTCACCCGGCAGCTTTATGCAGAAACCGCTGTAGTTGTCGAAACGCTTTTTACCGATGCTTCCGACAATGCAGGGTTACACCTTTCTTCTGTCAGGATATGTTGCGGGACCAGCGAGGTCAATTACAATGGAGCCTCTTACCTTCTGCCGGAGAGCACCCCCTGGCTTGCAGAGCTCAGGTTTACTTCCGAACAGTTCACCTCTTCCGATAATACCACTTCAGGAGAAATGTCGCTTGTTGACAGGTCGAGCTGTCTTGTTGCAGACTGGCCATGTTCCTTTCTGCAAGGCGTAGGCTCGAGCTGGTCAGCCAGGCTTGCTGCTGAAGGTGTGCATACGATTGCAGATCTTGCCGGCCTTGGTCATGCCGATGCCGTCGCTGTGGGCCGGCGTCTTCGGAGTAGTCGTATCGTGGAGTTTTTCTACAAAGCCCGGGCAGCCCTTATGCCTTGCCCGGAGCTTCCGGCAAGCGTTCTTGATAGTCGGAAGGTGTTCGATCTGCTTATCATGCCTCCCGAAGAAGTACTGCAAAAGGCCCCGGGTCTGACCATGCTCATGGTGGGGAGGCTTGAGGAATTTCTCGGCACCCTCGTGGCCGTTGTTTCTGACAGTTCGTTGCAGCGCTGTACCCTTGGCCAGCTGCTCGGCCGTTAATACGATTGCTTTCTCCCTTATACCATACCGCTGAAGAAATCTGGCGTGATACCGGCGAGAGATATCTCCGTACTGAACTGTTCAGGGAGCCTTAAGCGCTGCTCGAAATCCATACAGGAATGCGGTGTTATTGATCTTTTCTTTATAACTATATGTTTATATATTATTATAAAGGGTATTTTCGTGTTATGGCCAACCTTGAAGAGCTCACTACCTACCGGAAAGGTTGCACATCACATATGAAGCAAAAGGAGAATATATGGGTTTACAGACAGATACCATTCATGCTGGAGTATCACCAGACAAGGCATACGGGGCGATCATGACTCCTATTTACCAGAGTTCCACGTTTGTGTTCGAGGACATCGGGAAGCACCGTGGATTCGATTACACGCGAAGTGGCAACCCTACGCGACGCGCCCTTGAGGAGAACCTAGCTGCCCTGGAGGGGTGTTCATCGGCAGTAGCTGTGACAACTGGCATGGCCGCTGTTGCAACCGTGATGCACCTGTTCAGGACTGGGGACGAGATTATTTGTACGGATGATTGTTATGGAGGGACTGCACGCCTGATGAAAACTATGGGTGAACAGTTTGGCATCAGCGTCGTGTTTATGAACCTGCGTGATGAACAGGCGGTAGAGGCAGCCATGAGCACGCGTCCAAAGGCAATCTGGATAGAGACGCCATCAAATCCGCTGCTTAACCTGCTCGATATCGAAGCTCTGGCGGAGATTGCCCACAGGCACGATGCCCTGGCTATTGTCGACAACACGTTCCTTTCACCTATGTTCCAGCAGCCGTTCTCATTCGGAGCGGATATCGTGATCCATTCGACCACAAAGTACCTCAACGGACATTCAGATGTAGTGGGTGGTGCTATTCTTTCCAACACTTCCGAGCTCGATGAGCGGATAGGAGCTCTGGTCAATACGCTTGGGACCTGTGCACAGCCATTCGATACCTGGCTTGTCTTGCGAGGTATCAAGACCCTGGTGCCAAGGATGCGTCTCCACGAGCAGAATGCCATGCAGGTTGCTCGATTTCTTGCCGAACACAGTGCAGTCGAGCGGGTGTTCTATCCCGGGCTGGAATCCCATCCGCAGCACGATCTTGCCAGGCGTCAGCAGAAAGGGTTCGGTGGCATGGTGTCATTTGAACTCAAGGGCGGGATAGAGGAGGTCAACAAGGTGCTCCGTTCCACGAAGATTTTTGCACTTGCTGAAAGCCTTGGAGGAGTAGAGTCCCTGATCGAGCATCCGGCAACCATGAGTCATGCGTCCATGGGGGCGGAGCATAGGGCCCTGGCTGGTATCGGTGATGGGGTGATACGCCTATCGATAGGGATAGAGGATAGTGAGGACCTGGTCGCTGATCTCAAGCAGGCGCTTGACAGCGCATTTGCCATGAAGAATTGTTATGTTGCAGGTAACGGGCATCTTTAACGACAATTCTGCAGTCAGCGTATGAGGCTTTCAGGAAAAACCGCCCTTGTCACCGGGGCAGGTGGCGGTATAGGAAGTGCAGTAGCCAGGTGTTTTGCTGCTGAAGGGGCTGCTGTGATTCTCAGCGATAAAACAGAGGAACTATGCGCTCCCATCCTCGATGGGATTCTGCAGGCTGGCGGAACTGCATCAGTTGCTGCTGCCGATATGTTCGATGGTAAAGATATTGTCCGGATTTTTGATGGACTTGAACGCCTGGATATCCTCTGTACCGTTGCCGGAGGGGACTGCCAGCCAATGGTTGATATCTCATCAGTTGATGAGGAGCGTCTCGACATGAACCTCGATCTCAACCTGCGCTCCACGATACTCTGTGCCCGTGAGGCAGCGAGAATCATGAAGGAGCAGCAGAGCGGCAGGATTATTACCATGAGCTCCCTGGCATGGAGGGGTGCGCAGGGTCAGTTGAGTTACTCGGCAGCAAAGGGCGGTATAGCCTCGTTTACGCGTTCGTTGGCCATGGCGCTGGGGCCTTATAACATCACCGCCAACGCCTTGGCTCCGGCACTTGTCGATGTGCCGCTGTTTGAGCAGGTTCTTGGGAAAGATCGCTGGGCCGACATGAAAGCAGAGACGGCTGCAAGGTACCCGTTACAACGTATAGCGACTCCTGAAGATGTTGCCAGGGCTGCGCTGTTTTTCGCTTCAGACGATGCCTCGTTTATCACTGGACAGCTACTGGAAATCTCTGGAGGGGCCCGATTGTAACTGGGAAACAGGGGTTATGTGAACTTGTTCCTGCTTGACAGTTGTGACTGATATGCGTATATAGACAGAGATACCCGTCAAACGGGCCTGGCCAAATCCCTGAATTCAACCCCGTGAAAGTTCTCCACACAGCCGACTGGCAGATAGGCAAGCCCTTTGCGCGCATTGAGGATGCCCGTAAACGTGCGCTGGTGCAGCAGGAGCGTATAGATGCTATCGCTCGCCTTGGTGCCCTGGCCAGGGATGAACAGGCTTCGCTGGTGCTGGTCGCCGGAGACCTGTTTGATTCTCCCACGGCAGACAAGGCAACAGTGTCTGCTGCCTGCAGTGCGATAGGAGGTATTGGCCTGCCTGTTGTGGTGATTCCCGGTAATCACGACCATGCCGGTCCCGGTACAATCTGGAAACAGGATTTTTTCCTTCGTGAACAGTGTGAAATGGCTCCCCTCATGACAGTCCTGCTGGAAAATCAGCCCTTTGAATGCGATGATGCAGTCATCCTTCCCTGTCCGCTGCAGCGCCAGATCGAGTCGCGTGACCTGACGGCCTGGCTGCGTGAGGCGGAGCTGTATGCATCACTGCATCCGGGCAAACCACGGATCGTACTTGCGCATGGGAGCGTTGCAGAGTTCGGTGCTGCAGATGATGAAGACGAACTCTTTTCCGGAGTTTCCGGCAGGCTGGACCTCGATCGCCTGCCCATGGACGAACTTGATTACGTTGCCCTGGGTGACTGGCACGGGACAAAGCAGGTTACTCCAAAAGCCTGGTATAGCGGTACGCATGAAATCGATCGTTTTCCCAGGGGAGAGGCAAACCGGCCGGGGCATGTGTTGCTTGCTACGGTAGAGCGCGGGGGAGTTCCGGATGTGAAGGAGTTTGTGACAGGACGGCTGGGGTGGCAAAGCCTGGAACATCATTTTGCAGATGATCACGGTGTTGAGGAGCTCGAAGCCCTGTTGAGGGAGCATTTCGGTACTCGTGCCGACCAGGACCTTCTGCAGCTTCGCCTGACAGGATCGCTTGGTATCGAGGCAGCTGATGCGCTCGAGCGACTGCTCGATACGTTTTCTTCCCGCCTGCTTCGCCTTAAACTGTATGACGAGGTGGTTACGGCTCCAACCGGTGAAGAGCTTGCAGAGCTTAGCGGGAATTTGTCAGATCCGCTTGTCGCCAAGGTTGCCACAAGGCTTGTTGCTATGCTGTCTTCAGGTGATGAGTCAGCAGAAGTTGCAGCTGCAGCACTTCGTGAGCTTTACAGTGCGGTACAGAGGGAGGGTGGTGATGAAGCTTCTTAAGGCTACTGTGCGCAATTATCGCATACACCGGGACGTAACTGTCGAGTTTGATCCTGAACGAACCTTGATTGGCGGACAGAACGAATCAGGGAAAAGCACGCTTGTTGAGGCGTTGCATCACGCCCTGTTCATGAAAGCCCGCAAAACAGGCCGGGAGCGTGACAAGATGAGTTCCGACAGGTATCCCGGTACTCCTGAGGTGGAACTCAGGTTTTCTGCGAGAGGGTCGGACTGGCACCTGGTGAAGAGTTTCAACAAGGGTCGGAAAGGTGCTGCAAGGCTGACACAGGAGGGAGGACGTACCTGGACCGATGACGAAGCAGAAGCCCGCCTGGCTGAACTCCTGCAGGTTGAGCAGCAGGGAAGGAACGAAAAGGAGCAATGGGCGCACCTGTGGGTCTGGCAGGGGCGGAGTGGTGAGGATCCGTCTGCCGATACGCAGTCCGAACAGCAGCGCCTTATCAGCAGGCTCCAGGAGGGCGGGGGTGCGGTTGCCATGCAGTCCGATACCGATGCACGGGTGATGGATGAGATCGCGCGTTCTTATGCAGAGTATTATACCCAGACAGGCAAGCTGCGGGCAGGATCCGCCCTGCAGCTTGCTGAAGATGCCTGCCAGGCAGCATCGGCAGGCCTCGAGGAGGCTCAACGAACGCTTAAGGATGTTGAAAAAGCGATCAGTGAGTTTGAGGCTGCTGGTCGAACCATCGCCCAGGGTGAGCGTGACCTGGAGGGTTTGCGAAAACAGCAGAAAGAACTCCAGGAGCGCCTCGATACTCTCGGCAGGCTGCGGCATGAGGAGCAGGATTCCCTGCATACCGTTGAAAAAGCAGGTGAGGTATATGCCCGGTGTGAAGAGGCTGACCGCTCCATTACCGGGCTTGAAAAAGAAATAGCTGAGCTTGAACTCCGTAGTGCTCCCGGAGTGCAGGAAGAAATTGTGCTTTCCGGTGTTCTTGGAGAGGCTGAACAGGGACTTTGCGAAGCCCGGAAAGCTGCAGATACCGCAAGGACCTTGCGACGCAATGCATCGTTACAGCTTGAACTTGCGCGTGCTCGCGTGACCCGCTGGAGGGCAGCTGAACAAGTCCGTGAGCTCAAGGCGAAGGTTGATGAGGCTGGTGTTCTTGATGCCAGTTTCAAGGAGCTTCGCCAGAAACTTGGAAGCCTGCCTGAACTCGATGAAGCGCTTCTCGACCGTATGACGGCTTTGCAGGAAAGACATCTGAAGGCACAGGCCGCCCTTGAGGGCATGGCTGCAGAAATCGAGTTGCTGAAGGCAGATACAGATGTCGAGGTTTCCGGCGAACGTATGGTCCCCGGAGGGAGGGCCCGTATTACTGAGCCGGCAGATCTGGTGCTTGGCGATACGGTCCGTGTTCGCATCTATCCCGGTGGAGGCAACAGTCTCACCGTGGCCAGGGAAGAGGTCGCCAGGAGCGAGGAGGAACTTCGGCTGTTACTTGATCGCTTCGCAGTCGAGTCGGTAGCGTCTGCAACAGCACAGCTTCGGCAACGTAATGAGCTTGAGGTGAGTGCCAAAAGGGTACAGGAACAGCTTCAGGGGATTGACGACGGCACACTTCACAAGCAGCTTGCGTCGGCTGAAGAGCTGCTGCAGCGGGCGGAAAGTGATGCTGGGCGCAGGGCCGGCATGTTTACAGGTTCGATAGAACCCCTCGATCTCCAGGAGGCCCTACAGCAGCTCGACACTGCGGAAGCTTCCTTTGAGCGTGCACAGGAAGCTGAAGATGATTCCCAAAAGATTGTCGAGGATATGGAATCGAGGGTTGCAGCGGCTGCCGGACAGCTGGAGGAGCTGCAGGAGCGGATTGCAGGGAGTAAACAGCAGCTGGCAACCAAGCGGGATCTCCTGGTATGGCTAGTGTCGCAGCATGGGGACAAGAAGACAAGGGAAGAAGCACTTCTCGGCAATCGCAAGGCACTGCACGAAGCAGAAGCTGTGTTGCAGAGGGTACGCATGGATCTCCGCAAGCTCCAGCCTGAACTGCTCGAGGGCGATCGAGAGCGTCTTGCCCGTTCAATGGAACAGAAGCGTGATGCAAAGTCCAGGGCAATGGAGATACTTGGAGAGAGTCGGGCGCAGCTCCGGCTTGATGGTTCTATGGATCCTGTTGCAGCATGCCACGAGGCACGTGCCTTGCTGGATTCCGCTGAGCGCAGGCTGCGCGGAGTACGGTTACGAGCTGATTCGCTCGCTTTGCTGCACGAACTGTTTTCGGAAGAACAGCGTACACTGGCCGACAGGTTTTCCAAGCCGTTGGCTGAAAAGGTTACCGGGTATCTCCAGGCACTGTTTGGGCCGGGAACTGAAGCCAGGGTTACCTTCGATAATGGGGCGTTCCGGGAGATAAGGCTTGTACGACCCTCAGCTTCAGGGGCGGTGGAGTTTGACGCCCTCAGCGGCGGTGCCCGTGAACAGGTCGCCGCCGCTGTCAGGCTCGCTATTGCAGAGTTGCTGGCTGCCGATTATGACGGTTCGCTTCCGCTCATTTTCGACGATGCTTTCGCGTATTCAGACCCCGAACGCGTGCAGGAACTCCAGCGTATGCTTGATCTCGGGGCCAGGAAGGGGCTGCAGATCATCGTGCTCAGCTGTAACCCTTCGGACTATGCCGGCCTTGGCGCCAGGGAGGTGGTGCTGGATCCTCAGTAACCTCCCTTGACCAGCTCCCGGTAAGCATCGCATCCTTCCTGCAGGCCATTATCGCAGGATTTTTTGAACCACTCCTTGGCCATAGCCGTGTTTTTTTCCAGGCCAGTACCATTGTGGTACATTGCCCCCAGGTTGTACTGAGCCCTGGGATGTCCCTGTTCAGCGGCTTTTTTCCACCATTTTACAGCTTTGTCGAAGTCCTGTTTCACTCCCAGTCCGTCATGGTACATCCGTGCCAGGTTGTACTGGGCCTTTGCATATCCCTGGTCTGCCGACTTGCGATACCATTTGGCACTTTCCTTGTAATCCTTTTTCACACCTTCACCCAGGTAGCACATGGCTCCCATGTTGTATTGTGCTTCGGCATTGCCACGGTGGGCAGCTTTTTCCCACCATTTTACGGCTTCCGGGTAGTTCTTTTCGGTGCCGATGCCATCTGTATACATATGTCCAAGGCGCAGTTGAGCCGGGACATGTCCTTGCTCGGCAGCCATGTGGTACCATTCAAGTGCTTCAGCCTGGTCCATGACGACCCCTTCACCCCGTTCACAGGCCATTCCCCGCATGAAAAGCTCCTCTGGTTTTTGCTTCTTCAGCTCCCGGGACTGGATATCCGTCAGTTCATCAGCCTCTCCAGGGTTATGTATAGCGGCATCCGGAGTGGTAATCTCGAGCAGTTCATCGGGATTGTTTTTTGCTGCACTTCTGGCATCGGGCGAATAACCGGTTATCGGCAAGGCTGCTACAAGCAGGCCTATACAGATTGTCTTGTTCATGATGATGTTCCCAGCAGGGGGCGTTCCATGCAATGTTCTGTATCGTGACAGGCAGGAGATGCCGTGATACAGGCCCGGTTGAGGATAAATCTACTAAAAATTCTATCCCTTTACCTCGATAATGTCGCTCCACCGGGTGGTGTAGCAGGGTGAACGGTGTTCCTGTACAGGTTTCCATGCCTCCATGCTTTCTCCGGCAAGTCGAACGGTTCCGCGGCCATAGGTCCTGTTGAGATTGTCCATGACCTGCATCAGTTTTTCATGGCGGGGGTCCCGCGTGCCCTGTGTTTCACTGAAGAGCGAAAGATTCGCCCCGCTGCCTCCAGCAGGCAGGAGTCCGCTGTAGAGCACCCCTGCCTTGCGGTAGGTGTAGCCTGGCCTGAAGAGTTCGTCGAGCAGGCGGTCGGCTGCTGCTGTGAGGACGAGCGTGTCCTGTGAAGGTTCGAAGAGGGTGAGTGTGCGGGTTCCCCAGTAACGATGTGAAGGCTGCTCGAACGGACTTGTGCCGGCAAAAACTGTTACTGTCGAAGCCAGGGCTTCTTCTTTTCTGAGTTTTTCTGCTCCTCTGGCTGCAAAGGTCGAGACTGCCTCGGCAAGTTCATCTCGTTCTCGCACGTTCCGTCCGAACGAGCGGGAGGTACAGATGCTTTTTTTCGATGGCTGGACCTCTTCGAGCGGCAGGCATGACTGCCCCCGGAGTTCCGCCTGCACTTTCGCTCCCGTTACGTGCATCTCTTTTCGTACCCATGTAGCTGGCATCTGGCTGAACCCGAGGGCTGTCGTGATGCCTCGTTGTTCCAGCCGTCGGCTCCACTGTGGCCCGATGCCCCATACACCGCTGACCGGTGTTCGTTCAAGTGCGTCATGGAGAGCGTTTTCTGTGTCAAGAAGGCAGACGCCGTTGTAACCGGGGTTTTTCTTCGCCAGCCGGTTGGCAACCTTGGCAAGTGTCTTGGTCGGGCCGATTCCGATGCTTACCGGAATGCCGGTATATTGCCTGACTGTTTTGCTCACCATGCTGCCGAACTCCTCAAGATCGAACCTGCCGAACCCGGAGAGATCCAGGAACGATTCGTCGATTGAGTATACCTCTATCGACGGAGCCAGCTCCCCGAGCGTGGTCATCACCCTGGCTGACATGTCTCCGTATAGGGCATAGTTCGATGAAAAAACAGCTACGTCATGCTTTCGAAGGAACTCTCGGCACTTGAACTCCGGGGTTCCCATTGCAATGCCGAGCGCCTTGGCTTCTTCCGAGCGTGCGATGATGCAGCCGTCATTGTTCGACAGCACGACAACAGGCCGTTGTTCCAGCGCCGGGTTGAACACCCGTTCACAGGAGGCATAGAAGTTATTGCAATCTACCAGTGCGAACATGGCGGGGCACGATCAGCCTTGTTTTGTTTCTTGTTGTTTCTCTTTCAGCTCGTCGATGCGGGTTTCATCCCAGAGGGGTTCTCCTCCGAAATAGGCGGCTCTGCCGATGATGTGGGCGGCAACAGGGGCGGTAAGAAAGAGGAAGAGAATAATTGCTATTGACCTGCTGGCAATGCCGAAATCCTGCCAGTAGAGCGTGGTGCCGATCAGTACCAGGCCGATACCGAGCGTCGAGGCTTTTGTAGTAGCTGACATGCGGGTATAGAGGTCCGGCATTTTGAGGATACCGATCGCCGAGAGCAGGATGAAAAACGTGCCGAGGAGCAGCAGGGTGCCACTGAGAAGTTCCATCATTGTCTTTTCCTCCTTCCAAGGTAGAATGCAAATGCCACGGTACCAAGGAATGCAAGCAGAGCCACGATAATGCCGACATCGAGGAACGTGGTGGTGTTTTTCTGGATCGAGTAGACCGCAATGAACGCTATTGCATTGGCCGAGAGCAGGTCGAGCGCAACAATCCGGTTCTCGATCGATGGCCCTATGACCAGCCTCAGGAAGATCACCAGTATCGACAGGCCGATAAAAATCACCGACAGCTGTACAGCCCATTCCATGAAACTCATCGGAGTACCTCCAGCAGCCGTTTTTCAAGTCCGTTTTTCAGCTCCTGCCGGAACTGGTCGGCATCCTCAACGTAGAGTGCATGCACATAGAGGGTGCGCTTGTCTGCTGAGACATCGAGGCTGAGGGTGCCTGGCGTCAGCGTCACCAGGTTGGCAAACAGCGTGATCTCTATATCGGTTTCCACATCGAGAGGAAATGCAATGATGCCTGGTTTCATGTAGTCTTTCGGCGTGATAATATCAAATGCCACTTTCATATTAGCGATAATCAGCTCCCTGAGAAAGTAGAAGATGAACGTGATGACCCTGGGCAGTTTTTCGAAGTACCTCGTTTCACCCCATGCAGGTTTCGAGAGCCACAAAAGCCCGTAGCCGATCACGAGGCCTGATGAAAAGGTCGATGCGCTTACTTCGCCGACCAGCAGCATCCAGGAAATGCCGAGCAGGATATTGATGAGGAACGGGGTCATCGGGCACCTCCCCTGACTGACTCAATGTAGTTGGCGGGATCGAGCAGTTCCTGTGCGGTATGGTCTGCCATGGTAAAGAACGGCTCGAACCAGAATCCGAACACGGTGGTGACCAGGCCCAGAAGCACGATAGGGGCAATAATCATGGACTTGTTGAGCATGCCCTGGTGATGGTAGACCGAGGTGCTGAAATCGTGGCTGCTTACGGGATGCTCTTTCCAGAATCCTTCGTTCCAGATCTTGATCATTGAAAAGAGCGTCAGCATGCTGACCCCGAGAGCTATACCCACCAGCAACCACTCTCCAGCCTCCAGACCGGCCCTGATAACCAGCAGTTTCGCCCAGAATCCTGACAGTGGGGGAATACCTGCGAGCCCGAGCGCAGGGACCAGGAAGAGCAGTCCGAAAATCGGGTAGGTGCGGTAGATGCCCCCGATGTCGCGAAGGTTGTAGGAACCTCCCAACCGCTTCATGAGGCCGCTCATGTAGAAGAGGTTGGTTTTGGCGACAATGTTGTGCAGCATGTAGAACAAGCCTGCTGCTATGGCCAGTGGCGACTGGATGGCTATAGCAAAAATCATGTAGCCGATCTGGCTGACGATATGGAACGAGAGCAGCTTGCGTACATCGTATTGCGCTACCGCTCCGAGGACCCCGACAACCATCGTGAATCCTCCCGACCATAGGAGCAGCTGGTGTACCAGTGCAGCATCGGTACTGGTGAAAATGGTGGTGAAGAACCTGATGATAGCATAGACGCCTACCTTGGTGAGCAGTCCTGCAAAGATGGCCGATACGGCTATCGGTGGTGTGTGGTAGGAGGCCGGAAGCCAGAAAAAGAGCGGGAAAATAGCCGATTTCACCCCGAAGGTTACCAGGAACAGCACTGCTACCACGGTCAGGAGTTCACGGTGTTCGATGAGCGGAATCCTTACTGCAAGATCTGCCATGTTCAGGGTGCCAGTCATACCGTAGAGGATACCTACTGCCGCCAGGAAAATAGCCGATGACAGGAGGTTCAGCGTGACATACTTGATTGCTCCCTCAAGCTGCTGCGGGCGGCTGCCGAGTACCAGGAGGACGAACGAGGAGATCAGCATTACCTCGAACCAGACATAGAGGTTGAAGATGTCGCCGGTCATGAAGGCTCCGTTGATGCCCAAAAGGAGCAACTGCATAAGGGGGTGGTAAAAATAGTGTTCCCGTTCCCTGTTGATGGTTCCTATCGAGTAGAGCGCAGTGGTGAAGCCTATCATGGCCGTTATTGCCACCATGATTGCGGCAAGTGTATCGGCAACGAAGGTGATGCCGAAGGGAGCCTCCCATCCCCCGATCTGCAGGGCCAGTGTCCCCTCCTGCAGCACGCCCTGGAGCAGAAAGCCAGCCGTTATCCCCAGGAGGGTTGTGGAGAGTACACCGAGTATTCTCTGCAGCACTACTTTTCCATGGAACAGTAGCATGAGGATCGCTGTCGCAAGCGGCAGCAATACCGGCAGCATGAGCATCCTGTTCATGATTTCCCTCCTGGCAGCTGATCGGTGGATGTCATATCGTCGAGATCCTCGGTGCCCAGCGTCAGGTAGGTGCGCTTGAAGAGCACGATGGTGAACGCCTGTACCCCGAACCCGATAACGATAGCAGTCAGGATGAGGGCCTGCGGGAGGGGGTCGGCAAACGGTTCGGCAATGCCGGTTGCTCCTTCAGGGACAAATGCCGGGGCTCCTTTCGTCAGTCGGCCAACGGTAAAGATCATCAGGTTGGCCGCATGGCCAAGGAAGATGAGGCCGAAAATCACCTTGACCATGCTACGCCTGAGCATAAGGTAGATTCCTGCAGCGTAGAGGACACCTACCAGGACTGCCATGAGAAACGTCATCTCTTGTCCTCCTCTGCAAGTGAAAAGACAATGGTGAGCGTAATGCCGAGTACCAGCAGGTAGACTCCGATGTCGAACAGCAGGGGAGTGCCGACCTTGCCGATAAGCGCAATACCGGTATCGACCCAGATGCCGCTCATGAACGCTTTGCCCATGAAAAGCGAGGGCAGTGTGCTCAGCATGGCTACGAGCAGTCCTGCTACCACGATCCGAAGGGGATCTGTGCGCAGTATCCCGCGAGCAGCTTCGAGGCCGTTGGCTATGAAATAGAGTGCATAGGCCGCGGCGGCCACCAGCCCTCCGGTAAACCCGCCGCCTGGTTCGTTATGACCCCTGAAAAGCAGGAACACCGAAAACATCAGGAGCAGCATCAGGAGGTAGCGCGATGCGGTTGCAAGAATCACGGAATACATATCTAGCTTTCTCCCCGTGGCTTGAGTTTCATGAGCGCCAAGACTCCGAGTGCGGCAATAGCCAGCACGGTGATCTCTCCAAGTGTATCGATGGCCCTGAAGTCCACCAGGATGACGTTGACCACGTTACGCCCTTTTCCTTCCGGCAGGCTTGCAGCGGCGAAATACTCCTTAAGCTCCGACGAGAGCTCGAACGAGGTGGCAAAGAGTACGATGAGGGTCATGAATATGCCAACAGCGCCTGCGATGAAGGCATCACGTACCCGGTTCGATGAACGTGACAGTTTCAGGAATTTCGGCAGACGGTAGAGGACCAGCACGAAAAGGATAACGTTGAGCGTTTCGATGGCAAAGGTGGTAAGGGCAACGTCTGGTGCACCGTAAATCACGAAAATGATGCCTATCGAAAACCCGACGACGCCAAGTGCCACGATCGATTTCAGCCTTGATTGTGATGTGACAAGCATGAACGTTGCCACAATAATGATGAACGCAAGCGCCAGCTCGTAAAAGGTGACTGAAAAGTCCGGCGCAATCGATACCTCGTCCAGGGCCTGGAAGAGCGCAAAAGCGGCAAGTGACACTGCTGTAACCAGCACCACGATAATGTAGTTGCGCAGGTAACCATTCTGTACAATCCTGGTCTGTAGCCTGGCGATTTTCTGCATTCCCTCCAGGAGGCTTTCGTACCACCATGAGGGCTTGATGATCCCCGGCATCGAACGCTGCAAGGCACGTTCCGGCAGTGTATTGCGAAGCGTGTAGACAACTCCTCCGGCAAAAAGGGTGACAAAGCTCAGGATAAGCACCAGGTCTACCCCGTGCCAGAGCTTGATCTTCAGCCCCAGGGTTTCCGACAGGATGCTCATGGCTGATTGTTCGAGCATGGAGGCAATGAACAGGTTTGGAAACAGCCCGAAGAGCAGCCCGAGAAGCGCCAGCACTGCAGGGCCAAGCAGCATTTTCAGCGGGGCTTCGTGCGGATGCTTCGGCGTCTGCCGTTCTGTACCCCAGAACGGTCTGAACCCGACAAGCAGCGTGACCATCACCACGAAGGCGTTGGCAACCACTGCTGTTACAATGAGCGGTACTCCCCAGGTGTCAAGCTGGAGAATCGATTTATAGACCGTTTCTTTGCCGATAAAGCCTACCAGCGGAACCACTCCCATCATCGAAAACGAAGCGAGCGCAGCAGTGGACGCTGTCATAGGCATCCTGTGTCGGAGTCCGCCAAGCAGGCGGACGTCACGTGTTCCTGTTTCGTGATCCAGCGTGCCAGCAACGAGAAAGAGCGTGCCCTTGTAAAGCGAATGGGCTATCAGGTAGATAAAGAATGCCTTGATGGCAAGCGGCGAGCCAATGCCAAGCAGCATCATCAGCGTTCCCAGTACCGAGAGCGTTGAATACGCAAGGAGTTTCTTGAGGTCGTTGGCCGTGAAGGCGAGCACAGCGGTAAAGAGCATGGTTGCCGAGCCGGCGATGAGCACACTGTCCTGCCAGAGCGCTGTTCCCCCGATATCGTGGTTCATTCGGGCGACAAGATAGATCCCTGCCTTGACCATGGTTGCCGAGTGAAGGTAAGCGCTGACGGGTGTCGGGGCTTCCATGGCGTTCGGCAGCCAGAAGTGGAACGGGAACTGTGCCGACTTGGTAAATGCTCCAAGCAGGATCAGCGCAACAATCGCCGGGTAAAAGCGGTGTTCGGTGATGGTATCGTGCATTGTGTACAGCACCGACATCTCGTAACTTCCGGTGACCTGCCCGAGAAGGATAAAGCCTGCCAGCAGTGCAAGCCCGCCGCCGCCGGTTACCAGCAGCGCCTGCAGGGCCGATTTCCTCGATGATTCCTTATGATGGTTGAACCCTATGAGCAGGAACGAGCTGATGCTTGTCAATTCCCAGAATATGAACAGCAGGAGCAGGTTGCCGGAGAGGACCAGGCCAAGCATGGAGGTCATGAATACACCGATGTAGAGAAAGAACCTGCCGGCATCCCTGTACTCTTTCATGTATGCCCCGGCATAGAGGAAGACTGCTGTACCGATAAGGGTAATGATCATCGCGAAGGTCAGGCTCAGACCGTCGAGGAGGAACGAGAGGTTCACTCCAAGCGATGCTACCCATGGAACCGACTCGCGAACCACGTCTCCCGCAGCGACATGCGGGTAGTGCTGCAGGAACCCGGCGAACATGAAGAGCGGGAACGTAACCGCAATCCAGCCAAAGTTCTCCCTGAACCTGCTGTAGAGCAGCGGCGCTAGCGCGGATGCGGCAAAGCCTATGGCAAGTAAGAGTAGCACTATGAGCTCTGGTTCTGGCGTGATATCCTGTTTATGACCTCTATGTACTTTGTAAAAAAATACATAGAGGCAATCAACAAGTATAATGATTTTCATGCATAGCAACAGGAGAAACGTGTCAGGCGTTCCCTTGGAACACGTTGCCAATCACGGTTTTTTTGGTACTTTAAGTACTCATAGTACCTAGAAGTAACGTATGCAAGCTCTTCTCCTTACCTCACAACAACAACTCAGCCTGGTTGATCGCCTGGCGCTGGAGCCTGCTCCCGGCGAAGTTGTGCTTACCACAAAAGCATGTGGTATCTGCAGGACCGATGCGGTGCTCTGGCAACAGGGTCATCGCGACCTTGTGCTGCCAAGGATCCCGGGGCACGAAGTGTGCGGTTATATCGCTGATGATCCGTCAAGGCTCTATACAGTCTGGCCTGGGGATGCATGCGGTACGTGCCAATGGTGCCGGGAGGGCAGGGAGAACCTCTGCCGGTCCATGCAGATTATCGGTTTTCATCGCGACGGAGGATTTGCCGAAGAGCTCCTGGTGCCACTGGAAAGCCTCGTCGAAGTCCCGGCAGGGTTGAGCCCTGGAATGGCAACCCTTGCCGAGCCTCTTGCCTGTGCGCTTGGCGCACTTGACCGGGTACGTCTTACGTCCGGTGACAGGGTGCTGGTATTTGGTGCCGGTACACTTGGCCTGTTGCTTGCATTTGCTGCTGCCGAGAGGGGCGCAGACGTTGTGCTCACCGATATCGACGCAGGCAAGCTTGAACGCTCCGCTGAATTCCGTCGGAAGTTTTCCATCGGTAGCATCGAGCCGGGATGTAAACCTCCAGCAGGTACCTTCGATGTTGCTCTGAATGCAGCATCGGCTCCCGCTATTCTGCCTGCAGCCCTCGATTCGCTCAAGCCCGGTGGGCGGTGCTGCATATTCAGTGGTGTGCGGGGGGATATCGAAGGCCTTGCTCCCGCGCTCCTTGGTGAGGTACACTATCGGGAGATAGAACTGTCGGGTTCCTACGGCTGCACCCGTAGGAACATGAAGCGTGCGCTGCACTTGCTCGATGCCCATGCAGATAGCCTTGCGTTTTTTCTTGAAGACCATGTATCTCTCGTACAGGTTCCCGACCTTCTGCCGCTTGTCCTTTCCGGCAGCAGGTTCAGGTATGTCATTAACTTTTAATGCTGTTTCCCCATGACCTCAGAAGCATCCCTTCGCACGTTCGGTAAACGTATTTCAGCACTTGCTTCCGGCGCCACCATGAGCCGTCAGGAGGCGTATGAGGCCTATCGCGATATTATTCTCGACCAGCAACCAGAACTCCAGCAGGGAGCGTTTCTTGCTGCTCACTTCATGCGCAACCCGACCACAGAGGAACTCTCCGGCGCGTGGGATGCCCTCGACCGTCACGATACTGCCAAGGTTACCGCTCATGGTGTCGCTCCTGTCTGTGACATTGTTGGTACCGGTTCAGATCCGCTCAAGACCCTCAACTGCTCCAGCCCGGCAGCGCTTATTGCCGCTGCCTGTGGTCTTACCATAGCAAAGAAAGGAGCCCGTCTCGTAAGCGGCGTATCGGGTGCATCCGATATCTTCGAGTGGCTCGGCGTAGCACTTGAGGCTCCACTCGAGCATGCCGAGGCTGCGCTGAACCATGCAGGTATCTGCTACCTTCCGGGCGAAGCGTTTCTCAAGTCCGGCTGGGCACGCCTGATCCGCCACATGCGCTTCACCACTGCGTTCAACATTCTCGGTCCCCTCACCATGCCCTGTGCTGAAACCAGCATCGCTGTCATCGGCGCCTACGCTCCGCAGGTCAGCGACCAGATGGTAGCAATCCTTCGTGAAACCGGTATGGAGGTCGCGCTCTCTCCTTATGGCATGGTTGAGGGTATGGATACCTCACTTGGTATGGACGAGTTTTCTCCCTGTGGGCCAACCCGGGTAGTTGAACTCCGTAATGGTTCTATCGAAACCTACGAGGTAACACCGGAGGATTTCGGCATTGCGCAGGTTCCCTTTGATGACATCAGGAGCCTGGAAACCGCTGAAGCGAACGCTTCGTTCATTCTCGATATTCTTCAGGGTAACCGCGAAGGCGCCGCTGCCGACTTCTTCAGCATGAACGCAGCAGCCGCCCTCTACGCTGCCGGTATGGCCGACACCTATGCCAAAGGGTTCGACATGGCCCGCCAGGCCCTTGCCTCCGGCGGAGCCATGCAGAAACTCGACCAGCTCCGCGAGTTCCAGGGAGCCGGTGCAGAGATGGCAGTGTAAGAGACAGGCCAAGCCAGGAACTTCTGGCCTTTACATGGTAGAGGTCGGAAGTTCGAATCCTCTATCGTCCACAAATATAATGACTTATCGGTCATTATAACTCCTTCGTTTGGGCCGTTTTCATTTTCAAAATCCTCCCATTTTTATCGTTCTTGATAGATCCTACCTCTTTTTTGTGATCATTTCTGCGACGCATATGCGACGCGAAATCAGGTTACATCAGTCAGAATATTTTGGATAAGCTACCGAAAAAAAGAGGGATACGATTTCATTGACTTCCCCGTGGTGACAATCCTGTGTAGAGGTCAGATATTCTCTGGACCTGAGTCCGTCAAAGAATGCCATTTCCTGCCATATTCATCGATCCTTGATGGTGTACCGGAAAAGAAGTACAATCCTGAAAAGACTCTCGCTGATTGTTTCAAATTTCGCAACAAGATCGGGATGGATATTGTCCTTGAGTCTCTGAAGTTCTATCGGCAGAGGAAGCAGATGATTTCGTGTCGAGTGACCTCAGTAATGAAACCCTATCTGGAAGCGATTTGTTGAATAGGCTGTTTTTGTGATGTGACCTGGATTTTTATATGGATTCCGGAGCGGAGGGGCTATTACGGTTCAAAAGCACGTAAGTTTGGCACAGGAATATCCTGCTGAAAAAGGGTATTTCGGGAACCGGTGCTATCTTGCACTGTAAATCATACCATACCAACAGTAAAAAAACGCCCACGGGCAGATCATGATGGAGAATTGAGCGATGGATGGTTTTCGATTGCCGATTGATATTGAATCACTCTTGCAAGGCCGGTCAGTTGAGTGGGAACGGCTTGAATTCAAAAAAGGCTGGAACCCTGAAGCATTTCTGCACACGATGTGTGCATTTGCTAATGATTTCCATAACCTCGGTGGCGGTTACATCCTGATTGGCATTGAAGAGAGAAACGGACGGCCAGTTCTTCCTCCGGAAGGCTTAGATCCCGAAACGATCGATACTATTCAGAAGAAGATTCTCGGTCTGGGGTACAATGCAATGCTACCCGCGTATCATCCACTGACTTTTCCGGCCATGGTAGATGGGAAAAATATTCTGGTTATCTGGGTGCCGGGAGGAGAAACTCGTCCCTATAAGGTAAAAGTCAGTCTTTCGGCAAAATCCACCGATTGGGCATGGTATATCCGTAAGCAATCCAGTACGGTGATTGCAAAAAATGCTGATGAACAGGAATTGATCAGCCTTACAGCCAAGGTGCCTTTTGATGATCGGTATAACCAGTCTGCATCAATGAGTGATCTGTCTCTGAGGTTGATCGAAGATTTCCTGAAAGAGGTTGGAAGTGACCTTGCTG